>JGI994J12354_10001752_pt1 | contig 21794 bp, 22 predicted proteins | sample IntmicLarv3ML3BL_FD_12354 | JGI IMG/M metagenome (IMG submission 12354) | reverse complement strand
CATGTTGTAAGCCAGATCACGCTGGCGGGTCAGGCGACCGGCTGGTGCAACCAGATCATTGATACTCTGGTATCCTCCCAGCGCCGTCTGGATGGCAAACTGCCCTGGCACATTGGCACAAAGACGCAGAGATGCCAGCATGTCCAGCCCTTCAATATAATCTTTTGCGTGCTTTTTCTCCCCGGACACAACCATCCATCCCACGCGATAACCACAGGAACGATAGTTTTTGGACAAACCGTTCAGTGTGATAAACAACACGTCATCTGCAAGTGAGGCAATAGATGTATGGGTGGCATTATCGTAAAGACATTTGTCATAAATTTCATCAGCAAAAACCATGAGACTAAACTCTCTTGCCAGATCAACAATCTGTCGAAGTGTCTCGACCGGGTACAGGGCACCGGTCGGGTTATTCGGATTAATGACAATGATCGCCTTAGTGCGCTCTGTAATTTTGCTTCTCATATCGTTGATATCCGGCAACCACTCATTTTCCTCATCACAGATGTAATGAACCGGCTTGCCGCCGGCAAGCGAAACAGATGCGGTCCAGAGCGGATAGTCCGGCGCCGGAACGAGCACTTCATCGCCAATATCCAGAAGTCCCTGCATGGTCATGACAATCAACTCGGAAGCCCCGTTTCCGATATAGATATCCTCAATATCCACCCCTTTGATCTTTTTCTCCTGGGTGTATTGCATGATCGCCTTGCGAGGCGCAAACATGCCCTTGGAGTCGGTATAGCCCGCAGCACCCTGCATATTGGCAATCATGTCATGGACGATTTCATCCGGTGGATCAAAGCCGAACACCGCCAGATTGCCGATATTGAGCTTCATGATTTTGTGACCCTCTTCCTCCATCTGTCTGGCCTTCTCCAGAACAGGGCCTCTGATGTCATAAGACACGCCAGCGAGTTTTTTCGATTTTTTGAGCGATTGCATGTTATCTTCCCTTGACGATTGGCTCGGGAATGTTGCACGTTACCGGAAACCTCCTATTTTTCAGTAACTGCGGGCATTCTTCAGGTAGTACAGTTTACACCTTAACGGGAATTATGTAAGCGGATAAAACGATACAATGTTGTATTTGATCCGTTTTACCTTTTCCTGCATGATCGTTTTTTCAGAACAGGTCCATGAAATTATTCAAGAACAGGGAACCGACTCTTCAGGCCATTACCGCCTATGATGAAAAAAGCATCACGATCAATCATGTTCGCTTTTCCCAAAGTATCCTTGTACTTCCGAATGTCGCACCGGTTCTGTGGCCTGTATCCACCTTTGATCGTTTGACCCCTGATGATTTTTCCGCTGTGGTTACCGCCAAGCCAGATCTGCTAATTGTTGGCACCGGTATACAGCAACGCTTTCTCCCTCCCCTGCTCGCGGTTTCTCTCTCATCTGAAAAAATCGGGGTTGAGTACATGAATACCAAAGCAGCATGCCGGACATTTAACCTATTGCTTTCTGAGGGACGACGGGTTGCCCTGGCCCTTTTTATGGAAGATAGTGCCTGATTTTCCTGGCTTTTGCCCTTTTACCCTGTTCCATATGGACAGAAATGTGCATAATCTATGTTGGTCTCAAAAAAACCCTTGGAGTATTCATGTCCACACAACCCGTTTCCCTTGGCAAAAAAATACCGGATTTTAGGGCTGAAGCCACCTTGGCAGGGTTTTCGCTGGCAGACCACAAAGGGAAAACCCTGGTTCTTTACTTTTACCCGCGTGACAATACGCCAGGTTGTATCCAGCAGAGCATGGCTTTTCGTGACCGCCATGAAGAATTTGCAAAAGCGGGAGCTACCATTGTCGGCGTCAGCCGTGATAGCATGCGTTCACATGAGGGATTCGCACAGAAATACGAGCTCCCGTTCCCACTTATTTCCGATACGAATGAATCTGTCTGTGACCTGTTTGATGTCATGAAAACAAAAAAAAGCTATGGCAAACTGGTACACGGAATAGAACGCAGCACTTTTCTTATTGATCCGTCCGGCAAGCTGGTGCAGGAATGGCGTGGCCTCAGAGTGGACGGCCATGTTGATGAAGTACTGGAGGCAGTCAGAAAACTGGCTGTATGAAACAGCAGTTCATGGTTCGGGATTCCCTCCGGAATACCCGCTTGTTATGTATATCAATGACTGGTGAAAGCAGAGTCCTTTCATCATCATTACCAGAAAATCGAGGTTGTGATGCCACTTCCAAAAATGCCAACCAAACCAGCAGACACGCTGAAACCGGAAGAAATGAAGACAGCAAAAACAGCGAAAAAGGCAAACAATAAGGCGGTATCGGCAAAAGCAAAGAATGCTCGCACACAACCGAAAAAAGTACCCGTACCTGCCATGCAGAAAAAAACGGCGGCTTCATCTGCACCAAAGAAGACAACAGCTGTTGTGATGACAACCGCACCGGGAAAACCACCTAGAAAAAAACTGGAAAATACAGCCCTGCAGTCGCCCGTCAGCAGGGCGGCAAGCAAATCTGGCGAAACAAAAATGTTTGTGCTGGATACGAATGTGCTGATGCATGATCCCACTGCACTCTTCCGCTTTGAAGAGCACGACATCTTCCTTCCGATGGTAACACTGGAGGAAATGGATAATCATAAACGCGGGGCTTCTGATGTGGCTCGTAACGTGCGTCAGGTTGCCCGATCTCTGGATGCGCTGGTGGCAAATGTTGATGAAATGCATCTGGAAGATGGCATTTCACTCAACAAGATTGGCAACAAGGAAGCAAAAGGAAGGCTTTATTTCCAGACACGCTTGCAGGCAAATGAGTTGCCAAAAGGCCTGCCTCGTGAAAAAGGCGACAACCAGATACTGGGCATCGTCAGTGCGCTGATGGCAGCATTTCCGGCGCGCGCCATTGTTCTGGTATCCAAGGACATCAACATGCGCATTAAGGCTCGCGCACTAGGTCTCGCAGCAGAAGATTACTTCAACGACCAGGTACTGGAAGATTCCGACCTGCTCTATCCGGGCACAATGGAGCTGCCAGCGAATTTCTGGGAAACCCATGGCAAAAATATCGAATCTTGGCAGGAAAATAACCATCACAACACAAGCAAGACCTTTTACCGCATCACCGGACCACTTGTTCCTTCCCTGCTGTTGAACCAGTTTGTCTATCTGGAGCCTGAAAACGGTGAAGCGTCTTTTCATGCCCAGGTAAAGGAAATCAGCGGCAAAACTGCTGTCCTGCAGACGCTGCATGACTACACTCACCAGAAGAACAATGTCTGGGGCATTCTTGCCCGCAATCGTGAACAGAATTTTGCCTTCAACATCCTGATGGATCCGGAGTGCGATATCGTGACACTGGTGGGCCAGGCCGGTACCGGCAAAACCCTGCTTGCCCTTGCGGCTGGTCTCACGCAGGTACTGGACTCCAAGCGTTATAACGAAGTCATTGTTACCCGTGTCACTATTCCTGTCGGTGAAGATATCGGGTTTCTTCCCGGATCGGAAGAAGAAAAAATGTCCCCCTGGATGGGAGCATTCGATGACAACATGGAAGTGCTCAACAAAGCGGGACACCAGGAAGGCGGAGAATGGGGGCGTGCCGCTTCGCATGACCTGATTCGCTCACGCATCTCGGTCAAATCCCTGAACTTCATGCGCGGCAGAACGTTCATCGACAAGTTCCTCATCATTGATGAAGCGCAAAACCTGACGCCAAAACAGATGAAAACCCTGATCACGCGTGCAGGCCCTGGCACCAAGATCGTCTGTCTTGGCAATGTCGCACAGATTGATACTCCCTACCTCACTGAAGGTTCAAGCGGCCTGACTTATGTCGTGGACCGCTTCAAAGGGTGGGAGCACAGCGGACATGTGATGCTGGCTCGTGGGGAACGCTCAAGGCTGGCAGACTACGCAAGTGATATCCTGTAGGGCTATATACCAGAGAATCGGCAGAAAGGAAACGCATGGAAGAACGTGAAATGACCGCCTTTATGGCAACGGCACAGGAAATGGAAATCATATCTGGACTGGAAGAAAGCAAAACGCTTTCTTTCCGTACGTCGGAAGGCTATTTTGTCCTTACTGACGCAGAAACCATCCCGGAAGGGGATGATTCTCTTTACTATGATGTCGATGAGGCAGCTTATGAAGACGCAAGCCTCTCCCTGTATTTCTCTGCTGACGTCAGATTTCAGGATGAATACGATGTGGTCATCCTGAACTGGCCCATGGATGAAAAGGTCATTGATTTTCTTGCAGGACACCTCTTTATGGAAACACCGTTGCGCCTTGCCCTGAACCTCGATGGCAGAAATCGGATGCACTGAAACGGGCATGAGCAGGTTGATACGCTACCAGGTCATCAGGGGAGACAGGCTGGTTGGTGCCGAACATGCACAGCTTCACAACGCTGTCCTGCTGGCTGCCAGCCATGATGGACATGCAGCAAGATTTGTCCGCGACCGGCATGGCTTCATGAGTTTTTACGCCAGCCGCCATCCCATACCGCATCAGGAATACATACCTGCTCCCTGCGACGCCTTTCGCCCTTGGTCTCCCCTGAAAGACGAGGAAGAAGCAAAGGAACACGTTGCTCGGCTGATTGTTGAAAGTGGCTGGCTCCATTTCAGGCACAAAGATATGGGCATCGTCTTTCTCACTTATGAAAATAATATCCTGATCGATGTCAGTGAAAATGCCCCCCGGGAAATGTTCCCGCTGCACAATGACTGGAAACGACTGTTTTCAGGTGTCGGTGCAGAAGAAAACCGATAACCTTTCCGCGTTTTTCTTTTTACATACACGACGGTTCCTTTTTTTCATGTTCTTTTTCGCTGGCTGACATAAAATGGTGCCTGTGTCTGGTGTCACACCGTTTTTTACGACAAAGAAAAAAGAGGAGATTTTCATGCGAAGGCGATTGTTTTCCTGTGTACTGACCGCTTTGACAACCTGCCTGCTTCTGGCATGTGCATCCAGAAACGATGCTTGCAAAACCTGCATTGAACGAATGGACGAGCGGCTGATGGATGCCGCTGCCGGACTGTACCCTGATACTGTCAACCGCCTGATTAACGATGGTGCGAGTATCAATGTAAAAGACCTGTACGGCGAAACGCCCCTCATGAAAGCCCTCCGGCAGCCAGTATCGCATTCACTTGAAAGCATGCGTCCGATGGAAGCCACTGTCTACGAACTTCTTGATGCCGGTGCAGATATCCGGGTTGTCAACTCACGCGGCGTGGATACACTTAAACTGGTTCAGGAAACTGGCAACCCTGAAGTTGTCAAACTGTTTGACAGCCGCATCACCCGCCTGGAAAGAGACCTGATGTTCATGCGAGCCCTTACTGATCGCCAGTATGATCTGGCACTTTATCTCCTAAAGGCAGGTGCCAATCCGGCGCAGATCAATGAAAAAAACCAGTCAGCCCTGCACCTAGCGGTAAACAGCGCGCAACCCGATCCAGAACTCGTCAGCACCCTGCTGGAAACCAGTAATGTCAACCTGATGGACAGCTATGGCACAACACCTGTCATGACCGCCTGCGCCAACGGCGCCACCGTCGAGATGGTGAAGCTGCTTCTGGCAAAAGGTGCGGAAATAAACAGCCGATTCCAAGAAAAAAACCTGCTTTATCTCGCCCTGACAGCAGAGCAGGAAAATATCGATTTGGTGAAGTTTCTGTTGAAAAGCGGTTTCAGTGCCAATGAAACCGCACCTGAAGGCCTGCCGTTCATTGTGTTTGCAGTCAAATCAGATCGCATTCGCAGCGCACAGGCACTGGCAGACACCGGAGCGGATTTGTCGGTCCTAGATAAATATAGCGAAAGTGCTTGGCACTCGCGCCTGAACATGCTTGCAAATTAAGCGCAGGAAGACGTCAGTCGGCATCCTGCAGGAAAAGCAGCCGTTGCCGCGCAATTTCATCACCGGCATTGGCCGCTTTCTGGTACCACTGTCGTGACTGTTCCATATCCTGCTTGGTTCCACGCCCGGTTTCATACATCAGACCAACATAAAACCGGGCATCACGTGCCACATGCGGATTGCGTTTCATGATCTGGGCAACTGTTCTGGTATACCATTCCCCGCCAACAGCCATCTGCCCGAAAAGGACATCAAGCCCGCCCCCGCTCTTTTCAGGCGACATCTCTTCTGCCGCCGCCAGATACCAGTGCAGTGCCTTTTCATAATCCTGCTCAACGAGGCGACCATCATAGTAAATCATGCCCAGTTGGAAGGCCGCATTGGCATCGCCCATTTCTGCGGATTCATTCAGCCACTTCAGCCCTTCCCCGGTATCCTTCGGCACACCTCTTCCTTCGAGATATAGGGTACCAAGACGCTGCCTAGCACCAATCTCGACAGGATGGATGGCAGCCTGACGGTACCAGTAAACGGCCTGTTCCAGATCGCGTTTGATACCGGCACCATCTTCCAGAAGCGCCCCCATCAGCAACTGCGAAACCGGGTTGCCATGCGCGGCAGACAGCCTTGCCCATCTTGCCGCCTGCAGATAGTTTCGCCTCACTCCCAAGCCTTCAAGGTACATCATGGAGGAAAGCATCTGGGCATTGGGTTCTCCCTGCTCTGCTGCCTGCCTGAGCCAGAATATGGCTCCGCGATGATCAACCCATCTGTCAACACCGGCAGCTGCCATCACTCCCAGCCTAAGCTGAGCATCCGGATCACCGGCAATCGCATCTTTTTTCAGTCCGGCGATTTCTGCACCATCAGCCAAGAATTCAGAAGAACGCATCTTTTCCTTTGCCGCTACCTTGCCAAACACCAGCAGAAAAAAAAGCGAAACCAGCCCACTCGACAACAGTGTAAAAAAGTGACGTATCGTGCCAAAACTGCGTCTTGCGGAAAATGCGACATCGTCATCCCTGATCTGTCTGTACATGCGATTCCTTCCTGTTTTGCCTGTAAGGTCACTATTCTCTGATACTTCCTGATTTTACCTTACTCTGCAATGAAACAAAAAACCGCAAAAGCGGAGTTTTGCCAAATATAACTTTCATACCGGAACTTTTTAATACAGCCCCTGTCTCTTTACTCCAGAAAACAGTCAAAAAACAAACAACATAACAGGAGAAAAATCAGATCGGTCGTTGCTGGCCGGTCAGATATGCCAGAAGTGTTGAATACCATAAAAAACCATTCCCCTTACAAGGACTGGCTCCTCTGTCCGTTTTTGTGACCTCCACGGGTGGACGCCTTCACATCATTTCCCAGCATACTGCCAGCATGGATATCTCCCTTGACCAGCATGACTGTGAAATGCTGAGCGCCTTTACCCTGCTGCAAAAAGAATTTGAAAACATCCTCAACAACCTGTACGAAAAACCTCCGATGCCAGACACACAAATAACGGGCATCAGTCTTTTGCCTCTTTCTGCTTTCTTTTCACCTCTTTTCCGGCGTTAGCAGCATGCCTGTCTCTCTTTTCCTGTGTTGCAGCCATCCGACTTCGAACACTCTCCTGTTTTCTTTCTGATTCCAAGCGCTTCTCCTCATAATTCCGGATATTTTCTGCACGTTTTGCAGGTGTCAAGGCTGTATCCGAATTTTTCGGCACGCTGGGTGTGCCTACCGTATAGACTCCCTCTTCAAGTCTGGGCGGAGAAGATTCATCCGCACCAGCACCAGTCTGCTCCTGGAGATAACGCGCCTCTTTTTCCTCATAACGACGACGCGAAGCTTCCCTCTCCGGAGCTTTGTCCAACTCCCTTTGCTCTGCATTCACGATTGCCTCATCACGCAAACGAACCTTGTCGCTGCGTTTGAATCGGTCTGCTTCCACTGACAACTGTCGCAATACCGCCCGGTTTTTTCTCAGCTGCTCCCGTACTTCTTCGTAGCAGTTGTTCACCAGAAATTTTTCGATACAGGCATTCATATCTAGGCCGAACTGGTAATCCAGCACCTGATTTTCATGATTCACAGCATTCTGCACGTCATTCACCTTTTTTACAGAATCGATCGTACCTGCCGGAAATGCGGCTATAACCGCTTTTACCCCAGATGCCAAGGGAATCTCTTCCTTCGTACTGGCGCACCCATGCAGCACGCCGATACACAGGAGTATGTAGACGAAAACAGGCCTGCACAGTCTGTGCCCTTTAAATAAACGTACCATCCATTCTTCCATAAAACGCAACAATCTCTTCTTTCCGCACGAATGCGCAAACATCAGTAATTCAAAAGACGGCCATTCACCCCAAGTGCTGCTTCCCGTACTGCCTCCGAAAGAGTCGGGTGCGCATGACATACCTGTGCAATGTCTTCCGATGATGCCTTGAAAGACATTGCCAGCACAACCTCAGCAATTAGTTCGGATACCATCGGGCCAATCATGTGAACGCCCAACACTTCGTCCGTATGGACATCAGCAAGAATTTTCACAAACCCTTCTGCAGAAAGCATGGTCCTTGCCCTTCCATTTGCCATGAATGGGAAAGTGCCGGCACGGAATTCACGTCCCTCTGCCTCCAGTTCCTGCTCGGTTTTTCCTGCCCAAGCCACTTCCGGATGCGTGTAGATAACAAACGGAATAGTTGCATAATCTACATGCCCGTACTTTCCAGCAATCCGGTCAACCACGGCAAGGCCTTCCTCCTCTGCTTTGTGTGCCAGCATTGGCCCGCGAACAACATCACCGATAGCCCAGACATTCTGCAGATTTGTTCTGCACTCACCATCAACGGAGATAAACCCGTTATCGTCCAGTTTCAGGTTTACTTTTTCAACAGCCAGACCGGAAGTGCGGGGTACTCTGCCAATTGCCACAACAAGACGATCAAAGACAGCCCGCTGCACGGCACCATTTGCATCATCATATTCCACGGTCACATTCGATTGCGCAGGTTCGATATTGCGTATCAATGCGTTTGTCCTGATATCAAGCCCCTGTGCACGCATCAGTTTCAGTGCCTCACTTGCAATCTGCCTGTCAGCGGCACCAAGCAATGTCGGCTGTGACTCCAGAAGTGTCACTTTGGCGCCCAGCCTGTGCCAGACTGATCCCAACTCCAAGCCAATTACACCTGCGCCGATAATGCCCAACCTTTTTGGCACAGATTCCATTGCCAGCGCACCGGCATTGGAAAGTATGCGTTTTTCATCAAAATCCACTCCGGGCAGGCTTCTCGGTTTCGAACCGGTTGCAATGATCACATGACGGCATGTCAGGAACTGCTCATCCCTGCCCGACACCTTCAGCTCATATCCCGTTTCAGAATACCCCTCAAAAGATGCCCTGCCGTGATAGAAACTGACCCCGTTTTTCCTGAAGAGAAAAAGAATGCCTTCATTGCTTCTTCTGACAACCTCATCCTTTCGACCAAGCATACGGTTCAAATTCAGCGTTGCGCCCTTTACCTCAATACCGTGCGCAGCGGCCCCGTTTTTGAGCATATCAAAATGAGCGGACGACTCTAGAAGTGCCTTTGAGGGAATGCAACCGACATTGACACAGGTTCCCCCAGGAGCTGAACGACCTGAAACACTTTCCCAGTCATCAATGCAGGCGACAGAAAGACCCAACTGGGCTGCTCTGATGGCAGCCACATATCCACCAGGACCGGCACCGATTACACCAACATCAACAAGCATACCCATTAAATCCCTCCTGCTGTTGCCTGTACGTCCTAGAGATCCAGAAGCAGGCGTGACGGATCTTCCAGATTCTCCTTGATTGTAACCAGTGCCTGTACTGCCTCGCTGCCATCAATCAGGCGGTGATCATAAGAGAGCGCCAAGTAATTCATCGGGCGGATTACAATTTGTCCGTTTTCCACAACAGGCCTCTCCCTTGTTGCATGGATACCAAGAATTGCCGATTGGGGCGGATTGACAATCGGCGTTGACATCATCGAGCCGAAAACACCGCCATTGGAAATCGAGAATGTTCCCCCTGTCAGATCATCAAGTGTCAATTGCCCTTCTTTTGCCCTGATACTGAATTCTGCTATCTTCTTTTCGATATCCGCAAGCGACATCAGATCCACATCACGCATGATGGGAACAACAAGACCGCGCGGCGAACTGATGGCAATACCAATATCAAAATAACCGTGATAAACAATGTCATTGCCGTCAATAGAGGCATTTACCACTGGAAATTTCTTCAGGGCCGCAACAGCAGCCTTCATGAAAAAGGACATCAGTCCGAGACGGACAGCATGCTCTTCCTCAAACTCCCTTCCTAGCTTGTTCCGGATATCCAACACCGGCTGCATATTCACTTCATTGAAGGTTGTCAGCGTTGCATTGGTCAGTTGCGACTGGATAAGACGCTCTGCAATACGCGCCCGCAAGCGACTCATCGGCACCCGGTTTTCTGGACGGTTATTGTTTGGCGTGCCCGGAACAAAACTGGAAGGCGGCGAATACGGTACCGATTGCAGCGAAGGTGGCGATGAGGGAAGACTCCCCACATCCGGCCCGATCTCCATCGCACGCAACACATCCTCTTTCAGGATACGACCATCCCTGCCGGTTCCTGTCACATCGTCATAGCCCAGGTCATTCTCTGCCATCAGGCGGGCTGCCGATGGCATGACAATACCGGCCGGATGTGATGATTCGTCGTAAGAAGGGGGGGGCGACGCACGCGAAGATACAACCGGCACCGCTGTCGATGCGGCCGATGATGCAGTAAAAGCCACCGCTGGCACATCTTTTGCCGCCTTACCCTTTTTGCCTTTTTTGGGCATGCTTTTGGCTGCCGTCGCTTCCGTATCAATCCGGGCAATCACTTCCCCGGCCTTCACAATGGCACCCGCCTCCTTGAGAATTTCGGTCAGGACGCCAGCACTGGGACTTGGCAATTCAAGTACAACCTTGTCGGTTTCAATATCAACCAGATTTTCGTCCTGCACAATCATCTCGCCTACATTTTTGCGCCAAGCGAGCAAAACCGCTTCCGAGACAGACTCGGAGAGTTGCGGGATCTTGACCTCAAGAACAGCCATATGGTTTCTCCACTAAATTAGATAACAACGGCAAATCAAAACAGGCATCACCGGATGATAACCAGACCTTTCATCCCAGAAAATGCGGCATCAAGCAACGCTTCCTGCTGCTCAAGATGCATATCCAGATAGCCTACGGCAGGAGAAGAGCTCGCTGGCCGGCTGGCAACAGAGAGTTTCTGTCCCGCTTCCATACCTGCCAGCAAATTGGGATGAATCTGCAGCCAGGCTCCCTGATTCTGTGGTTCATCCTGAACCCACATTACCTCTGTACAACCTGAAAAACTCTTCAATACCCGCGAAAAGAGCGCATGTGGAAAAGGATAAAGCTCTTCAATACGGACGATGGCCGTATCCCGTTTTTCGCGTTTCTCACGCTCATTGACCAGATCATAATAAACCCTGCCTGAGCAGACAAGAACCCGTTCAACGGTATTTTTCCTGACGGCAGGATCAACTTCCCCGATAAGTGGACGGAATCCACCTTTGGCCAGCTCATCAATATGCGATGACGCCCCCTTCTTGCGCAGGAGTGATTTTGGCGTCAGGATAATCAGCGGCTTTCTGTACATCCTCAGCATCTGGCGACGCAGAACATGGAATATCTGTGAAGCACAGGAGGGTTGCACCACCTGTATGTTATCTTCAGCACAAAGTTGCAGATAACGCTCAAGGCGAGCAGAAGAATGCTCCGGCCCCTGCCCCTCATATCCATGCGGCAGCATCATTACCAGCCCGGATGCCCTTCCCCACTTGGCCTCACCAGATGTAATGAACTGGTCAATCACCACCTGCGCTCCATTGGCAAAATCACCAAACTGCGCCTCCCAGACTGTCAGCGTATTGGGAGCTGCTGTGGAGTAACCATACTCAAACCCCAGAACCGCCTCTTCGGAAAGAACCGAATCAATGACCGTAAAATCCGCCTGCCCGTCAGATACGTTCTGAAGCGGAATATACGTACCGGCATCCCAGCGCTCCCGGTTCTGGTCATGCAACACCGCATGGCGGTGTACGAATGTACCGCGCCCCGAATCCTGCCCTGAAAGCCGAACGGGAAAACCGACGGACAAGAGAGAAGCAAAAGCCAGATGCTCCCCCATTCCCCAGTCCACCATCTCCTTGCCATGCCCCATCGCAAGGCGGTCATGAAGCACTCTTTGCACCAGTGGATGTACGCCGAAATCCTTTGGTACAACAGTGATACGTTCTGCCAGCCGTTTCAGCTCTTCTGCCGGCAATGCCGTATCCACCCCAGGCTTGCCGCCAGTCTGCAAATAAGGATGCCACTCCGCTCCGGATTTGCTGAGCGCGTTGGAAATAACCGGATCAATCACCGGCTCACCGGCATCCATCCTACTCTTGTATTCGTCCATCATGACACTAGCAGCGGTTTCTGTTGTCACCCCCTGTGAGACCAGCCTGTCAATGTAAATGTTCCGCACCCCCGGATGACGTTCGACTTTTTTATACATCAGCGGCTGTGTCATAGAAGGCATGTCCTGCTCGTTATGCCCCAGTTTCCTGTAGCACACGACATCCACCACCACATCCTTGCGAAACTCCATACGAAAATCGAGCGCGATCTGCATGGCAAGCGCCACGCCTTCCGGATCATCTCCGTTCACATGAAGAACCGGCGCCTCAATCATCTTGACCACGTCCGTACAGTACAGGGTTGAGCGTGAATCACGCGGATCAGACGTGGTAAAGCCTATCTGGTTGTTAATCACAATATGCAGCGTTCCGCCAGTACTGTATCCCCTTGTCTGGGCCAGATTGAGCGTTTCCATCACCACGCCCTGCCCGACAAACGAGGCATCCCCATGAACGAGAATCGGCAGAACCTGTGAACCATCCTCATCATCGCGATGCTTCATACGTGCCTTCGCAGAACCTTCCACGACCGGATTGACAATTTCAAGATGGGACGGATTGAATGCCAGTGACAGATGAACAGGACCGCCCGGTGTGGAAATGTCACGAACAAAGCCCTGATGGTACTTCACATCACCCGAACGCACGTCCACTTCCTGCGTTCCTTCAAATTCGGCAAAAAGATCGTGCGGCATCTTGCCCATGATGTTGACCAGCACATTCAAACGCCCACGATGCGCCATACCCAGTACGACTTCCTGGATACCCCGCTCACCGGCACGCTGAATCGCCTCATCCAGCGCAACGATAAAACTCTCGCTTCCTTCCAGCGAAAAACGGCGTTGGCCCACATAGCGGGTGTGCAGGTAACGCTCCATGCCCTCAGCCGCCGTAAGCCGCTCCAGAATGCGACGTTTCTTCCCGGGAGAAAAGTCCGGCGTAGCCTGAATGGATTCCAGCCTTTCCTGCATCCAGCGTTTTTGCGCCGGATCACTGATATACATGAATTCGGCGCCAATCGTCCGACAGTAGGTGTTTCTCAGCATCTGCAAAAGATTGCGAAGCGAAGCCGTTTCCGGGCCAAAATAGGTGTTGCTGATATTGAATGCCAGATCCATGTCGGCATCGGTAAATCCGTAAAATGCCGGATCCAGTTCAGGAATATGAGGGCGCTCACGCCGCTGGAGCGGGTCCAGATTCGCCCAGAGTGAGCCCTGAAAGCGATAGGCAGCTGTCATCTGCTGTGCCGAAATCCGCTTTCTTTCAAGCTCGACACTGGTCGATGGCTGCAACGCCCGGTACGGCTGTCTGGCCCGTTCGGAAAATGCCGTAATAATCGGACCATGTCTGATATCCGCGCGTTCGCTGCCATCTACCGCCGGCACGTTCTGCATGGAATTGAAATAATTGCGCCAATTTTCAGGAACCGAGCCCGGATTGTCAAGGTATGCCTCATAAAGCTCCTCGACATACGGGGCATTTCCTGCAAACAGGTAAGTGTTCTTTCCATAATCCTGCTTCATCACTGCCACCTGACCTTTCCTGTTCCTGCCAGTATCTGTCTGTAATCTGCCGGAAGCACAAGCAAACAGAAACCCTTCAAAGAAGGTTTTTCCGTACGGGGAAATTATACACTTGCGTGTATGAATTGTCGTTTCTGCCCGCAGGGATTCGGGCGACCACTTACCCGTGATTTACTCAACACGAAACAGCGCTTCCCGTGAACTGTTGATATTGCTAGCCCAGAACAAGGATAGCTCCTTTCCAGCAGTTCAATGCAGGTATGTGAGCCAATATAACCGCAGGCGCCTGTAACAAGAATCATGGATGTTGTTCAGTACTTTTCACCTACTTATCTAAAATCAAACTGAACACCCCGGGAAAGCCTTTCTTACTCCAGATTCTGAACCTGCTCACGCATCTGCTCAATAAGCAGCTTCAGATCAATGGACGCATCCGATATTTCCCGTATAGCCGCCTTTGATCCCAGCGTATTGGCCTCGCGATTCAGTTCCTGAAGCATGAAATCAAGGCGTTTCCCGACAGGTCCACCCTTTTTCAGAACATTGCGTGTTTCTGTCAAATGGATCGTCATCCGGGAAAGCTCTTCAGCCACATCGATTTTTGTGCCATATAACAGTACTTCCTGACGAATACGCTCATAAGCATCATGTTCAGACACTACCGCATGCCCGGAACCAGCTGTTGCCAGCCCAAGCACCTCCTGCATCCGCTCCATGGATTTCTGCTGGAAATGCTGAATAATCTGCGGAATAAGCGGCGTGACTTTCTGCACGATGGCTTCCATGCTGTTTACTTTTTCTAGCAGGGTCGCCGTCAGCGCCTGCCCTTCCCTGTCACGTGCCGAAGCAAATGAGACGACAGCTGATGACATGGCTGAAAACAACTGCTTTTGCAATACATCCTGCTCAATGCTGGCTTCTTCAATTACACCGGGCCAGCGAAGCAATTCATTGACAGTAAAAGGCCTTGCCTGCGAAAACTGTCTGCATGCTTCTTCCTGCAACTGCGCGAGTTCCCCAAGCAAAACATGATTAAGCGCATAAGAAAGACTGGCTTTTTTATCACGAGCCAGCGTTAGGCGGCATTCAATCTTTCCACGCGAAACCTGATGCATCACAGCCTCGCGCAGCAGCGGCTCAAAAACCCGCAATTCGTCACTCATGCGAAACTGCAAGTCAAGATAACGTGAATTGACGCTTTTGACTTCGACTGTCAGTAATCCGGCAACAGTCTCGGTTGACGTGCTTGCATAACCTGTCATGCTTCTCACAGACATTTCATTTCCTTTTTAAAACATGACCGCCAGCACTGCACTAACACCGGATCGTCTGTCACAACAAACTGTGCTTACTTGTTGGCGCGACTGCGATATTCGTTAGTGCGAGTATCGATTTCAATCCTGTCACCCTGATCAACAAAAAGCGGCACCTGCAAAGTAAAGCCGGTGGCAATTTTGGCTGATTTTGTCACCTTGCCCGAAGACGTATCCCCCTTCACCGCAGGTTCGGTGTAGGTGACTTCACGAATAATGATGTTAGGCAGTTCGACAGAAATCGCCTTGCCGTCATAAAAAACTGCGTCCACCTCCATGCCCTCTTCAAGATAGTTGAGCGTATCCCCCAGATTTTCCGCCTCGATTTCATACTGGTTATACTCGGCATCCATCCAGACATACAGCGGCTCGGCAAAATAAGAATAAGTTACTGGTTTTCTCTCAAGAATAACTGTAACGAATTTGTCATCTGCCCGATACACCGACTCCATGTTGGAACCTGTCAGCAGGTTTTTCAGTTTCATCTTGCAAACCGAAGCGTTACGACCGGATTTGCTGAACTCTGATTTCAGAACAACCATGGGTTCATTGTTGACCATGATGACATTGCCTGAGCGTATTTCCTGTGCTTGTTTCATAAAATAAAAATAAATTAAAGCTGAAAAAATTCCTGCATCGACCCGGCAGGCAGCAATGCAGCACGTTTGATTAAGCTACCTATTTTAACGCATACTGTTGATGAATCGGAAAAGCGATGAGGCAAAATCTTCCATTTCGGCAAGCGCTTTCTCCCATTTCCTGCCATATTCTTCCAGCGTCGGCAAATCCTGAGATATCATATCCCGAAGTGCATGCATGGCATTGGCATCCTTTTTGCCGATACCGTTCCATCCATCCCACACATGTCTTACCCTCTCCTTCAGGTTTTCCGGCATTTCCGGAAAATAACGGACACAAAAAGCCTCCAGCTTGGGAACATGCGCCTCCTTATCCTGCGGATAAATCTGCCAGATGAAAGGCCGGGCTGCCCATTGCGCGCGCAAAAAAGAGTCTTCTCCGCGCACAAAATTCAGATCGCAAGTCCAAAGAAGCCGGTCATAATCATCCTGATCCACAAGCGGAACCACCTGCACCGTCAACGCGCCTTCTGTACGCCTGTTTCCCGCCACTGGTGACTGCCCCAAAAAAGCACCCACAGAAGCACCGGCAACTCCTTCCGGAACAAGACAAAGCACTGTCTTTTTCTGTTGCCGTGCCAGCATGTCAAACAGGCTTGTGACAGGGGCATGGTTATAGCAGAAAAGCGACAGGGTGCATTCAGCGCGGTTTTCAATACCAAGCTTCTTTAAAAACAGCTGTTGTGCATTTGTATCTTCGCGGAAAGCATCACGACGGGCAATGAGTGTCGCCTCGCGGAACAATCCGCCGGTTTGTGGTGTAAAACCGGGAAAGAAAAAATGTCTCGTCAGCGGAAGGGATGACTGCGGCGAAGCCATCCCGTGGCAGTCACAGACCCAGGATTCTGCACTCAGGTACTCCATATTGATCCAGACAGGTGGCGACTGGCGGGATGCCATGGCAGAAAGATAATTATCCGGCAGACGGCAACCAAAGCCTTCAACAACCACATCTGGAAGCGATGCCGGATCAATATCAGGAAAAACGACTGACCAGCGCAAAACCGTAACACCAGCAACATGCTGCTCTTCCTGATCTGTCTTTAGCGCAGAACAGATTTTCTGCAACGTCGAAGGCTGGTCTATCCACAACCGGACCTCCACCGGATATTCTTCCACCAGTTGTCTCGCCAACCTCCAGCAGACGCCGGCATCACCGAAATTGTCAACAATGCGACAAAAAATATCGAGCCGGAAAGCAGGCATCATGCTGCACAGGCGTGTGACGCCATTCAGGCAAACGGTCGCAGAAGATGCAGCATCTGCGCAAAAACGCGCGGATTACCGGCAATGACGTCGCCTTTTTCCATGTAATCTGATTCACCTGAAAAATCACTGACCAGACCACCGGCCTCTGTTACCAGCAGCGTACCGGCAGCAATATCCCAAGCATTCAGGTTTTTTTCAAAAAAGCCGTCATAACGACCCGCTGCCACATAAGCCAGATCAAGCGTGGCCGCACCCGGGCGTCTCAGGCCATGACAGTTCATGGTCATGACTTCAAACATCTTCAGAAAATTTTTCAGCGTGTCCGGGTCTTTGTCTCCACCGACAAAACCCGTGCCGATCAGTGCCTGCGCCAAACGGTCTGTTTTTGAGACGCGCAGGCGCCTGTTGTTCAGAAAAGCGCCACTACCTTTGCTGGCAGTAAAAAGATCATTGTGAACCGGGTCATAAACCACCGCTTGGGTAACAATGCCTTTCTGCTGCAGGGCAATCGAAATCGCATACTGGGGAAAACCGTGGATAAAATTGGTGGTACCGTCCAGCGGATCAATAATCCAGACGAATTCGCTCTCATCATTCAGATTGGATGAAGAGCCGGATTCTTCAGCAAGGACCGCGTGAGAAGGGTAGGCCGTCAGGAGAACTTCAATAATCGCCTGCTCGGCGGCCCTGTCAACTTCAGTGACAAAGTCATTCTGTTTTTTGGCCGTGACGGTTATCTTGTCCAGATCAAAAGTGGCGCGATTGATGATCGAGGCAGCACGGCGTGCCGCCTTCACTGCCGTGTTAAGCATGGGGTGCATAGTGCTTCCGTTAAATAATTAATCCGTGCACAAAAACCACACGGCACATCAACAAAAAAATTAAAGAGCGAACTCTCCAGCAAAACAGTAAACTGTCAGGTCTTGAAAAGACATTAATCCCACTGACCGGATTTAACAAAAGACACTATTGTAAATGAACACATCGCAAACGGATATATCTCTCTTTTCCAGACTTCGCTTTATTCTGGTTGAAACCAGCCATCCAGGCAATATCGGCATGGTTGCCCGTGCCATGAAAACAATGGGATTTTCCCGACTGGTGCTTGTTCGCCCCCGTCTTTCTGATGCCCTGAAACAGGAAGCTGCCATCCAGTTTGCCAGCAATGCGATGGATGTGCTTGAAAATGCCGAAGTGGTGGATTCTGTTGAAGAGGCTCTGAAAGACAGTCAGTTTGCCTGCGCTGTTACCAGCCGTTTCCGCGAATTTTCGCCCCCGGTAATCCGGGCTCGGGAAGCAGCATCCCATATTGCCCTGCATCCGGAACTAAATCCAGCTCTGGTTTTCGGTAGTGAAAAATACGGCCTGCCCAATGAGACCGTTGAAAAGTGTCATGCCATGATCAGCATCCCAGCCAACCCGGAATACGCGTCACTCAATCTGGCACAGGCCGTGCAGATACTGGCCTATGAATGCCGCATGGCACTTCCGCAAAATGAGTTACCGAATCAAAATGTTGAGTCAGCGGGATTTGAAGACATACCGGCCAGCGTTTCACAGATAGACGGTATGCTGAACCATTTTGAAGAGGCACTGACAGCCATTGGTTTCCTGAACGAACACAGCCCAAAAAAACTGATGCCCCGCCTGCGTCGTCTTTTTGCCAGAAGCGCACTGGAAGTGGATGAAATCAATATACTGAGAGGCATTGCCAGCCAGATTTTGAAAAAAAACCGGTCTGACAACTGGTAAACAAACCGTGCACCTATTGCAGGGTACGCACCAAGCCAACAACCAGCCCTTCCAGAGCAAAGTCATCCGAACCGGCCTTTATCACGATAGGCTGGAAATCCGGGTTTTCTGAATGGAGTTCGATACTGCGTCCGGCTTTTCTGAAACGCTTTACTGTCACTTCATCACCAATGCGGGCAACAACAATCTGCCCGTCCCGAACCCTTTCGGTTTTTTTCACCGCAATCAGGTCACCCTCCATAATGCCGATATCACGCATGGAAAGCCCCCGCACCTTCAGCAGGAAATCAGGCCTGTCTGAAAAAAGGGCTGGATCGAGGCGATATTCCGATTCCACATGCTCCTGCGCCAGAATGGGAGAACCGGCAGCAACACGACCAACAAGAGGCACCCTGTACTGCGAATGACGATCAGCACTGGCAGAATCCGCATCCGCATTTGGAAGACGTATCCCCCGTGCAATACCTGGTGTGATTTCAATGACACCTTTCCTAGCAAGCGCTTGCAAATGCTCTTCAGCCGCGTTGACAGAACGGAAACCCAGCTCCCCTGCTATTTCCGCACGTGTGGGCGGAAATCCGGTCTGTTCAATTGCCCGGCTGATTAGATCGAGAATCTGTTGTTGACGCGCAGTCAGTTTTTTCATACCTGTCCCCCGTATTCAATCAAATCAGCAAACAGAAATTTCACTCTACACTTAAACTGTACATTTTCACAGTATCATACCTGTTTCCCCTGCCAAATGCAAAGCTCCCCCCCCTCTTCTTTGGGAAAAACTTCTTTACCGAAAAAATGGGTTGTTCAGAAGCGAGCAAGGCCTTGCAAAACCTTGAATGTACGGGTAAAATCTTGTGTTTTCTTCTTCCCACACCCGACCTGACGCCGGGGTGGGCTGTTTTTAATGTCCATAAGGAGTATTTAATGCGTCACTATGAAATTGTATTTATCGTTCATCCGGACCAGAGTGAACAGGTTCCGGCCATGATCGAGCGTTACAAAAACACGATCACTTCAAAAGGCGGTCTGATTCACCGTGTTGAAGACTGGGGGCGCCGCCAACTGGCTTACCTCATCAACAAATTTGCCAAGGCTCATTACGTTTGCATGAATATCGAGTGCAATCATGAGACCCTGAAAGAACTCGAAACCGCTTTCAAATTCAACGATGCCATTCTGCGCCATCTGACTGTCCGTATGAAAAATGCGGAAACCGGTCCTTCACCGATGATGAAATCCGCACAGAAGGAAGAATCATCCAGAAACCGTGCTGAAGCAGATGTTGCCAGCAGAGTGACCGTTGAGGAAAACGCAAAGGCAGAAGCCGATACCGCTTCCGAATAATCAGGGGAATGTGACAGGAGGAGCAAAGCGCTTTTGGAAAACCGGCTTAGCCTTGTTGCCAGCATCATCGAACGCGATGCAATACGCTATACCCCGGCAGGAATACCGGTCGTAACAGCCAGATTGCAGCATCGTTCAGAACAGATCGAAGCAGAAACCAAGCGCATCACTGAATTTGAAATCCAGACGGCAGCAATCGGAAAAATTGCTGGCACACTGGAAAAACTGGAACTAGGACAAATTCAGCGTTTTACCGGTTTCATGGCAAGGAGAAGCCAAAAAAGCAAAAGCCTCGTGTTTCACATTACTGACATCACATCCGTAACGGATCAGAAATAAATTATTTATACAGGAGCCTGACATGGCAATTGGTAGAAGAAACGACAAAGGTAAAATGAAAGAAAGACGCAAACAGCAAAACCCGCTGTTTAAGCGTAAGAAGTTCTGCCGCTTCACGGCAGCTAAAGTAGAACAGGTCGACTACAAGGATATCGAAACCCTGAAAGATTTCATCCAGGAAAACGCAAAGATCATGCCAGCCCGCCTGACTGGTACCCGTGCGATCTACCAGCGTCAGGTGGATACGGCAATCAAGCGCGCCCGTTATCTGGCCCTCTTGCCGTACACATCCCTGCACCAGTCCTGATTGCGGTGCGTTTATCAGATATCGGAGAAAATCATGCAAGTTATTCTGTTGGAAAAAATCACCAACCTTGGCAATCTTGGAGATATCGTCCGTGTGAAGGACGGTTATGCCCGTAACTACCTCATCCCGCAGCGTATGGCACGCCGTGCTACTGCAGCAGCGATTGAGGAATTTGAAACCCGTCGCGCAGAACTGGAAAAAGTCGCCGCCGACAAACTTGCTGCTGCCAAAGGTCAGGGCGAAAAGCTGGACGGCATGACCGTTCAGATCCAGCAAAAATCCGGTGTGGATGGCCGCCTGTTTGGCTCAGTCACCAATGCCGATATTGCTGAAGCTCTGACAAAACAGGGGTTTGCAATTGAAAAAGCACAGGTTCGTCTCCCAACAGGTCCACTGAAAACCGTTGGTGACTTCCCTGTTTCCGTTTCACTGCATACCGACGTGGTTGTCAGCATCACTGTTTCCGTACTCGGCGAACACGCATAAAAAACGGCTTCACAAAAAAACCGCTTCTTGATATGCCCCCCAAAAGTTGGACACTGATTCAACGATTAGGGGGGCATATTTTATGGGTAAATATGATTTGAGTTTCAAACTATCAGTAATAAGACATTACCAGTTGGGTGGACATCCCCCGGCATGGTAGACATTTCCCGGCTATGATTTGAGCATAGGAGGAAGTGTATGAGTATCAAACGATTTACCCCGGAATTCAAGGAAGAAGCTGTTCGCCAAGTTGTTGATCGTGGCTATAAGGCTCCACGCCACATCAAGGGACGTCCTTCCATTATTTCTCCGAATCGGGTCAACCAGGACTCTCACGTCAATATTCCTGACCACACATGGGTAACGGACATCACTTATATCCGCACATAGCAAGGCTGGCTGTACCTGGCAGTTGTACTCGATCTTTATTCCCGCAAAGTCGTTGGCTGGTCCATGAAACCCACCCTTGCCAGAGAGTTGGTGTTGGACGCCCTGCTGATGGCAGTCTGGCGAAGAAAGCCGTTGTCTCCCGTTATTGTTCATTCCGAT
>JGI994J12354_10001751_pt1 | contig 21795 bp, 21 predicted proteins | sample IntmicLarv3ML3BL_FD_12354 | JGI IMG/M metagenome (IMG submission 12354) | reverse complement strand
GTGCCGGCGGCGAGTGGGGCGACGCGCCGGGGTTTGATGCCCGCGCCCTGACGCACAAGGTGTCCCCGTTTAAGCCCATGGTTATCGCAACATTTTTGACTGTCTTTGGCGGCACGGGGCTTTTGTTTGACAGCCGGATGCTTTGGATGTTTGCACTGGCCGGTGCGGCGTTTTGCGGCTTGGCTGTGGCGTTTGCGCTGCTCCGCTTCGTGTATGTGCCCCTGTATAAATATCAGGGTCGCGGCGTGGTGGAAAAGCAAAGATTGGTCGGCATGTCCGCGACTGTCACTGAGGGCATCCCACAGGGCGGTTTCGGCAAAATTAAGTATGTGGTGGAGGACAACGCCTTCACAGCGCCCGCCAAAGCGGAGGACGGCGGCATCATCCCACGCGGCAGTGCCGTGCAAATTATGTACATCGAAAAAAATGCCTTTTTCGTAAAAATCAAAAATTGATTGGGGGAGTTTGCAATGCCGAGTTTTGAGATGTGGATTTGTATTGCCATTCTTGCTATTATTTTCCTCGTACTGTTCAGTATTATGAGCCTGTGGAAAAAGGTACCGCAGGATAAGGCCATGGTCGTTACAGGTTTACGGAAGCGCGTAATTTCCGGCGCGGGCGGCCTGGTTCTGCCGATGTTTGAACGCACCGACCGTATCTCCCTTGAAAATATGAAAATCGAGGTGCGCACAACAGGCGCGTTGACTGAAACAGGCGTTGACATCATCGCCGATGGCGTGGCCGTTATTAAAGTCAAAAGCGATAAGGAATCCATACTGTCTGCGGTCGAGCAGTTTAACACAGGCAGCGAGGCAAGAACCATCGCCGTGATTGAGGACATCGCCAAGGATGTGCTGGAAGGTAAGCTTCGTGAGATTATCTCTAAAATGACGGTGGAAGAAATCTATAAAGACCGTGAGAAGTTTGCCTCGCAGGTGCAAGAAGTGGCTGCACTTGACTTGGCAGACATGGGCCTTGAGATTAAGGCGTTTACCATCCGCGATATTTCGGATGACAACGGTTATTTGCAGGCGCTTGGTAAAAAACGTATTTCCGAGGTCAAACGTGACGCGCAAATTGCGGAGGCGGAGGCCGCCAAGGAAACCAAAATCCGTACATCGGAGGCCACCCGCTTGGGTGAAGAGGCCCGCTTGATTGCCGAAACACAGATTTCCGAAGCATCGAAGGAAAAGGAATTGAAGGTGCAAAGCTACCGCAGGGAGCAAGAATCCTCCAAGGCCGTGGCCGACTTGGCATACGAAATCGAGGCCAACAAGGTGCGCAGGGAAGTAACCGAAACGGAAATGCAGGTCGAAATCCTGAAAAAGCAGAAAGAAATCGAGCTGACGGAAACCCAGATGCAGGTCGAAATCTTGAAGAAACAGAAGGAAACCCAGCTTGCGGAGCAGGAAGCGCTTCGCAAGGAAAAGGAATTGCAGGCCACCATCATGAAGCAGGCCGATGCGGAGAAGTACCGCTTGGAAGTCGGCGCGGAGGCCACCAAATACCGCGAGATTCAGGATGCCCAGGCGCGTGCGGAGGCCATCCGTTTGGAAGGTACGGCGCGGGCAGACGCGAAGCGTTTAGAAGGTATGGCCGAGGTTGAAATCATCCGCGAGCGTGGTAAAGCCGAGGCGGAAGCCATGATGAAGAAAGCCGAGGCGTTCAAGCAGTATAATGACGCGGCCGTCACGCAAATGATCGTGGAAAGACTGCCCGAAATCGCACAGGCGGTATCCGCGCCCCTGTCTAAGACCGAGAAAATCGTTATCGTGGACAGCGGGAACGGCAATGGAGGCACTGGCGGCGGAGCGGCGAAGGTGTCCGGCTATGTGACGGATATTATGGCAACCTTGCCCACCACGGTGGAAGCGTTAACCGGTATCGATTTGGCAGGTGTGTTTGGCGGCGCGGCGGGCAAGTATACGGCGGCGCAGGCCGCGGCAAAACCACAGGCGGCAACGGCGCAGGTTGTCAACGCACCCGAAGCAAAGGCCGAGGAAATTTCGGAGTAACCCCTTGAATAATGGATATAAACGACAGGCCGCATCGAGGATAGCTCCTCGATGCGGCCTGTTGGCATGGGCAGGGATTATTGTAATGGTTTCCGCATAACAAGCCCTTGTTCTGTTTCAAGGAACACAGAAAACCCGCTTTTTTGATACATCGATAATGGCCCGGCAAAATGGGTGGCATCATCAACAGAGTTTCGGTTCGGGTATACCTCTATAAAATCAAATCCATCCCGCGCCGCGTCTTGACAGACCCGCAACATTAACTGTGTGGCAATGCCCTTTCGTTTCATTTCCGGCGCAATCACGAAGCAAAAGATGGATTTTATCTTTTGCTCCCCAATAGGCACATGCCCCATATATGTCCGCCAGCTATAGCATTGTAGGCAATCCAATTTGGTGTTGGCATTACACCAGCCCACAACTTTGCCGCCGCTATACGCAAGATACCCTTGTATGTTGCCGTCTTTGATATACCGAAAAGCTGCGGCCTTCCGTTTGGCAGGGGTCGAAAAATCCTTGCCTTCATAATTGTCATTGCACCAACATACGCAATAGCATTTGGCTTCATCGGTATTGTCGTCATGCGGCGTTGTGTCAAAAAAATGTACATAATCTTCCGCGAGATCGGGTGACAATTTACGGATTTCGATGCTCATATAGCGTCCTCCTTGGGTTTTCAGGGGCATAACGCATCCCTCATAATACATACCGGCGAAAATTTTCGTGCTTTACGAAGCCAAAGGCTTCATACACGGGAACGCCCGCATCGGCGGCAGTAATCCACACATCCCCGCAGCCGTATGCCCGTGCCTCGTCTACAATCCGGGTAAGCAAGGCTTTGGCAATGCCCTGGCGGCGGTATGCCTTTGCCGTGTACATGCTGGATAAAACGCCTGTTTGCCCGGTGGGGTTTGTATAGGTCGGTGGGCGCTCCACAAAGCTCATGCCGCTTGTGGCGATGATTTGGCCGTTTGCCTCCGCCACCCACGAAACAAAGGTGCCGTCCGTGAAGTGCTTTTCATAATATAGCCGTAAGGCGGGCGCAAGGTTAAAGGCCGCATCCGCCCCTTCCTCTTGCAATTGCGTCATACGCATGGTGATAAAGGCTTCGATATCGGATGCCTCTAATTTCTTGTATATGATGGTATCCATGTGCATGACTTCCTCGTATAATGTATTTACGGTGTTTTTAACAAGAACATCGTAGAAAAACTTGTTATCCCTCATCTGATGTGGGATAATAAGCGTAACGGGCAGAGGGCGCAGCATGTCTAACGAGGTTGTGTTGCCATAAAGAATCAGAGGATAACCCTGTCTGTGGAAAAATCATGGGAGGGTTATTATTGTTTTACGCCGGAATCAGCATTGCTAAAAGTTTAGCGGTTATTTTCATTGAAATCGGTAACATTAACCGCTTTGACGCACCGGGCAAGTTAGTAGCCTTTGCCGGGCTTGATGTGAAAGCAACGCAATCGGGCGAATTTACAGGGTCAAACAACAAAATATCAAAGCGCGGTTCGCCATATCTTAGGCAGGCTATTTGACTTGCCGCCCAACGTGCGACGTTCTGCGGTCCGATTCTGTCAGCGTATTACCGCGCCCTAAAAGCAAGAGGAAAACATCATATGACTGCCATTGGCGGTGTTGCCCGGAAGCTGTGCAACATTATCTTTGTGATGCTGCGGGAGAATCGACCATATGAGCCGATTCCATAAAAAATAAGGGAAGTGTGCTGAATGACCATTATTCTATCTGGCGGAGGATATCCCGAAGCTGTCATACCAATTGATCAATATTTTTCATCCGTCATTGATTTGCGGAAAATAGTGCTGTATATACCGGTCGCAATGGAAGCCCATGTTTTTAGTTATGATGAGTGTTTCGCGTGGTTCAAAAAGATATACGGTGCGTATGGTGTTTCTAACATTGAACTCTGCACGGACTTGACAACAGTAAACCTGGACAGACGATATGGCGCAGTATACATCGGTGGCGGTAATACTTTTAAGCTGTTGGATGAAATACAGCATTCAAGTTTTGATCTTCAACTACGCTCATATTTAGCATTGGGCGGGATTCTCTATGGTGGTTCTGCCGGAGCCATTATATGTGGACAGACAATTGAGCCGGCTATCTATGCTGATGATAACCTTGTCGGACTTAAGGATTTATCCGGATTGAATTTACTAGATGGTCATGATGTTTTTTGCCATTATGAACCCGCCAAGCATGACTCCTATATAGACAGTTTGGATCGTGAGCTCTATCTGCTTTATGAAGAATCAGGATTGATTTTTAACGATTCCCAAGCAGTGCAAATCGGCAAACCTTTTGCCCACAAAAATATCTCACATACCCCTTGACATTTTATAGCCGGTCTTTCCATAAATAAACAAACTAAAAATACACAAACGCGGGAAACTAAGTAAACGTTGATCAACTGAACGATGCGCCAGAAAACGAACGTAGTTGGTGCGTTCTGCGTTCGCTTTCTGACGCGCGGAGGAGTAGATCGGCGTTTACTTAACCAAACAACTTCTCCCAAACGGAGGTAACCCTGCCATGGACATCAACTGCACCCACCGCTGCGCCCATCAGCACGAGGGCAAATGCCATTTAACCGACATTACCGCATTCGAGTTTCCCACCGCCGCCGCCCCTGTGGCTTGCGCGGACTGCCCGTACTGCACCGCCGATTTGCAAGCGTTTTAAAACGCCATCCGCACATGCGGTGCGTTTTGGGCAGGCGGCAAGCCTAAGAGTTCCCGCCCAAGCTTGACATAGTACCGGTAATTCTCAATCGGCACCCCGTTGGGGATGCGGTGATCCAGCCCAAATACAACGCCGCCACCGCGCGTGGGGCCGGTCATTTTGTATTCCAGTTCACGGCGGATATCTTCCTTGGTGCCAAGCAGGGTGTATTTATCGATGCCGCCTTTGATATGGAGGCGGCCGCCGTACTTGGTGCGGGATTTCACCATGTCCATATCAGAACCGGGCTCAAACGGAAACATGATATTGATGCCCGACCCAAGCACCTCGTCAATCAGGCTGTTCATGTTGCCGTCACTGTCCTGCGAAAACAGCTTGGTGCCTTGTGCGGATGCATTGTCCCAAATGCGGCGGTAATAGGGCGTCATAAACTCGCGGTATTGGCTGGGCCCTGCCAAGGGGCCTGATTTGCCTGCCATATCCTCGTGGATGTGTATGTCGTCAATGACAAGCACTCCGTGCAGGCGCTCGAATATCTTTTCCGCCGTATCTGCGAAGGTGTCAAGCATATCGGCAATCATTTCAGGCTCGTCATAATATGCCATGCAAAGGGTTTCGTCGCCCAACAGATTGCGCGGCTCGGCAAACCCGCCCAGTGCGTTGATAACCACCAAACTTCCTTCGTCTTGCCGCTTCTTCATCTCGCGCACTTCGTCCATGTTCACGCGATCCTCGCTGAAGGTGTACCAGTGCTTTATTTGCAGCCAGTCATCCATACATTTGACGGGGTAGTCCAAAGGCAGGGGAAGGGTGCCGACGTGTTTCATCAGCTTGACCTTGCGCCCGTATCCGTCCATGGTGATTTGATAGGCCGCCGTATCTTCCAACACCTTAGGCTGTAGGCCGGAGCGCATCCCGAATTGTGCGCCGCAACCACACTGCGGCACGTTGTCCCAACCAAAGGCCGATAAATCAATCTCCGCGGCCGTTGCCCCTTGTGCCTTCCATTCCTCGCCTAAGCCGATTAAAGGCCCAAACAACTCGCAAAACATTTCTTTGCCGACATTTTCACCGCACATGTGCGCGATGTATTCCTCTCTGCTCCATACCATGCTGAAAGCCCTCCTTTTGGGGTTGCTGCCCCTTTCCAACAGTATACATCAAAGAAACGTGTTTGGCTATCCCCAATCATGCGTTTGCTTGACAGCCCATATGAAACATTATATACTGAAGATACTATAAACATCAAAGGTGTGAGCGTATGACCTCGGAAACGAAACCGGGCTGTTTGATTGTGTTTGAAGGGATAGACGGCTGCGGCAAGTCTACGCAGCTTAGGCGGCTGGCGGAACGGATGCGCGCGGCGGGCTTGCCGCTTCACGAAACGAAGGAGCCGACCGACAGGCCAATCGGCCGATTGCTGCGCCGATTTTTAGAGGGTAAGGAGCGGACTGACGCCCGTGCCATGGCGATGCTTTTTGCGGCAGACAGGTTGGATCATCTAGTGAACGAGGCGGACGGCCTTGTCGCCAAGGTGCACGGCGGGGGACATATCCTTTCAGATAGATATTACTTATCTTCTTACGCATACCAATCCGCGCAGATGCCATTGCCTTGGGTGATGGACATTAACGCACAAAGCGCGGCGCTTCTGCGCCCGGCCTGCCATATATTTATTGACGTCAGCCCCGAAACCGCCATGGCGCGCCTGAAACAAAGCCGCCCGTATATGGAGCTGTATGAGAGCCTGGAGCAGTTGCGTGCGATACGCAAGAATTTCTTTACCGTATTCGAATGTGTGAAGGATACAGAGAATGTCGTTATAATCAACGGAGAACGCTCGGAAGCGGACATCGCAAGCGATGTTTGGGCGGCGGTGCAAGCGCTTTTAGGGGCAAACGGGGAGGCGGGAAAATGGCAGACAAAACCATAAGCAAAATGCGGATTCGGGAGATGCTGGGCTTTTATGAAAATGAGCTGGTGCAAAACATACTGTTTTTTTGGGATGAAAAATGTATCGACCGTGTGAACGGCGGCTTCTTTAACTGTTTCGACAACCGTGGCGATCATTTGGTTTCCCGCGATAAATACACTTGGTCGCAGGGGCGGTTTGTGTGGCTGTTTGCGAAGCTTTCCACCATGGAGGGCGGCACGTTTACAAAGGCGCAGCGGGCCGAATTTCTGGCAAATGCGAAGCAGGGTGCGGCGTTTTTGCGCAAGCATTGCCTGCTGTCGCCGGGGGACTGGCGTTGTGCATTTTTGATGGATGAAACGGGCAGGCATAAAACGGTTGAGGGCTGGGGAAACAGGCTGGATTTAAGCCTGTCGGCAGATGGCTTTGTGGTAACGGGTTTGGCGCGGTATGCCCAAACCGCGCATGACGAGGAGAGCTATCGCTTCGCAAAGGCGCTGTATTTGTCGGTGAAGGATCGATATGACCGGAATGACTATTTGAATCTGCCATATCCCTTGAACCCGAAATACCGAGCCCACGGCAAACCCATGGGGCTGACGCACACCGCGCAGTCTATATACGACGCGGCGCTTTTGTTTGAGCCTGACTGGGCAGAAACGGTGGCAAAGGCGCATTTGCGCAGCTTTACAGAGCATATACTGGAGCATTTTGTGGATGACGATTATACCCTGCGCGAAATTGTCGCCAAGGACGGCACCCGGCTGCCAAGCGTGCTGGGGCGGCATATGAACCCGGGGCATACCATTGAGGGCATGTGGTTTATGATGGACTCGATGGACACAAATGGCGAGGCGACGTGGCTGCAGCCTATCGCGGGAATCACGAAGAAAGCGCTGGAAAACGGCTGGGATGATGAGTTTGGCGGCCTGTTGCATTTTTGCGGCATAAACGGCGGCGCGCCCGAGGGCGATACATACCCCGATGCGGATGAGCCGATGATGAAGCAATTGCTGTCAGGCTGGGGCGATAAGCTTTGGTGGATCCATTCAGAGGCGCTTTATACCACGATGCGGCTGTACCAACGCACGGGAGATGCGGTGTTTTGGGAGTGGTATGAAAAGCTGTTTGATTACACTTTAGGCACCTTCCCGAACCCTGACCGCGAGGTGCGTGAATGGATACAGATACGCAAGCGTGACGGGTCGCCGCAGGATAAGGTGGTGGCGCTGCCGGTGAAGGATCCATACCATATTATGCGGAACTTCATCTTGATGGTGGAGTTGCTGTCTGCAATGTTAAGAGCGTGAGGCGCTGCCTCTCAGCAAGGGAAAGAACCACGCCTGTCACCCGCAAGGGGTACTGCCCTTTGACTCTGTCATAAACACGTAACCCCGCGCGATTGCGCGGGGTTACGTGTTTATGACAGAATTTTTGGCTGAGCTTTTTACAAAAAGCTCATGGGCTTTGGGGTAAAACCCCAAGATTTCACCCTTACTCTTCCGACTCAAAATCATCATCGTCTGTATAATAACAGCCGTTCTCGTCACACTCATAGTCTATATCCCAATCATCATCGTCCGCGCATCTGCTTTTTAACAGATGCTTGACGGCGGCCACCGCCACACAAACAAGCACAAGAATGCCGCCCAGAACCGCCAGCTTATAAAAAAGCTCGGTCCGGTTTTCCCTGTTTTTCAGTTTCACCACCATTTGGCGCAGCTCCTTTACCGGCAATTCACTGTTGCAACATGTTTTCATTTGCTTCACTCCTATCTATATATGTTTACAGTTCGAATGTCTTATTCGAACTTCCTTGTGTTCCAATCTTTGGCTTGGCGCATCTCGTCATATTCATTATATGCGCGCATCATGATTTGTTTCTCATCATGGAATTTGAGCAGATGGTATGCTTCATGACGCTTGTAAAACCCTGCGTCTGCAAAAAACTCCTCCGCCTGCGGCTTGCAGTGAAACGAGTCTGCCAGCATCAGGTACCAATGAACGGTTTTGTTGATTATATCCTCCGCACCGCGAAAGGTGTACTGTGTTTTGCCGATATATTTGACGATGCGTGCCGTTGCGCCTGTTTCTTCCTTTACTTCCCGCAACGCCGTTTGTTTAAAGCTTTCGTTTGGTTCTACAGTGCCCTTCGGCAGAACCCAGCCGATGTATTTCCCGTTTTGGTTTTTATATAGCAGGAGAACTTTGCCTTTATGAATGACAACACCTCCGCAACTAACTGCCTCAATCACAAAAACGCCCCCGATTCCACCAAACGGAGCGCATGGGCACATCCCCATGACGCATTCCGCAGGTACTATAGAAAAGTATACCAATTTTGGCGAGGGATTTCAACCTTATTTGCATAGAAATTTGCCAAGCATTCAATTTTCGGTGCATTTTTCGGGCGATTATCAAAGATAGCCTCCCGCAATCACGAGGTTTCAGAGGGTTTGAAGGGCGAATGCGCCAGGTGCTTGCGCATTTTTTGAAACCCGCCCCACCACATCCATGCCACAAACGGCAGAAACAGGAACATAAAATGGGGGATGTCTGCCAGCAGTATGAAGTTGAACGTGCCGTGCAAAAGCCACGGCACAATAAACGCGCAAAGTGCATACCGCAGCTTGCTGCCGGGTTCAAAGCGCATCATCGCCAGATAGTAACCCATGGCCACCCCGAAAAAACCGTGCGACGGCACCGAGTATACGGCACGGGATAACGCGGTTTGCAGGCCGCCAAGCGCCGGGTTTATGACATACAGCACGTTTTCCACACCCGCGAACCCCAGCGATATAAACACAGCATACACAATTCCGTCAAATTTTTCATTGAAATTCCGCTGGCGCCGCATCAAAAGCCCCAACACAAGAAGTTTGAAGCCCTCCTCTACAAAAGAGGCCACCAAAAAACTGAGATACAGCGCCTCGCCTTTTGCCCCAAGCATAGGCATCCACGAAACAATAAGCGCCTCCGTTTCGATAATGGGCGCCGTAATGACCGCACCGACGAAAAGCCCCAGCGCCAACAAGCGGTACGGTTCCTTCTCGTATTTGTCGCGGATATAGATATAGCAGATGCAGGCCAAGGTTGGGGCGATGGCCAGCGGCAGGTATGTTTCCATGCAAAAACCTCCCTTTGCGGATTAGCTTTCCACAAAAAGAGGTTTTTATGAATGCTTGCGTTTGTTAATTTATGCAGGGTATATCATTTGCGCAGGAGTGATGATGTCCAACACCTCTTTGCAATATTTTTCCGCTTCCCATCTGGCAAAGGTCAAATTGTGATCCAGATAGTTACCGCACTCAACAGAGGTGGTGGCGGGGACAGGCGCGTCAAATGCGGCGATGTAAGCAAAAAGCGGCCTCAAAAGCGGCAAGATATCCGCAGGGGCAAGGTCGCCTTTCATAATCAGATACATCCCCGTGCGGCAGCCCATAGGGCCGATGTATACCACCTTCTCCGCCCAACCGCCGCTTTCTGTGCGCAAATACACTGCCATCAAATGCTCCAACGTGTGTATGGCCGGGTTGTCAAGCACGGGTTCACGGTTTGGCACTTTCATACGCAGGTCGAAGGTTGTCAGCACTTCCGTACCAATGGTGTCTTTGCGCGATACATATACCCCGCGCGTCATGGTGTCGTGATTTACCAGGAAACTGGCCACTTTCATAATCGTATGCGCCCCTTTTCTTATGGCAGTTGATTGCCCGCCGCGCGGTAAATGGCGTACCATTCACGCTTTGTCAGCGTCACGTCCGCCGCCGCTGCCACCTCATTGAGGCGTGCCGCGTTTGTGGTGCCGGGGATCACTTGTATCTTCGCGGGATGCCGAAGCAGCCACGCCGCGGCAATCGTTGTGGCGGATGTATTGTGCGCCTCGGCCGTTTCGTTAAGGGCTTGATTGAGTTCGGGAAATTTCTCGCTGCCGAGGAATACGCCCTCGAAGAACCCATATTGGAACGGCGACCATGCCTGAACCACGACATCGTTAAATTGGCAGTAATTCAAGATGCCGCCATCGCGGACGGTGGCTCCGTCGAAGGCGGTATTGACGTTGATGCCTGCATCAATCATGCCTGTGTGCATAACGCTCATTTGCAATTGGTTAAACAGCAGCCTTTGCCCGAGCGCCCTTTGCAAAAATGCCATTTGCCCCGGGTTTTGGTTACTTACGCCGAAGTGGCGCACCTTGCCCGCGCTATGAAGCGTTTTGAACGCCTCGGCCACTTCCTCCGGCTCCATCAAAGCATCAGGGCGGTGCAGCAGCAGTATGTCAATATAATCAGTGTTGAGGCGTTTCAAGCTTTTGTCCACACAGGACAGGATATAGTCCTTCGAAAAATCGTAATATGTCGGCCCGTCATCCCGGCGGATGCCGCATTTGGTTTGGATGATTATTTTGTCACGCGGGAGGTCGCAATTTTGCGCGAAAACCTCTTCGCACCGCCCGTCGCCGTAGATGTCGGCATGGTCAAAGAAATTCACGCCGCAGTCCATCGCGGAATGAATCAGGCTTTGCACTTCCTTGCCGGGCATATCGGCAATGCGCATACAACCCATGCCGATGCTTGGTACAGATAAGGCGCTGTCTGCCGTTTGGATATGTTTCATTGTCATCTCTCCTTTATATATGGGCATACCCTTTCGGCAAAAACAAAGCGCTGAAAAAGGTAACCGTATTTACACCGTTAATATATTTCATGCCCGCAAGAGCAGCCGTTTTCGATACATTGATGCCATAGGCCGACAAGGATGGGATAAGCTTGTGCGGCAGGCGGCAAGCTTCGTTTGTATGCACGGCGCAGCACGCGCAAAGGCGGCAGCCGCCCGCGCTTAGCATCAGCTTATCCGACATGTCAAGCGCTTCAAAGACGGCCCGCGCCACTTGGCGGTGATGCTGCCCTGCCGCATCCATACCTTCGACATCGAAGCTGTCCTCCAATGCGCCGATGGTTTGAAACAGCAGTAAATCCTCGTACTCCTTGGCGTGTGCGATGCATTCCTCAATCCCGCCCACATGGGGCGGGCAGCCGTAGTTGGCGCCGTACTGCCCGCAGGTGTTTACTTCACAGGCTTTGCGCAGCACAGGGTCAAACGGCACCCTTGCCGCCTTGATGAGGCCTGCCTTATCCGCCCCATGCGCCAGCACGAGGGCAAGTATATCATCTGCCATTTACGCCTGCGCCTCCCGAAAACCCTTGGGTACAAACAGCCCGCTGAAAAATGTGACGGTATTTTCGCCGTTGATATATTTCATACCCGCCAACGCCGACGCGTTTGAAACATTGACACCGTAGGATTCCAGCGAGGCCAAGGCGCGGTTAGGCTGTCTGCAAGCTTCGTTTGTATGAACGGCACACACCTCGCACAACGCGCAACCGCCTACACCAAGCATCAGGCAATCCCCGCGCCCGAGCGCATCGAAAATGGACTGCGTTAAAGCTTTGTGCGTGTGGGAGGCCTCTTGCATCCCTTCGAAATCGTAACTGTCCTCCAACTCCCCAACGGTTTGAAACAACAGAATATCTTCGTAGCCCTGCGCTTTGGCAATCAGTGCGTGAATTTCACCTGTATGCGGCGGGCAGGTGTAATTTTTGCCGAACCGCCCGCAGGCGTTTACTTCACAAGCTTTGCGCAGTTCAGAATCAAACGGAAGCTCCGCCACCTTTATCCAGCCCGCGCGGTGCGCCCCCTGTGCCAACACATGCGCTTGCATATCCATTCCCATGGGATGACCTTCTTTCTTTGTATGAAGTGTATGTATATGTAAGAGTATACAACAATTTTTGCAAAAAAGCGCGTCTTTTTTGCAAATTTTCTGTATGCCTTGCAATTTGCGGCAAAAATGGTATACTAGAGGGGCGAAAGGGGAGGAAAATGATGAATAAATGGAAACGAATAGCGGTTCCTGTCTGTGTGGCGGCGGTGCTGATGTGTGTGGTTGGCATATGGCATATGCTGCGCGCGGGGGCACCGCCTGTCGCGGAGCTGTCGGCTGTCTTGACAGAGGAGCCCGCACCCACACCAACCCACACACCTGCCCCCACGCCGGAACCGACCGCCGTGCCGACACCCACCCCAACGCCGGAGCCGGCGGTTGTGAAGATGAGTGTAACGGGCGACTTAATGTGCCACCGGTGGCAGCTTGACCACGCTAAGCAGGCGGACGGCACGTATTCGTTTGATTACGACTTCCAGTATGTCAAGCCGTATTTGTCGGACGCGGATTGGACGGTAGGCAACCTGGAAACCACGTTGAGCGGCCCGCCGTTCGCGGGATACCCGATGTTTCGCTCGCCTGATGAGTATGGGGAAGCGCTGAAAAATGCGGGGTTTGACTTTCTTTCCACGGCGAACAACCATACCAATGATGCCTGGGAGGCAGGCATATTGCGGACGCTTGAGGTGCTGGATGCACTGGGCATCGAGCATACGGGTTCCTTCGCCTCGCAGGAGGCGCGGGACACGATATACGTTAAGGAAATCAACGGCATCAGCTTTGCGTTTGTTGCGTATACATACGGCACCAACGGCCTGTCTTTAACGGCGGGCAAGCCTTATTTGTGCAATGTCATGGAAGACGGCGCGCAGATGGCGGAGGATATCCGCCGCGCGAGGGCGCTTGAACCGGATTTTGTGGTGGTTCTGCCGCATATGGGCAACGAATACGAGGCGGCTCCGCGCCAAATCTTTGTCGATTGGGTGGATTTGATGTTTGACGCGGGGGCGGATATCGTCCTTGCCAGCCATCCCCATGTGCTTCAACCGGCTGAGTTTTCACGCCGCACGGATGAAAACGGCATTGAGCGGGACTGTTTTGTTATTTATTCCTTGGGCAACTTCATATCCTCCCAGCGGACTACCCCGCGCGAGGCGGGTCTGATACTGAATCTGTACTTCAGCAAGCCCTATGGCGGCAAAGCCAAGCTGGAAACGGTCGGGTTTATACCGACGTGGGTGAAATTTACGAATAACACAGGCGCATACGACATCACCGTGCTTTCGGTGCATGACGCACTGATGTCCGAAACAGGCGGCGGCACGGATTTGAAGCCCGCTGACGTGGCACGGCTGAAACAGGTGCATGAGCAGACCACCAAAATTTATTTAGGGGAGAGTGCGCCTCTGGATTCGATACAAAATGAATATTTTATGCCGGGATGGCAAGAATAGACATGGGAAAATTTTTCATTTTCATCTTTCCCTCTTGACATTTTTGTGTTATAATGTTCACATGACTGGTAAGCTCTTGAAGCGCACCGGCAAGAATCATAAATATAGGAGGAACGAAAATGGTAAAAATGGGTATCAATGGTTTCGGACGTATTGGCCGTTTGGTGTTTCGTGCGTCTTTGGAAAGAAAGGATGTACAGGTAGTTGCCATCAACGACCCTTTCATCGATCTGGAGTACATGGTGTACATGCTGAAATACGACTCTGTACATGGCCGCTTTAAAGGCGATGTGTGTGTTAAGGGCGATAAGCTTGTCGTAAACGGCAACGAAATCACATGCTTTGCGGCACGCAACCCCGAAGAAATCGGCTGGGGCGCGGCGGGCGCTGATTATGTTGTGGATTCCACAGGCGTGTTCACCGATGTGGCGGGCGCGTCCCGTCATATGGCTGGCGGCGCGAAGAAGGTTATCATCTCCGCCCCCTCCAAAGATGCGCGCATGTTCGTTATGGGCGTAAACCATACCGAATACACAAAGGACATGTCGGTTGTTTCAAACGCTTCCTGCACAACAAACTGCTTGGCGCCTCTTGCCAAGGTTATCAATGACAATTTCGGCATCGTTGAAGGCCTTATGAGCACCATTCATGCCACAACAGCCACACAAAAGACGGTTGACGGCCCTTCCTCTAAGGACTGGCGCGGCGGCCGTGCAGCAGCGGCAAACATCATCCCGTCCTCCACAGGCGCAGCTAAGGCTGTTGGCGAGGTTCTTCCGGAGTTGAAGGGCAAGCTTACAGGCATGAGCTTCCGCGTGCCGACGGTTGACGTTTCTGTTGTTGACCTGACATGCAAACTGGCTAAGTCGGCTTCCTATGATGAAATCAAGGCGGCTGTGAAAAAGGCTTCCGAAGGCGAGATGAAGGGCGTTCTTGGCTACACTGAAGACGCTGTTGTTTCCACAGATTTCATTGGCGAGTATAACACATCTGTGTTCGACGCATCCGCAGGCATTGCTTTGACAGATACATTCGTGAAGCTTGTTGCCTGGTACGACAACGAGTGGGGCTACTCCAATAAGGTTGTTGACCTTGTTGAGCATATGGCGGTTGTTGACGCGAAGTAATGCAAGCGTCTGCGCGCCTCAATAAACGAGTATAAACAACGGCGCCGTTTTTGTGAATATACAAAAACGGCGCCGTTTTGCGTGCTGAAAACAATGGGCTATGAACAGGCCACAGCCAGCAAATTTTTCACATACTCATAACTCAAACGCAAGTCCTCAAAGCTGTCGCGCCCGTAAGCCAAATCATGATCGGGAACAAACCAAGAAGGGTTGCACGCCAAACACAGCGGCAACAGCTTAGGAAGATTTAGCATCCCGTAGCCTGTCGGGCGGAACTCGAAAAACCCGGTTTCGGGGTTGTTTTTGACCGCTTTATGATCCACCAAGGGGCCGATTTTAGAGAAGTCCTCGGCATATATATCTTTTAAGTGAATGACAGGAGTGCGGTTTCTATATTTTCGCAAATAGGCGGCAGGGTCGGCCCCGGCATAAAGCATCCAGCCCAAATCAGGCTCCTGGCAAAGCCCTTCGGCCTCGCAAGCATCCATATAAGCCGTAAGCAGGTCGGGGGACGAGGCAAACTCGTTGGCATGGTTGTGGTACAGCGGGGTGAAGCCATTGTCGTAACAAAGGCGGCAAAGCGCCTTCATTTTGTCCGCCGCTTGCACAAATGCGGCCGTGCCCGGCTTGGCGTTTGCATCGCTCGGCGCAAGCGTCAGATATTGACAACCCAGCGTTCGGTAGGCCGCAAACGTCTTTTCAGGCTCCGCCTCCAATTCCGCAATGTTTACATGCGCCCCCATCGCCGCCAGACCCAGCGCATCCAGCTTTGTGCGAATCGCCGCCGGTTCGCAGCCATACAGCCCCAGCAGTTCTACCCCGTCGTAGCCAATGGCGGCCAGTTTTTCCAAAACACCGAACAAATCCGCCTGCGCCTCCTCCCGCACAATAAACAGCGGCGACGCGATTTTGATATTTGTCATGATGGATACCTCCCTGTCCTGTTGCCAAATTTAGATGTAATCCCAGCATAGCATACATAGGCCTGAAACGCAATCGTTTGCAGATGCGGCAGGCGGCGCAACCGTAAAAATTACGATACACCCAATCGGAACATATAGAACTTCCAAATCGGAACAAAGGCGGGCGAACGTAACAAATGGGGCTTTTCGGTGCGAATGTTCCATGTCATACTTAAATAGCAAAAAGGCCGCAAGACGGCTTGTGTTATTAAAAGGAAGGGGAGAAAAAGATGTATAATCAAGGTTTTTTGCGTAAAGGCAAAAAAGCGCTTGGCTTGGTGTTGGCGTTTATTATGGCGCTGTCAATGGCACCGGGTGGTTTTGGATTTGGCACCGCCATGCGCGTGGCGGCGGCGTGGGAGGAAACCTCTCACTACAAACTGGAATACGACAAATCATCCGGCAGCAACAGGCTTACCATGACGATTAAAGGCGCTGTACAGGACGAGTATGTGTTTCGGACACCCGGCACGGCACAGGGTTGGCTTCCGACCGAAGCCGGATGGATTACCATCGAAGGCCTTCCGCCAAATTCTGCTTGGTTTATCTCGCAAAAGGGCAGATATATCTATGTAGATGCAAGCGGGGCGATATCCCTTAATGAGTTTTACAACAGCGCGGACAATGGCTGGTTTACCGACATGTGGCCGGACTGCAAGTATGTTCTGACTAGAGTGGCGGACGATGACGGCAACTTCATTTATGACTATAAAGTGGATGGCACGGGCATTGGCGTGGGGCTTCCCCTTGTTGCGGCAGGGGCGCATCCCCGTGTGTTTTTCAGCCAGGCCGACGTGGATGCGATTAACGCAAAGCGCACGGTTGGCAACAACGCGAACGGCACGCGGGGCTTTACGGGCGTGATTTCGGATATCGAAACGAACGCCGCCCGCAACGTAGACAGCGCCGCAAGCAGCAGCGCAGCGAATACTAATTTGTGCGACACCATTGAAGCCAATGCCTTTTTGTATGCCATGGGTGATGGTGATGCGTTTGGTGCGAAGGCAGTCAGCTTGGCGGCAACTTATGCCACCAATTACGCAACGGGCAGTTTGAACGCATCAGGCGGTGACCCGCAGCGCACATACAACCGGGTGGCACGCGCATTGGCACAGGCTTATGACTGGGCATACAACCATGCGGATATGGATGAGGAATATGCATCCACGGGCAAGACAAACCGCGAAGTGATTCGCGAGGGCATTATCTATATATTAAGCTATCACGGCAACGAAACCGGCTGGCTGGAGCCTATGCTTGGCCCGGTTGTCGGCCATGGCGGCGAGGAAGGGTTGTTGTTTACATATTTGATGAGCGGCATCGCCATCTATGACGAATTTCCGGACTTGCTTGACTATGCTTACAACATGATAATGAAAGAATATGTGCCGGTTCGTGAGGAATTTAACCGCTCCGGCTCGAACGGGCAAGGGACAGGCTATACCGCGTCCCGCCACGAGAATGACATGTATTCGGCGTTTCTGATGCTGGGCGCGGGCGGTGAGAATCCGTATTCCCCGTCACAGGTAAACATCATCCAAAATCTGGCCGTGTATCAGCGCCGCCCCGATGGGCAGATCCTCAGCACGGGCGATGATTTTGTAGGGTACAGCAAGAGTTTCGGCTCCTACTGGAACAACGAATACACCATGGTGTGGCTGGCAGCTTCGCTGTGGGGCGATGAGGTGTTGCAGGAAGAAGCGAACCGTTCGTATGTAAACACCAATTTGATTCACCAGATGATCATGCGCGACCATACGATTACACCGGCGGATTATAACGATTTGCCTAAGACGGTTTATTATGATGGCGTACTGCCGTCTATGACCGCCAGAACAGGCTGGAATAACGCGGCGATGAACAGCACGCGCGCCAATGATAACATTGCGGTTGCGCATATGAAGTTTGACCAATACTATCCCTCTAACCATGCCCATTTGGATGTGGGTTCCTTCCAGTTGTACTACAAGGGCTGGCTGGCGATTGACAGCGGCAGTTATGCTTCCGGAAACTGGGACGGTTGGGGCTATGCCAACAATACTAAAGCGGGGCATGACTATAACTACTTAAAGCGCGGCGTGGCGCATAACACCATGACGGTGCTTGACCCCGATGAGGTGTATTACGCATGGACATCGCCGTGGCAGTCCAACGACGGCGGCATCCGCTCGGCGGGCAACATGAAGGAAGCGGCAACGCTTAACGAGTGGCTCGATATAGAGAACGGTTACAAGGTGTCGGATGTCATCGGCCATGACTTCGGAGGCGGCAGCGACCCGGCCATCACCCCGCTGTACAGCTACATCGCGGGTGATTTGACGGATGCATACACAGACAAGGTGACGGATTATAAGCGTTCGATGGTGTTCCTGAACCTAGACCCCGACAATGCAGGGCAGGACATGACAGCGGCGAAGGATGTTCCGGCTGTGTTTATGGTGTATGACGCGATTGAATCGTCAGATGCCAATTTCGAGAAAAACTGGTTGCTGCACACAGTGGAAGAACCTGTTGTGTCCGGTTTGCGTACAACACTGACGAAAAACACGAGGACAGCCAACGGCATAACCGTGAATTACGGCGGCAAGATGGTCAATGACACATTGCTTCCGCTTGATGCGGCTGTCGAGAAAATCGGCGGTGCGGGCAAGGCATTCTGGGTGGCCAATTCCACAGCGGCGGCCGTTGCGGCAACAGGCCAACACAACATTATAGCCGATGGCGCGGATGCCAACGGCGGCTATAACTATGCAGGCACAAAGGCGGCGCTGCAAAGCCATCCGTATGGCATGACATCGGGCGAAGCAGGTGAGTGGCGCATTGAAGTGTCCCCCGGCGCGGCGAGAGAGGCTGACCAGTTCTTGAATGTTATCCAGATGATGGATGCAAGCGGCACACCGCTGACAACATCGCTTTTGGAATCTGCCGAGGGCGGCATGGTTGGCGCAAATGCGGATAACTGGGATGTATACTTCAGCAAGACAGGCGAGAGGGTAGACAGTGAAATCACAATTACAACAAGCGCAAGCACAGAGTATGTCTTGCTTACGGGCGTTAAAGAAGGAAACTGGGTTGTCAATGAAAACGGCGTTTTGCTGCCGGCTATAACGGTGACTGCGGATGCGGGCACGATATACCTTGAGGTTTCGGCCGATACAGAGTATATCATCATGCCGGAGCGTTTGGTGCCGCAGGCGGCTGCGGTAACGGCAAACCCGCCGTCGGGCGTGCTGGCTGCCGCAGGGCAAAACGTTGCGCTTTCCACCGCAACGGCAGGCGCAACGATTTACTTCACACTGGACGGTTCTGCGCCTACCGCGGCCGATATGCAGTATGCAACGCCGATTTGGATCGGGGAAGACACTGTTATCAAAGCCATTGCAGTGATGTCGGGCATGAAAGACAGCGATGAAGCGGCGTTTGCGTACACAATTCATGTACCGCAGCCGAACGGGGCAACACCACCGCCGCCTATATACACATCGGGGCCGTCAACAGGCCCCACACCGACACAGGTCCCGGCACCGAGTCCAACACCAAACCCAAGCTCGATACCGGCCCCGTCAGAAGAAGCGGCACAGTTCTTTGTGGTAGAAGGCGAAACAGATGAAAACGGCATAATGGAAGGTACCATCCCGGCAGACGCGGGCGAACAAGATTTGCCGGTTGTTGTTATCGATGGGGATGTGTCGATTACGCTTGATGCGGACAGGGTTAAGGCGCTTCTTGATATAGCAGGGGATGACGGCAAGGTGACTGTTTCGGTCGGCCCGACGGATGAGGATGCACTGACAGAGGCACAGCAAGCGGCTGCCGACAGCAACCCCGTGTATCAATTCGAAATCCTGGTAAACGGAGAAGCATACACAGAAGGCGGCGCGCTGGTTTCGATACCATATACGCCGGAGGAAGGCATAGCGCCTGAGAGTATTGTGCTGTATTTCATTGATGAGGACGGCACGGCGAAGGTGGCAACAAACGCGTATTACGATGAGGCGGAAGGCGCATTCTTCTTCCTTATGGAAAACGGCAGCGCACCGCTTGGCGCGATTGGCATCAATATGGTTGTATTTGCGGATATGGCGGGGCATTGGGCGGAAGCGGCGGTTACATTCGGCGCGGCGCGCGGGTTCTTCCATGGCACAGGCGGCGGGTTGTTTAGCCCGAATGTGCCTGTAAACGGTGCAATGCTTGCGATGATCTTCGCCAATGTGGCGGGGTATGACACAAGCGGTATAGGCGAAGGTTCCTTGGCGGGGGTGCCCGCGGATGCGTGGTATGCCAAGGCGGCGGAATGGGCCGCGGCCAACAACCTTCTGACAGGCGCAAATGGAAAGGCAATTGACTTGGCAGAACCGCTCACACGGGAAAATCTTGCCATCATGCTGGATGCTTTCATCGAGTTCATGGGGTACACACCTTTGGTGCGTGTGCCTGATGCGGTGCCGTTTTCCGACAACGCAGCCATGAGCAGACAAGGGCAGACGGCAACGCTGAACCTACGGCGGTATGGCATTGTTGCAGGCACACCGACCGGTGCGTATATGCCGTCAGAAACGGCAACGCGTGCCGAGATTGCGATTGTGATGCACAATCTGATGACAAAGGTTATGAACGCAGCAAAGTAATACAGTTAAGCACAGACCTTGCGGGGTATACCTCGCAAGGTCTGTGTTGTATTAAGTGAGCAGTCCCTCTAACAAAAGTCAAGTCCCAAAACGAAAAAGATCAAAAGATGCTGTAATCAAGGAAGGGGTATACGAAAAAGACAAACGAGAGGTATCGTTCGCCGCCGGAGGTTATTTGAGGTGAGTGTAACCGAAGCGCCTACGTTTGTGAATCCAAACTGGTCAGGCATTCCTTCACACGCGCATGGTAAACCCGCAGAAACTTATTTCGCGGCGGCGGTCATGTACACCAAATACGGCTCGCCTTCGGCACGCTTGCGGTCGAGGAATTGATACACAGGCTCATCCGGCGATGACTTCCTTAAATGCGTGCTGACGACTTGAAAAAGCGTTTTCCACAGATGCGGCGAACCCCGCTTGGATGTTGGCGCGCTCACGGTAATCTTTTTGCCGGGGTCGCTTATCTCGAATCGATACCGGCAAAGGCGATGAGCGAGCCACGATTCGCAAAACGGCGAATATCAAAGAACCCGACGAACAAGGGCGGCGCGGTTTGGAGTTCGCGGACGGTTCAACCGCGAACGGAAGTGCCGATTTCGGCCATAAGCTGTGCGCCTGTGATGTCACCAACACTGTACATGGAGTGTACAACCTCGTATTCCGACAGGGAAGCTGCGAGTCGAATGAATTCTGCTTTCAGTGTGGCAAGTATTGTTGTTGCGGCGGTTAACTGACCTGAGGCGGCTCTGTTAGGGGATTTTGTCAAAGTATTCTTGGGCAGTGTCACAACCCTGTTTTGGCTTGCGGCATGAAGTTCTGCGGCCTTCGAAGTACTGAAATTGCAGCCATACCGCTTACACCACTTGCGGTATAACGTTTGGCAAAAGCGGCTTCGCGCATGACGGCGATACAATCGCAATGATAGAAAGTGCAGACGAAATCAGCCCACGTTTGGCGGCCATCATCTCGAATGGGACTGGTAAACAGCTCATTAACGCTCGAAAACACGAAGTCAAGCAACAAGATAAGGTTGTTCTGCGCCGATACAACTATTTTCATGTGCAAGTTATACCGGCAGGAGAACAGCTTTAACTGCTGCCGCGTCATATCGGTATCGGTGTACTCGCGCATTCTATCCCCGTATTCAAAACCATACCGCGCAATCTTTATGGAATCGGCTTTATCGGTCTTGTCATTTCGAAGTGTTCTGAATTTTTCGCCCAAAGAACGGGCGAGAAACGGCGCAAAAAGCGCACCGCC
>JGI994J12354_10001750_pt1 | contig 21805 bp, 20 predicted proteins | sample IntmicLarv3ML3BL_FD_12354 | JGI IMG/M metagenome (IMG submission 12354) | reverse complement strand
CAGGATACCGCGATGTGGGGCATGACGGCAGCGATTTCGCCGCTTTCGGCCCAGCGGGCGCGGGCCATCCAGTGGGGGGATAACGGCGGCTTTTTGGGAACGCTGCTGCCGGGCATGATTCTGCCCATGCTCAGCGGCAGCGGCGCCTTCGGGCTCACCCAGCGGCAGGTCTATTTTATGTTTGCCGTTGTGCTGTGCCTGATCGGTGGATTCCAGGCCCTGCTTGCCCTGCGGGCGGAGGAACGGGTGCGCTCCCAGCCCGGCAAAAAAAACTCGCTGCTCCAAAACATCGGCGCGCTGCGGCACAACCATATTCTGCTGCTGTTCCTCGCCAGCGAGCTCCTGCGCGCCTGCTGCCCCATCGTAACGGACCCCTACATATTTCAGCAGATGACATACCGGACGGGCAGCGGGAAAATCATCCCCGCCACGGTGGTGGTCACCGTTCTGACCGCACTTTCGGGCCTGCCCGGCACGGTCATGAAATTTTTTGCCACAAAGATTGCCGACCGCGTGGGGGGCATGAAGCGCATCCTGATTATCTCCCTGATTACAGAGGCCGCCTCGCGGGTGCTGCGCAGCATCGTTGGTATCCGGACAATTCCAAGGCTTGTGCTGGTCTATCTGCTGGACAGCGTCGCATACCTGCCAAACAGCATCTTCGGCATCGCCCAGCGCTCCATGGTCAGCGACAGCGTGGAATACGTGGAGTGGAAAACCGGACAGCGCACAGAGGGCATCACAATGTCGGTGCGCAACCTCACCGGCAAGATGAACAGCGCCATCAAGCGCTATGCCCAGGGGCTCACGCTGGACTTTTTGCAGTATGACGCTGACCGCGTGGAGCGCAAGGTACCCCAGAACGCGCATTTCCAAAAATGGGTTTGGCCGATGTTCATGCTGGGGCCCGCGGTGGGCTTGGTGCTCGCGTTGATTCCGCTGCTGCTGCTGAAATTCCCGGAATCCCTCAAACAGCGGGTGGAGCTGGAAATGGCGGAGCGGCGGGCGCTGGCCGGAGAAGGGGCTTCGGAACTGGAAATGGCACAGGAACAATAAGCATTTATTTTGAAAGGATCACATCGCTATGACCAACCTGGAATTCATGAGAGAAACGCTTGCCGGCATCAAACTGTTCGATGTGCATACCCACATCAAGGCGACGAATCCCTCCGCGCGGGGGCTGCACGACATCCTGCTTTATCACATGGTGATTTCCGACCTGTACAGCGCGGGCTGCCCCTCCGGCAACCGGCTGGACGACAACGCCGGCGAGGCGGAAATTGAGCGGCGGATCATTGAGGCCATTCCGTTCATCCCTTACATCCAAAACACAAGCTGCTATTATGTCATGAACATCATCCTCAAGGAGCTTTATGACTGGGACCGGCCCATCACGCTGGAAAATTGGCGGGAGCTCGACGCTGTCATCAAGGGCTTCGGCAGCGATAAAGCAAGAGCCTATGAGGTGATGGACAAGGCCGGTATTGCCAAAAGCAACACCGAAATCTGCCGCCGCTTTGACGGAAGCCTTGACGACAGGTTCACCTATTCCCTGGAATGGTCGTTCTTCACCCGGGCGCAGTGGGGCGTCTACGACACGGCCCTGTTTGAGCTGGAATATGCCTACAACTGCGACGGCCCGCAAGACCCGCTGCCCGTGACCTGCAAGCAGAGCGACTACAACTTTGAAAAGAAAATCAACAGCATCGACGACATCAAGCTGGCGATTGCGCACTATATCGACAAAACGCCCTTTGACACCAACCTGATTTTCGTGACCTCCCACATCACCACCGTGATCAACTGGCGGCTGGGCGTTACGGACGCGGAAATGACCGAGGCGATCAAGAACCGGGCGAACGCGGGCGAATACGAGCGCGACCTGTACGCGTGCTATATCTTTGAAAAGTTTTTGGATGAATACGCGGCCCGGGGTATCAAAACGCCGCTCGCTTTTTCCATCGGCGCGGAACCGCTTCCCTACGAAACCGGCAGCATCATGCGGGAGGAAACCATTCTCGAGATCGCGTCCATCATCGAGCAATATCCGGGCATCACGTTCTGCTTCTCGGTCTCCAATATGGCGCAGAACCAAGCGTTCTGTACGCTGTGCCGGGAGCTTCCGAATGTCGTTTTAACGGGATACTGGTGGCACAATTTCTTTGTTTCGTTCATCGAAAAAGTGCTGTGCGAACGGCTCGACATGGTTGCCGCAAACAAGCAGGTTGGCTTTTTCAGCGACGCCTATTGCATGGAATGGGCCTATGCCAAGGCAAGGCTTGTGAAAGAAACCACGGCAAAGGTCCTCGCGGACCGCATCGACGCGGGCATGTATACCAGAGAAAGCGCCGCGTTCATCGCCGCGCAAATCCTGCGGGATGGGCCGCTCAAGCTGGTGGGGCTGCAATAACAAATGACCAAACATGCGACAAAGGAGACATCTATGAAACTGGTTCCAATGAAGGACATCCTGCTGATTGCAGAAGAAAAGGGCATTGCCATCGGCGCGTTCGAGTTCTGGTCATTCGATTCCGCGCAGGCGGTGGTGCGCGCCGCAAACGATCTGGGGCTGCCCGTCATCCTGCAAAGCGGTGGGCTGGAGCGGGATTACGCCGGCGGCTGCGGCAAGCTTTATCAAATCGCCAGCGCCGTCGCCGCAGATTACGACATCCCCGTGGCGCTGCACTACGACCACGGCGAAACCTTTGACGAGGTCCGGGACGCGGCGGAAAACGGCTACACCTCCATCATGATCGATGCCTCGCATGCCCCGTTTGAAGAAAACGCGGCGCTGACCCAAAAAACAGTAGAGCTCGCGAAACGGTTCGGGATATCCACGGAATCGGAGCTTGGCATTCTGGCGGGCGCCGAGGGCAATGTGGTATCCGAAGCCGAAAGCCAGACAAAACCCGGCGAGGCCGCTGATTTTGTTGCGCAAACCGGCATCGACTGCCTGGCCGTGGCCATCGGCACCGCCCATGGATTGTACCAGTTTGCGCCCCGGCTGAACATCGAACGCCTCCGGGAAATCAACGCCGCGGTGGATGTGCCCCTTGTGCTCCACGGCGGCTCCGGCACACCGGACGAAATGGTGCGGGAGGCTGTGAAAAACGGCATCCGAAAGGTCAATATCTGCACGGAATTTGTGAAGGCCTTCGGCGAAGCGTATGTTGCAACGCAAAGCCAGCCCGGGTTCAAGTATAATGTGCCCGGCTTGTTCACACCGTCCAGAGAGGCCGGATATGCCCTGGCGAAGGCGAAGATGGAGCTGTTTGCGCTCCGGTGAATGATCCGGAATCCAATCGTTTTCCAGTCAATAATCGAACCCCGGGGCTTGCCCTGGGGTTTTCGCCATGCAGAGCCTGTTCTAGCCCACGCAAGGGATGCATATAAATCCCTTGAGAACAAAACACCAAAAGTGGGAGGAGTAGATTGCAATGGAAGAACGCAGCATATATAACGACATTGCTCGGCGCACCCAGGGGGATATTTATATCGGTGCTGCCGCCATAATAGGACTAAATTTTGTTTGAGTTAGCTACCAATACCGAGTGTGCAAAGGAGAAGCTGTAGAGAATAATAACAGACCAAGCCGGATTATTTTGATTTTTTCAACGGAGGAGGGGTTGCCTCATATCAAATTGCACGGAATAAAGCAATTCATCGCGTCAATGGGAATTGCTTCTTCGCACATGCATACAATCCCACCCGGGCCCGGCTGAACGCTTGCTTTCTCCAGAAGATAAAATTTCCGCACTTCCCGGCGATCCGGGTTTGCGGATTTTTTGATTTCAAGCGGATGAATATGATTGTCCCTCTCCACGAAAATATCAATTTCTTTCGCGTTTGCATCGCGGTAATAGCTCAGGATTGCCTTGACCGGAGCCGTAGCATAGTTCTTGAGCAGCTCCGCAACCACGTAATTCTCGAAGAAATGTCCGCTGGCTGCACCATTCATCAACGTTTCTGGGCTGAGCCACATGGAGAGGTGCGCCGCCAGGCCTGTGTCGCAGAAGTAGAGCTTCGGCGTTTTCGATAAGCGCTTCAGGGCGTTGTTCGCGTAGGGCTGCAGCAGATAGACCATGCCCAGACCCTCCAGCAGGCGCAGCCATTCTTTGGCTGTGGGCTGCGAGATGTCCGCCGACTCCGCGAGGGTTTTGTAATTCACCTGCGCGGCAGCCAGAGCTGCGCAGGCAGTGAGAAATTTGCCGAAGCGCAGCGCGTCCGTCACGCCGCCGAGTTCCGCCACGTCCCGCAGAAGAAACGTGTTCACGTAAGAGTTATAATACTCTTGCCGCTGCTCCGCGTCGGCGCGCAGCACTTGGGGCATGCCGCCCCGCCAGATATGCTCGAACACAGTGCGCACGTTGTTTTGCGGCGCAAGCGCCTGCCTCGCCCGCAGGCAGTCCAGTGAAAAATCCAGTTCGTTATCGAAGCGAAACCCAAATTTTTCTGCCTGCGACAGCGCATACAATGTCAGGATTCCAATGCGCCCTGCCAGAGATTCGCGTGCCCGCTGCATCATTTTATATTGCTGTGAGCCGGTGAGCCAGAACTGCCCGGTCTGTTCGCTCTCGTCACACAGGAGTTTGATTTGCCCGAATAATTCCGGTGCGTATTGCACTTCGTCGATAAGCACAGGCGGGGGATAGGTCTGTAAAAACAGTGCTGGATCGCTTTGCGCCAACTGTCGTGCCATCATATTGTCAAGTGTGACGTAGGTGCGATGTTGACCCTCGGCCAAATGCCGCAACATGGTGGTTTTTCCCACCTGTCGCGCTCCGGTGACAAGCATGACCTTAAAAAAACCGCTCATATGCATGAATTTTCGCTCCAAATGGCGGGAAATGTATTCCATGAGATCGCCTCCGTGATCATGATAATGTAAAGTATAGTTTATATTATCATAAAATATGCAGTTTGTCAAGCGTATGTTATGCCTTCTATTCTGATGACGATTGCGTAAACTGCTCTTTCAGCAGCCACTGGCGTTCAATAGAAAATCCTCCTATGATAGAGCGGCTGTCCAGATATGTTTTGTGCCTTAAAATGATTCCGCGAAAACTCTGGTATAATTCAGTGAAGTATGTTATAATCAAAAAAATACTTCGCAGGGGGGTACCGCCATGCCCGATAACCGCAAAGAACAGGAACGCGCCGATCTGCACCATACCATCTGGAATATTGCCAACGATTTGCGAGGCGGTGTAGATAGCTGGGATTTTAAACAGTATGTACTTGGTATTCTGTTCTATCGCTATATATCCGAAAATATGGCAGAATAAAAACAACTGGGTCAGATATGGACAGGCTCCTGCCGCCTGTTTCCCGCTTTGGCAGCAATGCCAGAACGTCAAAGAAGCAAGTAGTGATTGAGCAGCTGCTGGCATTCTTTGAAAAGTATGCGGGGCTGGTGTAGCAAGCAGAAGGAGGATAAAACATGCAATCGGCTACCATCAACAAAAATACTCTGCAAGTGATTTGCAGCGCGAAGCATGTCTCGACTGATTTCATCGCCAGAAAAGTTGGTTGTCCGAAAGAAAGAGTGGACAGATGGGTCGATCCAACCGACGATCTCCTTCCCACAATCTTACAAGCAAAAAAGATGGCAAAATGTTTGCATGTTCCTTTTGCGGGATTGTATATGCAGCCCAATGACGTTCCCCTCAAACGCATTGCGCCATTACAAAATTTCCGTACGTTTTCTGGTGAATCGGCAACCGACGACAGTGCGCTATACGTCGGAATCTATGATTTGGAGCAAGCAAAAGATTTCTATCTGGAAATTTGCAAAGAACTGGGAACTCCTAAGATGCAATTTCAACTGGATGCTTCTATGTGGAATAAGAGCGCGTCTGTTTGGGCCGCTATGCTTCGTGATGTGGCTAATGTAAATTTAGTGATGCAGTTTCGGCTCCAATCTCCCCGTCAATTCTATTTATATGTTCGTCAACAAGTTGAACTATTGGGTGTATTTGTTCATTGCTTTTCTGATGTTGACTTGGACACAGCCCGCGGGTTAGCCATTTTTTATCCAGATACCCCAATCATTGGCATCAACGCAGATGATCGTCCTCCCGCAAAAACATTTACGTTGATACATGAGTTAACACATATATTAAAACGGCAATCTTCTCTTTGCAATGAAATATTTAGTTCGTTCTCGCAGAATGAAGAGGAAATTTTTTGCAATGCCGTTGCAGGAGAGTTCCTTGTTCCCGCAGATGCATTGAAAATCTTCATAGAGAAATGGGCGTCGCTCGATGTTCTGACAATCGGAAATATTGAGCAAATAGCCAAGCAGTTTAGTGTTAGCAAAGAGGTCATTATCAGAAGGCTGCTTGACATTAAACGCATCTCAAAAACCGCTTATGATGCGTATAGTGAAGAATTCCATCATTTAATTGAGCAAGAGCGTGAAGCGCAAAGAATTGCCCGACAGGAAGGCGCTACAACAGGTTTTGTTCAACCGTCTGAACGCAAAGCAGTAGACCGAACCAGTTCTACGTTGAGCCGCGCTTTGTATGAAGGATTTCGTGAAGAATATTTCAGCAAACAAAACGTGGCGCACTATTTGGGTATTAGCCAGTCAAAGGTTGATTCCTTCTTTCGGGAGGTGCCCACATGGATCAACTAAACTGGTTTTCGGAAATGCTGCCTTACAAGTACATTATTGACGCATCCTCTATTTTCTCACAAAACCTAGGCGAACACCATGCGCGCACAGTCAATGTAAGCCTTTGGCATCTTATTGAAGAGTGTATCCGCGCACAAAGGATTGTAACCTGTTCTGAAATTTATGAGGAGATAAGAGATGCTCAACAGCAACAATGGCTTAATGACAATCAGTGTACTGTGCTTCCCATTGATGAGGAAATTCAAAATAATGTTTCGCAAATCTTGGCAGAACATCCTCAATTGATAGATTTCAAAAGCGGCACGTCTTCGGGAGATGCTTTCTTGATTGCCACGGCAATGAAGTATAACCTGATAATTATCACAGAGGAAAACAAAAAGAGCGCCAAGAAGATTCCTCATATTGCTGATGCTATGGAGGTGCGAGCAATTAACATTGACGATTTGTGTGTTGAAGAAGGTTGGCAATTTTGATGAGTAAGTAGAAGCAACACTGCTAAATATAAAGGAGATTTTTTATGCGAGGCAAAAGTATCACCTTGTTCCTTATGGATGGTGAACCCACGGGGCGCATCAAGTGCAGTCTGCCCAATTGGACAGGCGTTGCATATAAAATTCCCCGCACGGATATTGAAAAGTGCAAGGGACGCAACGACCTCGCACAAAGTGGGGTGTATTTCCTGTTCGGCGTGCTGGAGGATACTGGTGAAAGTGTGGTCTATGTGGGTCAGGCCGGAGTGCGTAAAAACGGCGAAGGTTTGCTCTATCGGTTGCAGGAACACAAGCGCAATTCGGACAAGGACTACTGGACAGAGGCCGTGGTTTTCACAACGTCAAACAACTCCTTCGGGCCGACGGAGATCAGCTATCTGGAAAATCGTTTTTGCTCTCTAGCAATAGAAGCCAAACGGTACACTGTCAAAAATGGCAACGAACCCTGTCCGGGCAATGTTACAGAGGAAAAGGAAAGCGAGCTGGAAGAGTTTCTCGATTACGCTCGATTGGTAATGGGAGCGTTGGGTTATAAAGTGTTTGAGCCTTTGATCAGCGCAACTGCTGCAGCAGAAGAAGATGCAGCGGTTCTTTCCAAACTGTACTGCCGCCGCAGCGGCGCCAACGCGTTTGGTAGAGTCACAAGCGAAGGCTTTGTTGTTTTGGCAGGCAGCAAGCTGCGCATGAAACCTATGTCGAGCTATTCGGATTCAGCCAGGAAAATGCGCGAAAAATACGCCAGCGCGATTGATGCCGAAGGCGTTTTGCAAAGAGATATCTTATTCCAATCGCCTTCCGGTGCATCCTGCTTTGTGCTGATGGGTTCTTCCAACGGCTATTTGGATTGGTGTACAGAAGAGGGCGTTCCGCTCAAAGCACTGAACGCGGGAAAATAAGATATTTGCGCTTTCTTCTTGCCCTCTGCTGTAACGGCAGAGGGCACGTTCTAACCCATTCGCAGGGCGCATATAAATCCCTTGAGAACAAAACACCAAAAGTGGGAGGAGTAGATTGCAATGGAAGAACGCAGCATATATAACGACATTGCCCGGCGCACCCAGGGGGATATTTATATCGGCGTGGTGGGACCCGTGCGCACCGGAAAATCCACCTTCATCAAGCAGTTCATGGATACACTGGTGATTCCGCACATCACCGTGGAAGCAAAGCGCGAACGCGCCATGGATGAGCTGCCGCAATCGGCGAGCGGGCGCACCATCATGACCACCGAGCCCAAGTTTATCCCGGAGGAAGCGGTGGAAATCAACCTGCCGGATAACGCGAAGTTCAGCGTGCGGATGATTGATTGCGTGGGCTATATTGTCCCAAGCGCGTTGGGATACATCGAGGAAGACCAGCCCCGCATGGTGATGACCCCATGGTACGAGGAGGAAATCCCCTTCAACATGGCGGCGGAAATCGGCACGCGAAAAGTCATCAGCGAGCACAGCACCATCGGCCTTGTGGTGACCACCGACGGCAGCATCAGCGAAATCCCGCGCGAGGAATATACAGAAGCAGAAGAACGCGTGATCGCCGAGCTGCAGGAGCTGCGCAAGCCCTTTGTGGTGCTGCTCAATTCCGCGCAGCCGGAGCAAGCTTCTGTTGCCGCACTGGCGCAGGAGCTCAGCGCAAAGTACGGCGTGCCCGTGATGCCCGTGAACTGCCAGCAGCTGACAGAACACCAGATCAAGCAAATTATCTCGCAGGTGCTGTTTGAGTTCCCCATCCGTGAGGTGAGCGTGAACCTGCCCGGTTGGATTGTCTCGCTGCAGGGCGACCATTGGCTGCGCAAAAGCTTATATAGCTCCGTGCGCAGTGCAGCGAATGGACTCAAAAATATGCGGGACGCCAACCGCTTTGTTTCCGCGATGCAGGGCGGCGAATATGTGCAGCACACCGGCCTTGGGCAGCTGAATCTTTCCGACGGCTCGGCGGCGGTGGAGCTCAGCGTGCAACCGGAGTTGTTCTACAAAGTGCTGGCGGAATCGACCGGGCTGGAGATCGGCGGCGAACAGGATTTGCTGCGGTGGCTCACGGAGCTTTCGCGCACAAAGGCCTCCTACGACCGCATCCGCAATGCGCTCGACGAGGTGGAAGCCACGGGTTACGGCATTGTGATGCCATCGCTGGAGGAGCTGAGCCTGGAGGAGCCGGAGCTGATGCGGCAGGGCGGGCGCTACGGCGTGCGCCTGCGGGCAAGCGCCCCGTCGCTGCACATCATGCGGGCGAACATCACCACGGAGGTCGCCCCCATCGTTGGCTCGGAATCGCAGAGCGAAGAGCTGGTGATGTATCTGCTCAACGAGTTTGAGGAAAACCCCGCCGCCATTTGGGAGAGCAATATCTTTGGCAAAAGCCTGCACGAGCTGGTCAACGAGGGGCTGCACAACAAGCTTTACCGCATGCCGGGGGACGCGAGGCTCAAGTTCCAGGAGACGATTGAGAAGGTAATCAACGAGGGCTGCTCCGGGCTGATTTGCATTATCTTGTAGCACGCTTTAAGCCGCGATATATCTAACGTCCTGTCTTGACGGCGGGGCGTTTTTTTGTTATACTGGGTGCGGGTTGGGATAGTATGATGATATGGAGGTTAGGAATGTTATGACCGAAAAGGATATGGAACAAAAAATGTTCGACATAGCGGTTGACCTGATCAGCAAACGATATCCGAAGGGTTGGGGCGGCGCAGGAGTGATACGAACGGAAGATGATATGTATTTTACAAGCATTTGGCTGGATACAATCAATTCATCGGTCGATATTTGCATTGAAACAGGGGCTATGTGTGAAGCATATAAACATGACAGTCGCGTAACGCATAGCCTTTGCGTCTCACGCGAAAACGAGAATGGCAGATACGAAGTTCTTTCGCCGTGCGGCGTCTGTCAGGAACGACTAAGATTTTGGGGCGGCGAGGTCATGGTTGGGGTAACAACGCCGGATAACAGTTTGAAATTTGTCGCTTTGTCGGAACTTCAACCCTATCATTGGACCAATGCCGCATCAGATGAACCGCTGAAAGACTATGATTACTTTCTAAAACAGCTGCCAACCAAAGAATAAGAGGTATCCCCATGATCACATTCAACAAAACAACATTTGTTATCCCGCGGGCGAGCGCGAAGGATTATCTGCTCTATGGCTTTGAGAGCAAGGGCAATGTGGTGATCCCGCCGCATTATCAGCCCAAGAGCTTTGCGGGCGATACCCTGCTTTGGGTGCTGCCCGTGAACCCGGACGAGGCCGAGGCCTACCAGCTGCGCGGCGGCGCGTATCAGGTAAAAAAAGGCGGAGGCAGCATCCGCGTCACCTTCATCGGAGAATACGAAAAGCGGGTGTTTTCTGCGCGGCCTGCCTGCGATATATTTGGGCGCGGCATCAAGCTGGAAATGCCGAACGGCGCGCGGTTTGAGCAGGCCTATGCCCGTTTTTACTGGGATAATCTGCTGCCGCAAATCGCCGAACGCACGCTGATGCGCGACAAATTGGATATCCGCGAGGGCTATGTATTCTCCACGCTCAACAAGGCGGCCTATGCCGGGACATACCCCGCCGTGGACCACGAATTCCACATGAAGGGGCGTTTTGCCGTGGGCGGCGCTGCCGAGGCGAGCCTGACGCGCCGCATGCTGGAATTGCAGCTGAAGGTGATGCGGGAGGACGAAACCGGGAAATCGAAGAATCTGTGCGCTGTGCAGCCCAATGGCGCGCGGGAATACGACGTGTGGCGCAAAAGCCAGAACCGCAAATGCAAGGCGCAGATGTTCCGCGTCACCGCAAATATCGAGTTCATTGAGGGCGTTTACAACTACTATTGCCTCACGAAGGACATCGAGTTTTTACGCGCGAACATTGATGCCATTGAGCGCAACTGTGCGTATATCGAGTCGTTCATCGATACGGACGACCTCCTGAATTCGCATGTGTATTACGAGGATCAGGTGATGAAGGACGGCAAAGTGGCGCAGGCGCAGTGCTTTGCGGTCAACAGCTTCCGCCTGATGGAGCAGTTGGAGCTGCTGCTCGCGCGGGTCGGGCAGGCGGAGCATTACGGCACGATGGCACGGCGGCTGGGCGAGGCACTTGCGCGGGAATATCCCAAGGGGTTTTGGGATGCCCAAAACGGCCGCTTCATCGATTGGATTGACGCCAAAGGCGAGGCGCATGATCATGTGCATTTGCTGGCAAACGAGCTGCCCACAATGCTCGGCCTTGCCGATGAAGCGCAGGCGCGGCAGTGCGCGGCAGCCATTGCGGGCTGTGCGGAGGTGTTTGGCAAATTCCCGAGCTTTGTTGCCGCGAAGATTGAGGACTACACTAAGGCGGAAATCGGCTCCGGCGGGCCGTATGACCTGTGCGCGGCAGGGCGCTATTGGTGCTGGGACGCGGAATATCTGGCCTTCAGCGGCGACGGCGAAGCGCTGCTCCGTCAGCTGCTGCAGGTGGCCGGTCAGGCGGCGCTTGACGGTTTCCTCATGGGCGAGCGCTACGATATGAATTATGTGTATTATAACACCGGCGAGGACGGCAAACGCAACTGGCACGGCGCGTCGCTTTATTATGAATATCCCAATGTGTTTTTGTATGTGCTGATTTGCCATTATCTTGGGGTGCGCAGGGGCTTTGACTGCGACCTGATCGTGAACCCGCTCATCCCCGAGGGCACGGTAACGCTCGAGACCTACGGCTTGTCGTATCTTTTAACAAAAGAGGGCAGGCTGTTCCTGACAAACCTTGGCGGTTGTCCGCTTTCGGTCGATTTACCGCGCCTGAACAAGCGGGTATGTTTGGAAGCGGGAGAGACGCTCTCAGCAACATAAAAGAACGCTAAAAATATCAACAGCCCACAGAAATTCTGCGGGCTGTTTTTTGTATGATGTGCGATTATTTTCCCGCGTTGGCCGCGGCATATTTCAGCAGGCCAACCTGCGTTTTTCCATCGCGGATTTCGCCGTTCATCACCATTTGCACGGCTTCATCCAGCGGCATGCGCACGCACTGCAAAAACTCGTCTTCGTCCGGATTGGATGCCCCAAAGCGCAAGCCGCGCGCAAGGTAGATATAAATCGTCTCGCCGCAATAGCCCGGCGTGGGGTAAAATATCGCCAGTTCCTCAAATGATGCTGCGACGGCGCCGGTTTCTTCTTGCAATTCCCGCTGCCCGGCCGGCAGGGGTTCTTCGCCGTATTCCAGCTTGCCCGCCGGCAGCTCCAGCAAAATTTCCCCGTAGGGATACCGGAATTGCCGCACGAGCAGCACCTCGTTTTCCTCTGTGATGGCAAGCACACAAACCCCGCCGGGGTGGTCTACGACCTCCCGTTGGCAGGGCTTTCCGTTGGGCAGCATCGCGTCGTCGTTTCGCAGCGTCACGATGCGCCCACGGAAAATGATGTTTTGTTTGACGGTGGTTTCTTCCAGCCTTGGCGCGTCAAGCATGCGCTTTTTCTTCCTGCGGTTTTCTTCTTTTCTCAAACAGCATGCCCCGGTGATCCGGGTTGTAGGTGTCCGATGTGATGAGCACAATGGTTTCATCCAACGCGGTTATGCCGACGAAGATGGAAAGCACCAGCACGACCCAGAAGTTGATTTCGCCCATCAGAACAAAAATCGGCGCTACCAAATAAATCGCAGAGCCGACGGATTTGCTGAGCCAGGTGTGCATGCCGTTCCATTCCTTGAACTTGACACGCGTGAAGATGAATGCGAACAGCTTTGCCAAAAACGCAATCCCGATGGCGGTCAGGCATTTTACGACCTCCACCTTAAACAGCGGCGGAACGAGAAAGCTGCCGAAGGCGCAGAAGAACAGCGTGGTATCGCCAAGGCCGTCGAGCTTTGCGCCGATTTTGCTGGTGACATTGAAGTGCCGGGCAATGGGGCCGTCAATCAGGTCGGTCAGGCCGGTCAGCAGATATACGCCGATGAACCACCAGGGCGAGGGCCTGTGGATCAGAAACGGCAGGGACAGAGACATGAATATCCGGCAGATGGAAAGCGCGTTTGGTACATGTTTCATTTCAATCAGGACGCCTTTCTAATCTTTTTTGCGATGGTTTCGGTCCAGATGCCTTCGCAGTTCACATCGTATTCTTCAATTTTGAAGAGCGTGATGGTCTCTTCCAGGCATGCCAGAATCATTGCCGCAGAAACAATAATAACGATCCAAAAGTTGAATTCTCCCATGAACATGATCACGGGTGCCACAAAGAACAGCGAGCCAAAGACGGACTTGTTCAGCCGTGTGTGCATCATGTTCCACTGGTCAAAGCGCTTGTGGGTGACGGCAACATTTGCCAGTTTATAAAGGATGGCGACGACCAGGGGAACGATCTTGATGAGAAGCTCCGGACCGGTGCCAAACTCAATATTCGCAAAGAAGATGATGCTGAAAAAAGCACCGGCAAAGAGCAGAGAATCGCCGATGGCCTCGAGCTTTGCGCCGAGGGCGCTTTCCGCGTTGTATTTTCTGGCGATTTTGCCGTCCAGATAATCGGTGATGCCAGCCACAGCATAAACAATTGTGAACACAATGGGTTCTTTGGCAAGGAACAAAAGCGAAATGGACAGAATGCACCGCAAACCGGACAATGTATTAGGTACGTGTTTCATTATGAATGATACCTCCTTAAATATTCTGCCTTGTGTATCAAGCTGCACGATGCTATACTTTTGCCGAACACCTCCTAGATTTTATCACGCGAGACACAATATTTCCACTTTCATTATACATGTTAATCCGCCAATAGTCAAGCCTTTTTTTCGCAGGAGAAACCTGCCGCAGCCAAACACTTTAGAACGCGAAACAGGGACACACTGCGCGCCGGGTGCATATGATAGCATGACCGGCCTCTCCCGGCCGGAATCCATAACATTTGCACGAAACGGAAGATGATATATATGGCGAACTGTTTTTGTTTTTGTCCGGGATCAGGTTTCCCGAACGGCGGCGGGTATCCCGGCTTTCCCGGCTTTCCCGGCTTTCCGGGTTTCCCCGGCGGCGGTTTTCCCGGCGGCCCGAGCTGGGGCTGCATGAAAGCCAGCTGCCCCGGCGGGCTCAATCCTCCCTCCAACCCATGGTATCCGGGCACGTCCTCCGGTTGTTCCGGCGGCGGCTGGGGCTGGGGTGGTAACGGTGGATGGGGCGGCAATGGCGGATGGGGCAGTGGCTGGGGACAGCAGCAATGCCCCCCATGCGAAACCGGCCCCGGCAGCTGCGCGGCGGATTCCCCGAGCTGCCCCAGAGCGCCCTGGCTGGACTGTGCCTCTGTGTTCGGCGGAATGTACCGCTCGGAGGCGTGGAATGAGGAGCTCGCGGCGGGTGCCAATGCCCGGCTGCCGCTGGACGCGCCGCTGCCCACGCAAAATGTGGGCTTCACCGGCGAAACCCTGGTGGTGCAGTGCTCCGGCACGTACCAGCTGACGTTCTTCGGCAACTACACCTTTTCGTCCAACTCCCGCCTGACCTTCTATATCACGGCAAACGGCAGAACGCTTGCCGAAAGCGTGGTCGAAAAAGCGACCACCCTCAACGCGGCGGATAGCTTTGAGCGCACGGTGATTGTCTCGCTTTGCGCAAACACCACGCTGCGTGCGCTGGTGCAGAACGCGGCCGGCAGCGAGGGCGGGTTCACGGGTTTCCTTTCCATCCCGGAAAACGGCATGCACCTGCAGGTGATCCGCATCGGCGCGTACCGGAGTTCTTGAGTATTCGCTGAACAAAAAAACAAAACGCAGAGGGTTTCCTCTGCGTTTGTTTTATCATAAAATTTCTAATATTCTCTCGCATGACTTGCCATCCGGATTCCCCGCGTGAAATTCCGCAAAGGCACGGCGCTGCTCTTTTGAAATGTCGGGCAATGCGAGTGAATCAAGCAGTTCATCAAATGTGTTCACGATTGCCCCCGGCGCAAGTGTCCGGAACGGCACATAAAACCCGCGCTCGTTCGCCAAATAATCCGCTTCGTCAAATTGATAGAGAACGACCGGGAGATCCAAAACCGCGGCGTCCACACAGAGGGAGGAATAATCGGTGATCAGGCAATCGCAGATGCGCAGGAGGGCGGCGGCATCCGGCTCGGCGATCATGTCAATCACAGCGGCGGGCAGCTGATAGGTCCCGTGCATCTTCGGGTGCAGGCGCACAAGGAGGATGGCATCAGGAAAATTTTCGCTGAATTTTGCGAAATCAAAGTGCGAAAGCAGTGCGGCGTTTTGTGCGGGATTTTCGCGAAAGGTGGGGGCATAGAGCATCAGGCGTTTGCCCTTGCATGCGGGGTAACGCGCGTCAAATTCTGTTCGAAGTGTCGATTTGTTGCATGGGCGCACAAGCTCATCCATGCGCGGGGAGCCAAGCGGCAAAACACGTTCTGTGGGCACCTGAAACGCCTCCGCCCAGTAGGGGAGGGTGTGCCCGCTCGCGCAAATAACCGCGTCGTAGGGGTAGGGATTTTCGTCGCCGCCCCACTGTTTGAGCGCGCCGTCGGCATGCCAGAGCTGCACCACCTTTGTGTGTTTGGAAAGTGGCAGTGCTGCCAGCGGCGTGAAGTTATTGTTCAACAAAACGGCGCGCGCCGTCGCCAGATGAAACAGCAGCAGCGGCGAACGCGGCGTTTGCCGCACGGTCTGCCAGCCGCCTTGCTGCTCCAAAAAATCACCAAATGCGCCGAGCGAACCCCACACAGGGAAGTTTTTCAGCAGCACGACTTTATGTTGTTTGACAGGAAAAACGCGGCAGGCGGTGAAGATGATCTTCATGGCAAATAATACCAAACGGCGCATAGAACTCCTCTCAATTAATCAAGTTCCAGATAATCAGATGTGGCCGCAAGGCTGGGGTAATCCCACTGCCGCAGAACCTCATAAGCCGCAACAGCCACGGTGTTGGCGAGGTTCAGGCTGCGTGCGCTGGTAATCATCGGCAAACGAAGGCAGCGGTCTTGGTGCTCCCGCAGCAAATCCTCCGGCAGGCCCTTTGTCTCCTTGCCAAAGAACAAATACACCTGCTCGGGGTACGCAACTTCGGTGAAAATATGCGGTGCTTTGGTGGTGAAATAATAATATGCGCCTGGGTTTTGCTGATAAAACGCATCCAGGTTCGGATAAAATGTGATGTCCAGCAGGTGCCAGTAATCCAGCCCCGCGCGCTTTAGCTTGGTGTCATCAATGGTGAAACCCATGGGCTCGATGATGTGCAGCCGCGCGCCCGTGACGGCGCAGGTGCGGGCGATGTTGCCGGTATTCTGCGGGATTTCGGGCTCCACGAGCACAAAGTTGAGCTGATAAATTTTTTCCAATGGCGCGGCCTCCGTATGAATGGCTCCGTTTCGGGCAGATTACTAACACGTCAAAAATTATCACGAAAGAGGGAGCACAAAATGATGAATCAAAAGCAGGTTGAAATTGTGAAGGGTGTCGGCATCGGCATGGCGCTCGGCGGGGCGCTCGGCCTTGGCCTTGGCGCGATGAAGCTGCCGCAATACCAGCGCTCGGCAAAAAAGGGCGTTCACAAGGCGATCAAGGCGTTCAGCAATGTTGTCGGCTCGTTTTCCTAACGCGGGATAAGACGTTGGATCATGATGATCTAACGTCTTATTCTAACATATAACAAAAAAAAAGTAAAGATAAAAACAGGCAATTGGCAAATTTTTCGACAAGGTATAACACTTTACACCCAACCCTCTATGCCGCTGCTTCATTGTTTGACAAGTTCTGTCACTTTACACTGAGCCTGCCGCAAATCACGGTGAGGTCGTCCTCCCGCGCGTTCACCTGCCCGGCTGCCTGCTGCCGCTGCCGCACGGCCAGCCCGGTCAAAAGCTCCGCCAGCTCCTGCATATCGCTGCCATCAAAATCTTCCAGCGCCGCGCAAATCCAGTCCGGTTCCTCCGTGCCCAGCATGCCGTCCGATACCATGACAAGGAGATCGCCCGGCTCCAGCATTGCGCGGAACTGCGCCGGACGGATGCTGCGGAGAATCCCGGCAGGCAGCGCGCTGAGCTCAATTTTGGAGACCTTGCCCCGCCTGCGCAGGAATGACGCCGCCCCGCCCGCCTTGCAAAATTCCACTTCGCCGGTATAAAGGTTCACGCCCGCGGCGTCGATGGTGGCGAGGCTTTCCTCGTTGCTTTTGAGCAAAAGCGCCTGGTTGGCGATGCGCACGGAGCCTTCGAAGCTGAGACCTGTGCGCACAAGGGCGCTGAAAATTTCCGTGGCAAGGGCGGAATCCACCGCCGCGCGGCCGCCCGTGCCCATGCCGTCGCTGATGATCAAAACCTCCCGCCCGCTGCCGTCGTCAAAGCAATCGAAAAAATCGCCGCAGTAATCCGAATGGGCAGAGCTCATCTGCACAGCGCCCGTTTCCAATGCATAGCGGGGGCGCTGGTGGAAGGTGAGCAGCACCTCGGCCTCGCCGGAAACCGGGGCGCGGGCGGGCAGATCGAAGGCGATGCCGGTGGCGCGGCCGATGGCTGCGGTGAGCTCTTCCCGGCTGCTGCGGTCCGATTCGGGAATCACACGCGCCTGCAGCTGCGCGGCCTGTTCTTCGCCATGGGCGCAGAAAACACTGCTGGTGTGGTAGCCGTGGTCCTCCAACACGCATGCAGCAGACTCCGCGATGCCCGAATCGAATTCTTTTTGCCGGGCGAGCCGTGCGCCAACTTCGTCAAGCAGCAGCGAAAGGGAGTCGAATTGCTCCGCCGCCGCGCGCCGCAGCTGGGTTTGCGCCTGGTTGCCCGCCTTTTTTGCGCAGTGGATTTCATAGGCCTGCATGAGCGCGCGGCACATGGCTTCTCCCCGGCGGCAGGGCTGCTCGATCCCGCAGTTTTGCCGCGCGATTTCCAGATCGTCCACTGAAATGGAGCCATATCTGCGCATGCGTTTCAAATATTGTGCGCTGAGCTTTGCGGCGGAATTTCCGTGCTCCTTGTGGCAAACATCATGATCAGGGCAGGTGCGGCAAACCTCCTGCGCGGCGCTTGCATAGACGCTCTGCTCCGGCGGCAGCTGCAGCTGCTCAAGCCCTTGGGCAACCTCCTCCACATATTCGCTCACCTTGCGCAGTGCGCCCGCCGTCTGGCTGAGCTGCAGCACGGCTTCGGCTTCCGGCGGGGTGAGGGCAGCCTCTTCCGGCGCGGCAAAGCGCAGGCGCAGCGCATTCCATAGCCGAGCGGGAATCAGCAGAAAAATCAAAATTGCCAGCAGGCTTTCGATGGCGAATACCACGGCGGGGGCGGGGTCGGCGTCGTTGGCACGGAGGGCCACGAAGAACACGCAAACCAGCGCAAAGCCTCCCGCAACGGGCACTGTCAAAAAGGCCGTAGGCACCGCAAACTCGTGCTCTGTGGAAATATTTTTGATGAAATGAAACGCGCTGCCCTTCCAGATGCTTTTTGTGTTTGGCTCTGTATTGCCGTGCAGGGTGCTGAATACGCCGGCCAATAACCCGCCGAGCGCGAACACGGCAGTGAAAGCGGGTTCGTCCGCCGCCAATACAAGCGCCGCGCCCGCGCAGCAGCCCGCGATGGCACCTCCTGCCTCTCGCCAGCAATGGGCAGCGGCAAGCACGAACAGCACGGCGGCAATGTGCGCGGGGCGGAACCATCCCATCGCAGCGCCGCCGCAGGAGGCAAGCAGCATGCTGCAGCACAATAACAATGCCGCGCGTTCCCGGCGGTTGATGTGATACCGGCGGCGGCCTGCGCGGTCGGTTTGCCCGCCAGAAAGACCAGCCTGCGCCAGGATAATGAAGTAGGACGAGCAGCCGCAGAGCACCGCGCCGCACAGCGCAAACACCCACTTCGTCGCGCCGGGCGCCAGATAAAACGCAGACTGCGGCGAGAGCAGGCAGATGACGCCGGAGGCCAGCGAGCAGGCGAAGGCGCAGACAGGAACGAAGCCCTTGCGCGCAAGACCGAGTTTGCGGACCGCAAGGTTGAACAGCCCCGCCGCGCCCGCCGCCGCCATGACGGAAATGTTGGCGGGGTAGGGCAAAAACGCAAAGCTGCCGATGGCAGCACCCAGCACAGACATGCCGAGATAGCGGATGCTGCCGGCGGCGGCAAGCGCAATGGCGAAGGGCGCCGTGCCAAAAAAAGCGTGCCCCGCAAAGCGCATTTGCGCAAGCAGCCCGCCAAGCAGCATCGCCCCGCCTTGCAGCGCGGCAAACACCAGCGCCCGGCGCAGGCCTTCTCCCGTGAGTTCCCGGGGGCTTTCACGTGGGCTTTCTTGTGGAATTTCCCATGAGATTTGCTGAAGGTTGATTGCATCAAGTGCGTTGCTTTTGTCCGTTACCATTTCACCGCTCCATATGTTTTTCTGATATTTCCCGCATCCAGTTTATCCCATTATAGCCTGTCCGGCTGTTGATTTTTGTCAGAATAAGCGCGGCAAATAAAAAAATGCCGCTGTCAAAAAAAATCAACAGCGGCAGTTATAAAAAATATTCTCAGCTTGTTTTTATATCTTCGCATGGGTCGTCTTTCTGCTCGTAAAATTCCTCCCGCAGGGTGCACCAATATTGCTGCGCAAGCAGGTCGAATTCGCCGTAAACGCAGTCCTCGCATTCGCGGTTGATGTTCAGGTCATATACCAGCCCCATGATTTAACCTCCTAAATTAACGACAACGTTTTCAGCGCCGAGCAGCCGCGTGAGTTCTTTTTGCAGCACGGGATTCCACAACGCGCCCACCTGCGCCCGGTAGCGCTTGCCGTCCTCTTCATAGACAACCGTGACGGCGTGCAGGCTGCGGGGGTTGTCGCTGTCGCCGAAAATATCCAGCAGCTGCATGGCTTTTTGGCTGGTTGGGTGATCTTTGGGCGGCAGCCGCAGAAAAATCCCCTTTGGGTTGCTTTTTTGAGTAGCGGGCGGAGCAAGCGCCGCCCCTACAGGGGAGGGTGCCGCGAGAGCTGGCGCATCGTCGCCGGCGGCTTCGAGCGTGTTGCAGATGAGCTTGGCCTCTTTGTTTTCTTGCAGGCTCAGCCGACCGCTGAGGAGCACGGTGCGGCCCTCCATGCAGAGGTTCGCGCAGCGCTCGAGCGTGGTGGGGAACACCAGCGCCTCCATCGCGCCGTAGAGATCTTCGACCGTCAAAAACGCCATGGTAGCGTTGTTTTTCACCACTTTTTTCTTGACGCCGGTGATGACGCAGAGCAGGCGAACCTCCTCGTTGTCGCGGTACATGCCCTGCCCGGTTTCGTTGGATTGGTCAAGCAAATCAACGGTTTTGGCGGATTGCAGCGCCTGCGCGGCGGCCTCCAGCTTAGAAAGCGGGTGCCCGGAAAGGTAGAACCCTACGGTTTCTTTTTCATAGGCCAGCAGGTCTGTGTGCGAGAACTCGGCCTGCGCGGGGCATTGGGGCTCGGCGTTTGCCTGCGCGGCGGGCTCGAGCAAATCCATAAAGCCCATTTGCCCTTCCACGTTGCGCCGCGTGAGGTCATCCAGCGCAGAAAGGAAGAGCGGCAGCGCCAGCAGCATTTCGCGGCGATTCGCACCCAGATGATCCAATGCGCCCGCTTTGATGAGCGATTCCACGGCTCTTTTATTGAAATCCTTGCTCTGCATCCGCTGCAAAAAATTATAGAAGGAGGTGAATGTGCCCGCGGTTTCCCGCTCATTCAAGATGGCACAGATGAAGCCGTGCCCCAGGTTTTTGATGGCGAGCAGCCCAAAGCGGATATCGCGGCCCTCCGTGGTGAATTTGACGGCGGAGCGGTTGACGCTGGGCGGCAATAATTTCAGCGAAAGTTTGGTGCATTCGGCGGCGTATTCCGCAACCTTCCCGCTGCTGCCGATGTAGGAGCTCAGCTGCGCCGCCATGAATGCCTGTGGGTGGTGCCGCTTGAGGTAGGCGGTCTGGTATGCCACGAAGGCATAGGCCGCCGCGTGGGATTTGTTGAAGGCGTAGCTCGCGAAGGACGACATGTCGTCAAAAATCCGGTTGGCGATCTGCGCCGGGATGCCGCGCCGCACGCAGCCGTCCACATCCGCCTCTCCCTCCCTGCCGGAAAGGCCGTGGATGAAAATCTCACGCTCCTGCTCCATCACCTTGTGCTTTTTTTTGCTCATGGCGCGGCGCACGATATCCGCGCGGCCGAGGGAATAGCCCGCCAGTTCCTGAAACACCTGCATCACCTGCTCCTGATAGATCATGACCCCGTAGGTCACGCGCAAAATCGGCTCAAGCTGCGGTGTCAGATATTTCGTTTTTTCGGGATGCCTGCGGTTTTCGATACAGGCGGGAATAAAATCCATGGGCCCCGGCCGGCAGAGGGAGGTGACGGTGGAAAGGTCCTCAATGCTTTCCGGGCGCAGGTCGATGAGCGCGCTGCGTACCCAGCCCGCCTCAAATTGGAAGATGCCTGTGGTGTCGCCCTTTGAGAAAAGGTCGAACACGGCGGGGTCGTCGTGGGGAATGCGTTCAATGTCGAATTCCGGTTTGTTGGCCCGCGCCATATGTTCCGCGTCGTGAATGACCGTCAGCGTGCGCAGGCCGAGGAAGTCCATCTTCAACAGGCCGAGTTCTTCGAGGGTGGTCATGGTGAACTGCGTCACGATGGATTCGTCGTTGCGCGCCAGCGGCACATAGGTGTGCACCGGGTCGCGCGTAATCACAACCCCGGCGGCGTGCGTGCCCGCGTGGCGCGGCATGCCCTCCACCTTTTTTGCCATGTCCACAAG
>JGI994J12354_10001749_pt1 | contig 21809 bp, 20 predicted proteins | sample IntmicLarv3ML3BL_FD_12354 | JGI IMG/M metagenome (IMG submission 12354) | reverse complement strand
ACCCGTCGCGAACACCTCGTTCAGCCGTTGCAGTTCGTCATCACCGGCGGCGACCATGTTGTTAATAATGCCCGCCGATTCCGGCCCCGCCTTCCGCAGTGCTTCCAGCAGACCCGCGTTGATGCCATCCTCGGACAGCTCGCCGAACCGCTCCGTCAGCACGGACAGCCCGTCCGACCAATCCGCGAGCGCTTGTTGATTGTTCTCCAGGTTCGCAATCATGTCGTTCACGCTGGTTTTGCTCTCGCGCTCAATGGCGGAAAACATGTTTGTGGCGGTATCCATGTAGCTTTTCAACTTCTCCTCGCGCTGCTTGAGCGACTCCGCCTCCGCGTCTGCGGCGGCCTGCGCGGCGGCGGCTTGTTCGGAGTAATCCTCAACGATGCCCGCTGTAGCGGTGTCCACAGCCTCCAACTGCTTGCTTGCCGAAGTGACGATGCTTTCTGTCACGAGGTCGAAAGACTCGCCCAACTCTGTGTGCTTGGTGTTTAGGTCAGTTTCGAGAATAAGCAGTTCAGCCATGGCTTCGTTGTAAGCCTTTTGTAATTTGCTGTCTTCTTCTAGACTCTTCGCCCAATCCGCTTTATTCGCCTCAATTTCCCGAAGCTACTGCTCCACGTCAAGACGTTCCTTCGCCAGTTCCACTGCTTTCTCAGCGGCGGCTTGTTGCAGGAGCTCTTCCTTCTTGGCCTCAATGAGCGCATACACCTGTGCGGCCGTTTGGCTTAGGCAGTCGGCTTCTTCATCGTACAGAAGATTCAACCCCGGCATGGTGCTGTTCAATTGGTCAACCAGAACACTCAACTGCCGCTTTGCCTCCGCGGATTTATTTTCTTCCTCGGACAACGCGTAAATCTTTTGTGCCAGTATCTCCGCAGCGCCCGCGTTGGTTTGGATTTTTGATGTGGACGCAGCATAGGCCGCTTTGCTTTCCTCCAAAGATTTGTTTAACTCGTCCGTGCTTTCTTTTAGCGCTTGGGTTTCGGCATTTAAGCGCTTCTGGGTCTCGCTGGCTTTGTTGAAATGTTGAATCGCTATAACAACTGCAGCAACTAACAACGCAACTGCGGTGCAAATCGCAATAAACGGAAGGTTATCCATCGCCATCTTCAAGAGCCCTGTTGCAATAGTAAAAACATTGGTGACAGCAGTTCCCCCTACCATAGATGTAGTATACAACTGAACAGATAAAACAATCGCTCCTATCTGTTGCTTTAATGCTAAAACCACTGGAGATAGTGCTTTAAATGCTCCCTCGGCAGAAGAAAGAATTGTAAATGCATTTGCTAAAAACGACACTGATTCGGAAACACTTGAAAGGACTGTCACCATTGTGATACCATCCGTTGCAGTATCTCTTAGTGATTGTGCCAATGCGCCGCTGATACTACTGCTAAACGTGTTGAGCGAAACTAAAACATTCGTTAATTCAATCTGCATTGTTGCAAGCGCAGTGGTTAACAGCACAACAGAGTCTGCCGCATTCGAAATAGATCGAATCAAAACATCTTCATCAAAACTAATGTTTGTTGTCAAATAAACACCTCCTGTTGACATATATATATATATAATGTATACTTTGTATTGCTGAGAAGAAAGGAGGAAAATTGCAGTGCCTGATAGAGAAATTGTAATATGTATAATTCTACTAGTTCTTGGTCTGACATTACTCCCACTTTCGATTCGTTGGTATATTCGGAGCAAAAAGAAGTTGCAAACGGATAGACTAGCTCAAATGCTAGACGGGAGTCGTAAAGCATATCTATTGACTCTCTACCTTGACGGAATAGATGCCTTTAAACGTAACATTATGGTAATGCTCGAATTGCTCCCCAATGAGCTAATCATTAAAGAGCATCCAGGTATTATCCAGAAAGAATCCGACAAAAGCGCCTCTTTGCCATATTCACGAATCGTTGGTGTAGATTTTGTTCAAGCAGAACGATACGGTGATGTGGGTATTTTTAGGAACATCCGGCTGGACAACGCAACACTTCTTGTTATCAAATATCACACCCCTGAAGGTGAGTTGAAGGAGCTTTTTTTTCGAAAAACTCTCCCCAACAATGATTACAATTTGTTTATAGATAGCCTCAAAGCACGCATCCCAATACAGCATCCCAAACATACAGAATTATAGTTTTTCAAATCAACAACACCCCCAGCCTTGGCCTCCGCCAAGGCTTTTATTCTTCTATGCCGCCATCCACAACACCTCCTGCTCGGTCGTCTGGCTAAGGTAATCAGCCTCCGCATTGTACAAAAGGTTACGCCCCAGCATAGTGCTGTTAAGCCGCTCCACAAGCGCGCTCAACCACCTCTTGGCCTTCGCGGATTTATTCTCCTCTCCGGACAACGCGTAAATCTTTTGTGCCAGTATCTCCGCCGCACCTGCGTTGGTTTCTATTTTAGATGTGGACGCAGCATAGGCCGCTTTGCTCTCCTCCAAGGATTTGTTTAACTCGTCCGTGCTTTCTTTTAGCGCTTGGGTTTCGGCATTTAAGCGCTTCTGGGTTTCGCTGGCTTTTGAGACTTCCTTCACGAAAACCACAAGCAGTAAAATTAATCCGGCGACAGCAGCAATTACCAGAAACCCTGGGAACAGGGCTGTAACAGCATTCCAAGCACTTTGCACAGCAATGGCTATGGTTGATGTGGATATCCATGAACCAAGTGCGGTTACCGCTATCGGTATGTTTGTTTTGAGCGCTCCAAATCCTTGCGCTAATGCGCTAAATACAGATACACCCTTCTTCATCTCGCTTAGATTCGTACTCAGGATGGCTAATACATCCGAAGTAGTACTCAATGTTCCTGCAAGCCCACCGCATACCGTTTGTAAGAAATTCCCTTCAGATGCACTTGTTGAAAGTGTATCAACAAACTCATTCAGTTTTCCCAAAAGCAGCGTTATTTCTGTTCGCATATCCGTTAATGCTCCGGTTAATGAGTCTACTTCACTCGTAAGGTTTTGAATCCCGCCCAACGATATCTCATCATTAAAATTTACGTTTGTAGCCACGTACATAACACCTCCTATTGACTTTCATTTAACTACTGGCTATAATAAATTATAGATAAAAATGGGGTGAATGCATGATTGATTTTGTTGATTTTGTCATTGAAATATGTACGGATCCGTTATGGATAACGGCGTTTCTGGTTATACTTTGGATAAGTATATACTATTACCGTTGGTCTAAGCGAAAACTAAAGCGACAAAAGATGGCCGACTTGGCAGCTGCTTTTCACGCCCAAAAGACATCATTGAGTTTTGTAGCCAAACGCGGCGTCGAGGGCATAGAAACCTTTAAGCCAAATTATCGAACCAACATTGAACTTCAAAATGATGAAATTCGATTCACAGAAAATGAAACCGGCCCACATGCAAACAATCTGAATAGCGCTTCTTTACTATACTCACAGATTACCAATGTCGCCCTTGTCGAGATGTCTGAAAATTATTTTGGACGTACCAATTCAAACGGGGCTTCTTCAGAAATGCTTCAGACAAGAACTTTTTTGTATTGCCTTATTACATACCTCGACAAAAATGGCGAAAAAAAGAATTTGCGATTTACGAGATTCAACTTTGGCGGCAACTTTGATCTTTTCATGCAAGCCATCCAAAGCCGCATCGCACCCCCCATACCAACCGATATTAACCTTTAACCCCAAGCCTTGGCCGCCCTGCCAAGGTTCTTTCTTTTATGCCGTCATCAACACCACCTCCTGCTCGGTCGTCTGGCTCAGACAATCGGCCTCCGCATTGTACAAAAGGTTACGCCCCGGCATAGTGCTGTTAAGCCGCTCCACAAGCGCGCTCAACCACCTCTTGGCCTTCGCGGATTTATTCTCCTCTCCGGACAACGCGTAAATCTTTTGTGCCAGTATCTCCGCCGCACCTGCGTTGGTTTCTATTTTAGATGTGGACGCAGCATAGGCCGCTTTGCTCTCCTCCAAGGATTTGTTTAACTCGTCCGTGCTTTCTTTTAGCGCTTGGGTTTCGGCATTTAAGCGCTTCTGGGGCTCGCTGGCTTTGTTCATGTGTTTCGCTAATAAAATGATCCCTGCGGTAACCAATGTCAATATAGCAATTATTTTTGTCAGTGGCGATAAATTTAGTACAGCGTTCCAAACTACGCAAGCAGCACTTGCTATATTTGTACCGAGAGTATGCAAATCTGTTGCAAGTTTTGATGCTGTTAAACTGGCAATATATTTACCAATATTGCCTATCAACGAAGGTATTAGTTTTACAAATGCATTTGCGTTTCCATATGCTGCACCTAACGCTGCTCCGATTGATTCTGTTGCAACAATCGCATCGCCTAATGATGCAAGAATTGCTGTAACATCAGAAACAACCCCTATAGATTCACTTGTTTTTTGGAGTACAGCATTAACAATGTTACCTTCTCTTGTTAATTGCGTAAATGCGTTTGCGAGTCCTTCGTTTAAGCTGACTCGTAATTGCTCTATACTGATTATCAATGCTGGTAATTCTGTTTGCAAACTTGTCAGAACACTTGTAAGTGAAGATGCTGCATTGGTAATTTCGACTAAATTATTCGTTGAGATTGAATCATTAAAGTTGATATTTGCTTTCAGCATAAACACCGTCCTTTCATGTTGACATTTGTGTAAATCTCCTTTACACTGAACTTCAAATGATTAAGGATGTGGTGATTTGGTTGTATTTTTAATAATATGCTCCACTCTTTTTGGGCTTATCTTTTCGTCATTCCTTATTTCTACATATATGACTAAAAAAACCGGCCTGTCCGCCCAAGAAAGGGTACTCGCCGACCACCGAAAAAAGCTTTATGAGATGCGTGAGGGTAAAAAAACCGCACACCTTATCGCTGAATATATGGATGGTTTACCGGCGTTTAAGAACAATATATCCGTAGAATTAAAACTGCTTCCCGATGAATTATGGATGCAGGAATACCACAGTTCAGTTCGTCTGGATATACCTAAAACTGCGTCTTTGCCATATTTGCGCATTCTTGAGGTTACATGCGCAGGTGGGGAAAGACACGAAAGCATGGGTTCTCGCAGGTGCACAATTCAAGATGTCCAACAAAAGCTTACCATTAGGTACAGCTCTGTCGAAGGTGAAGAAAAGCTGTTGTTATTCCGTTTGAGCTTTTTAAGCAATCATGATTTGTTTGTAGAGAGTCTTAAAGAGCGCATCCCCATGCAATACCCAACACACACACAGCTCTAGTGAATGCTTCCAGCCTTGGCCCCCGCCAAGGCTTTACTCCACCCCAAACACCCGTTAATTCAATACGCATAGTTTCGAGTGCTTTGGTTAATTGCATGACAGAAACTGTCGCGTCTGTTATCGATTGAACCAAAACATCCTCGTTAAAACTAATGTTTGCTGTCAAATAAACACCTCCTGTTGACATGTAATAAGGTTTCGTTTATACTTACCATACCATTTGCATGAAAGGGGTACGGCATGTTTGAGATGATAATACAGGAGATCCAAAACGCACCAGAGTTGTTTAATATAGTCATTCTCTTTGCAGGCGGGATTTTTTTACTTGTATTGGCTTTCTGCGTTTTGAAAAGGCAAAAATCAAAGAGGTTGAAGACATTAGATTCTTTTAATAACAATCAAGAAACACTAGTGTTCACACTGCCGAATGGTATCGAAGGTATTGATGCTTTCAAACCGAACTATCGAACCCAAATAGAACTTTTCCCAACTGAAATACGGTTATCGGAAATGGGAACCGGACATTATTCCGCAAATTTGAAAAGTGTTTCTTTAGCCTATTCCCAAATATCTGATGTCGATATTATCAAGTTGGAAGAAAGCGTAAGCAAAACCGTTCCTCCGCAAAATCAATCGGCATCTAATGTGTCATCGGCTATGACACCATATTGCTGTATCTCTTATCGTAGTAAAGACGGTGAAGAAAAGCAACTGCGGTTCAAAATCACGCTGACATTTGGAGGGGACATCCACCTGTTTATACAAGCGCTTAAAAGCCGCATCACCACCCAAGCCCCCACCAATTATGAGCTTTAGCTCCCAAGCCTTGGCCCCCGCCAAGGCTTTCATTCTTTTATGCCGCCACCAACACCACCTCCCGCGCGGATGTCTGACTGAGGCAATCCGCTTCCTCATCGTACAGAAGATTCAGCCCCGGTATGGTGCTGTTCAATTGGTCAACTAGAACACTTAACTGCCGCTTTGCCTCCGCGGATTTATTTTCTTCCTCGGACAGCGCGTAAATCTTTTGCGCCAGTATCGCTGCTGCACCCGCGTTGGTTTGAATTTTACTTGTAGATTCGGCGTAGGCGGCTTTGTTTTCCTCCAAGGATTTGTTTAACTCGTCCGTGCTTTCTTTTAGCGCTTGGGTTTCGGCGTTTAGGCGTTGTTGGGTTTTGCTGGCTTTAGTAAAATGTTTTATAAGCGCTATAATATCTACCACCGCTAAAGCGATTAATGCTGCTATGGCAATGAAAGGCAGGGCATCCATTGCCATTTTCAGAAGTCCCGCCGCAATGGTAAAAACATTTGTAACCGCAGTTCCCCCTACTATAGATGTAGTATACAACTGCGTAGAGATAATAAGCGCTTCAAAAGCTGCACTAGCGGAGGAAAGAATTGTAAAAGCATTTGCTAAAAATGATACTGATTTGGAAACACCAGAAAGGACAGTCGCCATCGTGATATCATCTGTTGCAGTATCTCTTAGCGATTGTGCCAATGCATTACTGGCACCATTACTGAATGTATGGAGGGAAACCATAACATCCGTTAATTCAATGCGCATTTTTTCGAGAGCGTTCAAATGTAACCTCTCCAATCCTTCCCATACACCTCTTTTCCGTTTTGTTGATTTCCTTTTCGTACGCTAATGGTCACTCCCCGCATAAATTAGGGCTTGCCATTTTGCGCTGGCTGTGTTATAATGTCATCCATGTGAAGTTAGTTGAAGCGTTGGGTGGAGGTGTTTGAGGATGGATGTATTGTTTATCGTGATAGCTGTTGCCGTTGCCGTTATATGCATACTGCTGAATGTGGTGATTTTGCTGCAAAAGAAGCGTTCCGCGGGGCTTTCGGGTTCCATGACAGGTATAGGCGCAGGTGCAGGGCAAACGTATTGGGATAAGAACAAGGGCCGTTCCAGAGAAGGTCAGTACGAAACCTGGACCAAGATTTTGGGCGCGGCGTTTATGATTCTGTGTCTGATTTTGAGCTTTGTTCGCTAATGATGCACGCAGCAAAAAAGGGCAGTCCTAGGATTGCCCTTTTGTTATACCTAAAATAAGGAGGCAGACACATGGCGGTATACGTATTTTTGACGGATGGGTTTGAGGAAACAGAAGCCCTGACCACGGTGGACATCCTGCGCCGGGCGGAGGCCGATACCGTGATGGTGTCCCTCACGGGGCGGCGGATGGTAACCGGGTCGCACGGCATCGCGGTGGAGGCCGACGCACTCTTTACAGAAGCAGACATGACGCACGCCGACATGCTTGTTTTGCCGGGCGGGGCGGTTATCCCGGGGNATCAGGCGCATCGCGGGCTGGCAGATTTGCTTGCGCGCCACGCGAAGGCAAACCGCCTTGTGGCGGCAATTTGCGCCGCCCCGACGCTGCTGGCAGAACTGGGTTTGTTGGACGGGCGCGTGGCGGTGTGTTATCCAGCGCTGGCAAACAAGCTGACGGGCGCGCGCCACGGCCAAGGCGCAGTGGTACGCGATGGGAATATCATTACATCCAAATGCGCGGGCACCACGGTGGCGTTTGCCTTAGCGCTGGTGGAAGCGCTGCGCGGCGAAGAGGCCGCCGAAACGGTGCGGCAGGCGTTTGCGGGAGAGTAAGGGCGCACGCCCCTTCCCCTCCCCATTGGATTTATCTTCTCTCAAGCAACTAGTCCTGCCATAAGGCCGTGCCCCGGGCGAAACAGTCTTGCGGTCAAGGTTTTCATTGCCGCAAGAAGCTGATTGCGGCGATCTCTTTTAACAACACGGCTGTTTTTGAGATATTCCGCCAGTTCCCTTTATAAGTCCTTCGATTCACAAGGAAACGCTTTTGGGTTGTCATATTTCCGTGTAAGCGACTTTTCTCACCGGTTCAAGTTTTGCTGCCGATACCTGCCCGGCGTCACGCCCACAAGCCGCTTAAACACCCGTGTGAAATAGCTTTGATCCTCAAACCCGACAAGCTTGGGAATATCTATGATATGAACAGCCAAATCGCATAAAAGCTTTTTACTTGCTTCTATGCGCACCGAGGATATATAGCTGCCCGGCGTCTGCCCTGTTTCCTCCTTGAAAATGCGGCAAAGATAGGATTGGCTGATAAACAGGTTGTCGGATATATCTTTCAGCGTTATTTTTTCGGCATAGTTTCGCTTGATGTAATTAACCGTGTTGTAAATAATGTTCAGATGCTTGGCACCGGAAAACTCAAAAACCTGCTGAGTAAACCGCCGTGTAATCATTTGCAGCCAAAGCACAATATCCTCCATCGAAGAAAACTTATCAATTTCCCGCAAATAGTTATAATTCAATCCCAGGATGGCATTGGCATCGGCACCGCCCTTGATGGCCGCCCTTGACAAAAGCGCCGTCAATTCGACCACGCGGGAACGCAGCACCTCAAGATTGCTGTTGCAGTGGAATATCATTTGCTTAATCATATCTTGAAGCGTATCTTCCGCTGTACGAACCTCCCCCTTGCTGATGGCCAACAGCAATTCTTCTTCCTTAGCAAGGGGATACGCCGGGAAAAAATCCGCTTGCGCCGAAACGGATTCGGCCATATTCGTTTGCGAAAAGTGCGCCGTAACAACATAAGAGAGATGCTCGCTGACCGCCTGTATCTGCTTTGGTGTCCGGCATGGAACGCAGCGCACCCTTTGCCGTAAAATTGCGGCGTTGCACTCCGACAGTGCCTGGTTGCCCGGCATACCATAGCCTAAAAAATCGTCATAGTCAGCCATGACAAACGGCCCGGCCAAAACGCCGGAGGCCAACTGCCCTTTGTCGTACAACAACGGTGCGGCGCAATAAAGCAGCCCGGACGGTGCAAAGAAAATGTATCGCCCGCCGAAGCGCCTGGCCTGGTAACAGCCATAAAGCAGTGCGATGCGGCTGCTTTCTTCACAATCAAGCATTGTATGCAGTGTATGGAGAAATCCCTTCACCACACTATAAACCGACGACTCAAACACAGCTTGGCCGCAGGCATCCAGCACTATAACACCAAAATCGGCGGTAACGGACATGTTTTCAAATGCATTATAGTGATTCTCCACCGCTGTTATTCCTCCGCACCATGAGTTAGTTTCTTGTAAGCATATCATAAACCGGCGACGAATAAAAGGGTTATGCCTACTATTTATGTATGGATTTTGTGCGCATCCATTCGGGAACCAAATTCTGCCGCGCACGCAGAGGATGAATCGCGCATAACTTTGTGTAAGATAGTAAAAAAAATAAGCAGATTATGAAAGACTTAATTTGGAAAAAGAGGTATACTAAATACACTTCCATTAAAAAGAAAGAAGGTAGAACGCATGAAAAACAACTATGATTCCGAAACGCTCTGCATACACGGCGGGTACACGCCGGATGCAGAAATGCACTCCATCACGCCGCCGCTGTACATGACGAATGCCTATGACTTCGGCACGGTGGAACGCGGCAGACAGCTTTTCGCGTTAGAAACGCCGGGAAATATTTACAGCCGTCTGACAAATCCGACAAACAATTACTTTGAGCAGCGCATGAACCTGTTGGAGGGCGGCATCGGCGCGGTGGCATTCGCGTCAGGCCACGCCGCCATTTTCAGCATTATGGCAACATTGTGCCGATCGGGCGATGAAATTGTCAGCTCGGCCTCCATATACGGCGGCGCGATTGCCATGCTTGGCGTGTCCTTGCAATCCTTTGGCATTACCACAAAGTTTGTGGATGTTGATGACCCGCAGGCGTTTATGGCGCAGACAAACGAAAAAACCCGCGCATGGTTCTTTGAGATGGTGGGCAATCCCACGGCCGCCGTCGCCGACATTGAAAAGATCTCCGCACTTGCCAAACAAGCCGGTGTGCCTTTGATTGTTGACTGCACCTTCACGCCGCCCACGCTGTTTAAGGCCATGCCCCATGGTGCGGACATCGTCGTACATAGTTCGACCAAGTATATCGGCGGCCACGCCGCGGCCATGGGCGGCGTTGTCATTGACGCGGGGACCTTTGATTACCTTGACAACCCGCGCTTCCCTGTTTTCAATACCCCTGACCCTGCCTATCACGATATGGTTTTCGCGAAGGAGCTGGGGAAGGCTGCGTTTATCACACGGCTGCGCACCAACACACTGCGCGACCTCGGCGCTTGCGCTTCCCCCTTCAACTCCTATATGATGATGATTGGGCTTGAAACATTGCATTTGCGCATGGAAAGGCATTGCTCTAACGCGCTTGCCGTGGCGAAAATGTTGGAGGAGCATAAAAATGTGACCTCGGTCAGCTTCCCTCTTCTACAGTCTTCCAAATATTATCCGCTGGCGCAAAAGTATCTTTCCAAGGGCTGCGGCGCTATATTCAGCTTCGAAATCGCCGGAGGCCGAGCAGCCGGCGCAAAATTTGCGGACAGCTTGCAGCTTCTCCGCAACGTGGCAAATGTCGGCGACTCCCGCAGCCTGGTCGTGCATCCCGCTTCGACCACGCATTCACAGCTTTCGCCCGACCAACTTGCCAAAGGCGGCATTACCGAATCGACCATACGCCTGACCGTCGGCATCGAGAGTGAAGCGGACATTTTAGAGGATATCAAAACCGCATTGGATAAAATATAAGAGAAAACGCTCGAAATGGTGCGGCTCCGACGGCAACAACGGGGCCGCATTCGGCAGTACGCAAAGCGAAGGAGTGTTTATAATGGCCAAAATTGCAAGCAGTTTTGTGGAACTCATCGGCGGAACGCCGCTGTTAAGACTCAGCGCATATGCAAAGAAGCATCATTTGCATACAGCACCGGTGGCAAAACTGGAATATTTCAACCCGGCAGGCAGCGTGAAGGACAGAATCGCTTGGAGCATGATTCGCGAGGCGGAGCAAAGCGGGAAACTCGTTAAAGGCTCGGTAATCATCGAACCCACCAGCGGGAACACAGGTATCGGACTGGCGGCGGCAGCAGCGGCGCGGGGCTACCGTGTCATCTTGACAATGCCGGATACCATGAGTGTGGAGCGCCGCAAGCTGCTTGCGGCGTATGGGGCGGAAATTGTGCTGACTGAAGGCGGAAAAGGCATGAAAGGCGCGATTGACAAAGCGGCAGAGCTTGCCGAAACAACCAACGGCGCATTCCTACCCGGGCAATTTGTGAATCCCGCCAATCCGCAAACGCACAGAGAAACGACAGGGCCGGAAATATGGGAAGATACCGATGGCCGAGTGGATATACTGGTGGTCGGTGTGGGTACCGGCGGCACAATCACAGGCACAGGTGAATTTCTGAAATCGAAAAACCCATCTGTCAAAGTGGTGGCTGTGGAGCCGGACAGTTCTCCGCTGCTTTCCGGCGGTTGCGCAGGTTCCCATGGATTGCAGGGCATCGGCGCGAATTTCATCCCCGATACGCTGAACACGGGTGTGTATGATGAAATCATACGGGTACGGAATGAGGACGCCTTCCAAACCGGGCGGGACATCGCCAAAACTGAAGGTATATTGGTGGGAATCACGTCCGGCGCGGCGATATGGGCAGCGGCGCAAATCGCCTTGCGCCCCGAATCCGCCGGCAAGACCATTGTCGTGGTTTTGCCCGATACAGGGGCGCGGTATCTTTCCACACCTATGTTTGCGGAGTAACACGGGAAAGGGCGCGGTTATGCCAATCAAAATACCGGCGGGCCTTTCAGCGGCATAGGTAGTGATTCATGAAAATATTTTGTGATGGATGCTGCTTTCGTCATTCATCAGAGCATCCTCCCCGCGAGAATTGCCCTCGTCAATCTGATATCGTCAAAGGCTCGAACAGAAATGCAGCGATTATGGCTTCTCAGCAAATCGCCTAGCACGATTTGGTTGACACCGCTTCCCATGCGCTGAAAAACACCGCCGCGTATTTGACTGCATTCTATAAAAAATTTGCCGACATCGACGAAAGCAAATACGACAGCACGATTAACCTTTGTGTCAAAGCGCACCGCTCACAGCGAGTGCCGTTCCGGGATTGACGCAACCCCTGTCACCCGCCGCCGTGCCGGAAGTCGGGGTCAACTTTACGTGAACTAACTGCAGGAACGGTATTGAAATTGCAACGCAAATGCGGGCGGTAAACACGGAGGATATGGTGTCGGAATTGATTGAGGCAGGCGCAAATACCATCGGCAGCGGCACAACACCTGCGCATATCACGGCCATTGAGAAGGCGGGGTAAGGTGCAATAAAAAAGCCCTGCAAGGAAGGAAAATCCTTATTTCGCGGGGCTTTGGTTTGATACCGTCCGTTCTTTATTTTGGATTTTTGTAAACACGTCCGATTTCTGCTGCACTCCCGCGCTTGCTGCCCGCCGCGTCCGGTACACACTGCGGCAAGCCACCTCGGTCGTCCAGTCCAAACCGACTTTCTTGTTCTCCCTGTGCCGAAACAGTTTCTTCGGCACATTTTTCTGCACTCTCATCGAAGTGCCGCAGTTAATCCCGCGGCAGCTATGGCCTGCTTCATTCGCTCAAGCTTTGTAGTGAAGCTCTTCAGGATTTGCGGTTTCTGCCACGCACGCTCACAGCTCGATTTACAAGAATCATGCCCGCGCATCATGGATACAAGTTCCAACTTCATCACTCCAAGCTCAAAGCGGATGGCCTTCGGCTTGTCATTGGACTCCGCAACACCTTTATCAACGGCGGCAGATTTCTTGGCCGACATTTTCCATTTTTAATTCACCCGCCCGCCGCTTCAATCTCTGCAATGGCGTCCTTGAAAACGATTCCAACAGCGTTGCGCTCGGCAAAATATGTCGTATCGGCGCACAACCGCCCCTCCCTAAGATGTTCACAGCAGACCCTAACCAAAACCGCCGCCCCCCAATCAATCGTGAGGAGCGGCGGTTCGCATTTCCCTTACAGCCATTCGCCGAATTTCCGTATATACACGCCCTTGAAAAGCTGCGTTGCTACACAGTAGCCAATCAGGAGCAGCACCAGCCACGGCGCGTATGTGAGCGGCAGCATCGTCAGCTCAAAGCCGCGGGCAATGCTTGTAAACGCCATAATAACGGCAATAATCCCCACCGAAAGTGTGGACAGCACAAGCGGAACCGATGCCTTGCTTTGCACAAACGGCAGTTTGCTTGTGCGAATCATATGCACAATCAAAATCTGCGACAGCGTGCCGAATATGAACCACCCTGCTTGAAACAGCGGTGCAAACTCGGGCGCATTCGCCTTCACAACCCACCACAGCACGACAAAGCACAGTATATCAAAAACAGAGCTCAGCGGCCCCATCAGCACCATAAAGCGTTGGATGCCTTTCGTTTCCCAACGGCGCGGCGCGTGCAGGTATTCCTTGTCCACGCGGTCGAAAGGGATGCCTATTTGCGAAAAATCACAAAGCAAATTTTGGGTCAAAATGTGTACAGGCAACATCGGCAGAAACGGCAAAAATATGCTTGCCGCCATAACCGAAATCATATTGCCAAAATTGCCGGAAGCCGCCATTTTAATGTATTTCATGATGTTGCCGAAGGTCTGGCGGCCTTCGATTACGCCTTCCTCCAGAACCATCAAATCCTTTTTCAGAAGGATAATGTCGGCGGTTTCTTTAGCAATATCCACACCGCTGTCAACAGATATGCCGACATCGGCCTCACGCAGTGCGGGCGCATCGTTAATGCCATCGCCCATATAGCCCACCGTGTGGCCGATTTTCTGGAACGCGCCCACCACACGCTGCTTCTGCGACGGCGAAAGCTTGCTGAACAAATCGCAAGTTCGAATCGCTTCCCGCAGCGCCTCGTCGCTCATGCCCTCCACATCGTTGCCGGACAGGCATATCTCCGAGGCAATGCCGACTTTGTTGCACACTTTAACAGCAACGCCTTCACTGTCGCCGGTAAGCACAACCACCCGCACGCCATGCTCCCTAAGTGCCGTGATTGCGTGCTTCGCGCTCTCCTTCGGCGGGTCAAGGAAACCGACAAAACCAATCAAAACCATGTCGCTCTCGTCCTGCACGCCAAACACTTCCACCCCGGCCACATTGTTTTTCTGTGCCACGGCAATCACCCGCAGGCCGTCCTTGTTGTGTTTTTCATAGACGCGCATGGCCTCGGACAAATGCTCCGCATCCAGCGGCTGCACCGAGCCGTCATGCTCGACATATTTGCAAATCGAAATGATTTCTTCCACCGCGCCTTTTGTAATGAGCTGGCGTTTGCCACTCCCGCTTTCCAGCACCACACTCATACGGCGGCGGGCAAAATCAAACGGGATTTCGTCTACACGGGTGAACTGCGCAAGCTGCGCGGTCAGCCCGGTTTCCTCTGCGTGGTTTATGATGGCAAGGTCAATCAAATTTTTCAGCCCGGTTTGAAAATAGCTGTTCATATAAGCGTGGCGCAAAATTCGCGAATCATCGCGCCCGTGAACATCCATATATTTCTCCAGCACGATTTTATCTTCCGTCAAGGTGCCTGTTTTGTCGGTGCAAAGCACGTCCATCTCACCAAACGTTTGGATTGCCGAAAGCGTTTTTACAATTGTCTGGCGTTTTGCCATAGACACCGCGCCCCGCGCCAAAGTCGACGTCATAATCATCGGCAGCATTTCGGGGGTAAGCCCCACGGCCATCGTTACGGCAAACAGCAGCGCCGCGCCCCAATCGCCCTTTGTAACGCCATTGATGATAAAGATAACGGGCACCATAACAAGCATAAACCGAAGCAGCAGCTTAGAAACCGAATCCACGCCACGCTCGAAGCTGTTCTTTGCTTTGTCGCCCGACAAGCTCTTCGCCATCGCGCCGAAATATGTATCATTGCCCGTTGTCATGACAACGGCGGTCGCGCTTCCGCTCAGAAGGTTTGTGCCCATAAAGCCGATGTTGGAAATATCTGTCAGAGAGTCGGTTGCCGCGTTGCGGATATTGGCGTATTTCTCGACCGGTGCCGACTCCCCCGTCAGCGCGGACTGCGCAATAAACGCATCCTTCGCCGTCAGGAAACGGACATCCCCCGGCAGCATATCGCCCGCCGACAGCTTAACAATATCGCCGGGAACCACCTCGTCAATATTGATTTCGGTCAGTTTTCCGTCGCGCCACACATCCGCTTTGTTTGAAATCATCTTAGACAGGCTTGCCGCCGCGTTGTTCGAGCGCTCTCCCTGGAAAAACGCGATGGCGCTTGATATCAGTATCAAAGCAAGTATAATGGCCGATGTGGTGATGTCTGTTGTTTCAGATAAAACGACATCGGTGACAAACGCGATAACGGCCACCAGAAACAGCACAAGGTTAAACGGGTTGATAAGCGCTTCCATCGCCCGCCCGAAAATCCCCTTTTCCTTATCCGTGGTGATAACGTTTCGTCCGGTTTCTTCCAATTTTTCTTCCGCCGAATCAGCAGAAATGCCCTGCGTGGAGGTTTCCAGCAGGGTAAGCAGTTCCTTTTCGTCCATAAAAGCAAACCGGCGCAGCGTTGCTTCGCATTCGCTTTTCTTTTGCGTAATGGTCGCTGTTTTTTTCTTGAAAATCACATGAATCATCCTTCCACACATTCTTTTGCGTTCCTATTGGCAATTTGCAAAACAACCGCACACTTTATGCGTTATTTGGCCAATCGCCGTAAGTGTAATGTATGAACAGGACAGCAAACCCCGATAACTACGGGGCGTCTATTTCGTAAGGCAGAAAGCAAAGCGGCATAAATGCGGGTCACCCTCTGCGTTTTTTACGGAACAGACATTGCTGCGCCTGTTCCCATTACTTCGACCTGACATTGCTTTCCACCTCCTGTATTATCGTAATCTACACGGTACATGCCAACTCTATCAGTTTACTACTGTTTTGGCAAAAAGTCAATTTAGAAATTGATAATTTTGCGCGTTTCTCCCAATCATGACCACCCATTAAACAAGTGGTATGCACCGCCCCTCAAGAGGCCTCGAAAGCCCGTGATACGCCTCGGGGGCTTGCGTCCCGTAACAGATACTTGTCGAGCCGAAGGCGCGTTTTCGCGCAAGCAAAAATAATGAAGGGCATCATACTCTTTGAGGGATATTCGGTCTGAGGCAATATCCTCTGCACCAAAAATGCCCGTCGCCGTATTTGCCTTTTAGATTCGCGCGTCTTTCAGAACCCCATGAAGTGCGCCACACTCATTCTATCAAAATGGCGGCTTGCTTGTATCTGAATATTTTTATTCTTACCGGTGTTTCTGTGGGCTTTCGCCGAAACTGCAAGAAAAAACCTTGAAGGCCGCGCCCCCAAGGTCTTTCTTTTTTCACGTGCTTCGCGCATACCGCACGGGATCCATAACAAACCGCAGCGGCTCACCGTCGCGGAACCGTTTTAGGTTGTCCAGCCCGATTTCATACATCCGCGCCATCTTGCCCGGATACACCGGCCACTCCTCCGCGCCGACACAGTGCGCGGTGAAAATGCAGTTCGGTATCTGCCGAATGGGGTCGTTTTCCTCCAGCGTGTCGGTCACGCTCAGCACATCAAGCCCCGCCCGAAGCCGCCCCGCCAGCAACTCCTCAAACAGCGCGGCCTGGTCAAACAGCTCACCTCTCGAGGTGTTGATAACAATGCCGTTATCAGGCAGCATCGCCAGCAATTCCGCCGTGATGGAGCCAATCGTTTCCGGGGAGCGCCCCGCGTGTACCACAATGGCGTCCACCCCGTCAAATAGCGCGGCCAAACTTTCCACACGGGTGCAGCCCTCGGGCAGCTCGTCCACATACGGGTCAAACGCGGTAACCACGGCACCAAACGGCTGCAGCATTTCCGCAAACCGTCTGCCGATCACACCCATGCCGTATATCCCGACCCTCATGCCATACAAACTGCCGCCCACACACTCCGGGATGCCCCATTTCTGCGCCCGCACATTCAGCACATGCGACGGGATATCCTTCATAACCGCCAGCAGCAGCGCCATCGCGCCTTCGGCCACGCCATTGGCCGGGGCATCGCCCCAGTTTGTCACTTGAATGCTTGACTCGGCGATTTCCGCAGGGATCCATTCCTTCAAAGAGCCGGACAGGTTGCATATGTACCTCAGCTTGCCCGGGCGCACCGCCAAAGCGGCAGGCACCTCAACATTGCCCCATATGGTAAGCAATACGTCATATTGCCCGATGAAATCAACCAACTCATCCTCCGTCCAATCGGGGTTTAACGGGATGTCGTCATACGTGCCCAAGGTGCGAAGCTTGTCGATAAATACGTCCTCGACAGGCATCCGTGACTGTGGGCCGCGCAAATGCAGCATTTTCATTGCCGCGCCTCCTTATGTTTTTGTATATTTTGTTTGATGAACTGCATATCCAAAATGGCGTTGGCGTACAAATCCTCTATATTCTCGCCCGGTTCGGCTGTGCCTTCGGTAAACTCCATCGTAAACCCGCCCTTGTAGCCGTTTGCCGCCAGCACCTGCAGGCATTCCTTGGCAAATGCGGGATTTCGGTCCAGGCGCACGCGCTTGCCGTCAAGGACATACTGCACATGCACCAAGGAAATGCGGCCGCCAAACGCGTCAAACTGCCTCTGCAAATCCGCCGCGCTGCTTGAAAAAGCGTGTGTAATGATTTGGAACTTCTCCGCAGGCAAATCCTTAAAAAACGCCGCCGCCGCATCGATTTCCTCCAGCACTGTGCCCTGATGCACCTCACAAAGCATAACACAACCCGCAGGCAACGCCTCGGCAAATGCCAGCATGTTTTTCCGGTATTCAGGCAAACGTGCCGCGTCCTCCCCCAGATTAAACTTCACGCCCTTGGGCTGCAACCGCTGAATCATTGCGGCCGATTGCTCCATCCCGGGCTTGCTTTCATCCGAGAAATCGGCGTACATATTATAGACAGCGACAGGCGGCATGGCCTTTTGCAAAGCTTCCGCCTCGCCTTCCATCCGCAGCACATGGTTCTCCCACAGCTCTATGCCGCAAAAACCGTCCGCCGCCATGCGGCCAACCCATTCGCTGACCCTCAGCGACGGAACCCTGCTCTGCCAACGGTTCTTTTCCAGCAAAACCGTTCCCAAATAAAAATCGGGCATTTCTCCATCATCCCTTCGTCTGTATTTCGTGTGCAACCTCACCATTTTATCATATGCACGTGTATCTGGCAACTGTCTGCCCGTAATACTTCCGCGCGCGTTCTGAATAATGTAAATGTGCGCAAACAGACAACGGCTCAAAGCCCGCTAAACGCTTCTCTGAATGGCAAAACAGGGCGCGGCCGCCGCAAAAACATTTGTTGTGCATGTATTGTCGGCACTAAAATCATTTACCCCGAACCCATCGGCTGAAAGCCGATGGGTTCGGGGTAACGGCCAAGCATGTTTTTTGACATCCGCGCCGCTCACCCCCGCAGGCGCACTTCCTCACTGATCGCTAAGAAACGGTCGAAGGCTTCCCTCGTGCAGGTTTCGGGGATGCCGCCCGAGTCCATCAAAATAAACCTGCCCTTTTTCCTTGCCTTAGCGGCAAGGTCTTTCAGGAAAAGGCGCTGGGTATCGGCGTCCCAGTCAAAAAAATGCTTGTCCATCCCGCCGCACAGCACCATTTTGCTCCCTGCGGCACGGCGCACCTCCTCATAGGGCATACTATCATCGGAGTCTAGCGGGTTCAGTATATCGAATCCCGCGCGCACCAAATCAGGCAGCACAGGCAAAATGGCACCATGGCTGTGCAAATGCACCACCGCCCCATAAGCATGGGCGATCTCGCAAAGCCGTGCGTGCCATGGATACACAAAACGGCGGTACAAATCGGGCGAAATCAGCATGGACGTGCCGCTGCCCAAATCATCGCACAGGCCTATACAGTCCACCCCGGCGCGGCACATTTCTTCCGCCGCGGCAAGCGTCCACTCCGCGCTTTTGGTGATGACGGCCTCCGCCAGCGCCTCGTCGGTCAGCAAGGCAATCAGAAACTCCTGATACTCCATAAAAAAGTAGTGCGCAGCGGAAAATATGCCGTTTACATAGCCAACCGTCCACTCGCCCATGGCTTTGGCCGTTTGCACATCCGCCGCAAAGCCGTCGTAACGGTTTTTATGGCTGGGCAGCACAAGCGCCTCCAAATCCGCCATGGTTGCAACGGGATGCTCATCGATATGCATAAAATGCGGCTTTTCCTGCATATACCAGCGCACCCCTGTTTCATAGCGGAAGGTACGGCTGCTCTCGGTTTCGGCCTCCACGTGCCGCACAAACTCGCCGGGGCCGTTGTGTCCGAAGGCGGCATTGGCACCCCAGCCAATAGGCAAAACGCTGCGGCGGATGTGACGGTTGAAGGCGGCGGCAGACGCAAGCCTACCCGCACCCATGGGGCCAAAGGGCGCTTCTCCGCCCTCGCACGCCTCAAAATAGCCCTCGTAAATCAGCTCGTTCGGGATAAGCCTGCGCACCGTTTCGCGGCTAAAAAACGCCATAATCCNCTGTGGGATTTGATCGGTTTCGTTAGCCAGAACGGCTTGCATCCATTCTCGGTTTGTCATTGCGGCACCCCTTTTCGCGATTGGTAGGTTGCGGCTTACGCCAAGTTATGACAAAAGTGCGTAACGAAGAAGGGCGCAATAATCAGCCGCCAAAGCGTCCATCAGCTTCATATAAACATATTTCCATATCGGTCGGCGCCTAACACGAAACCTTACAGTTATCCCCGGCGACAAGCCGTGTGATTTCCATACTGCTCAACCATTCGACACGGTCGCCGAGATGTGTTTGCACCCGTTCCCCGACAAGGTCAAGCACGCGCAGACCCGTTTCCAGCCCGTTTGAGAAAAGCGATTGCCAATGTGTGCAAAGCAGCGGCCAGCCGCCTGCATCAAGCACCTTCAGAATGTCGCCGCGGCGGCCATCCGGCGTGATGTATTCATCAGCGATGCCGGTAATGTATGCACCATCCGTTCGCGGACAGTCAATGGTCTGCCACATTTTGTCATTCATAGTCGAGGGGATGGAAACCAAGGTGCGACGGTCATCCTTATGCGCAATCCACGGTTTCGATTCCGGCTTTCCTTCCAAGGTGTGCAGAAAATACCACGAAAGCGTGCGGCCGTACACCTGCTCCTGCGCGGCAACCATGGCCGCGATGTACTCCTGCTCCACCTCCAGCCCGAAGCTCCACGGCGAGGTAACCCCCGTTGCGTCGATACCTGCCTGCTTTAGCATATCAAGCGCCTTGGCGATGTATGGTGTCAGCGTAGTTCTGTCCTGCCGGAAGGACCAAGTTTCCTCGTCAAGATCCGTTGGTTTACCCGTTTCAAGGTCAATCGCGTACATATGTGTCAGAACCTCCGGGCTGAAATCGTAAGACGGCGCAAGCTCGCGGTTCAGTGTGTCAATCCATTCATGCACAAGCGAAATGTCGTGTCCCGGAAAGCCGTTCAGAATATCACCTGTGTGCTTTGGCATGGGAACAACGGACATTTTGCCCTTAAAACCGCGCTTCTGCGAAATGCTCGCAAATTTATCGAGAAAGCTGTTCGGAATAGTGCTTTCCAGTACCCTGCCGTCCTTCGTGACGGGTTGGCCCTTTTCATTTTTCTGTGCCCACGCGGAATAATGGTTTGTATGAATCAAAGGGCAGCTATCATCGATAATGATACTGATGGGTGTCTTTTGCATGGCAATCGCCTCCTGTGGTTTGTCTATATGCTTATGTGACTCATTATAGCAATAACAATCGGAACGGTCAAGATATGCGAGGTGAAATCGCAAAAAACGCCTCGGCAACAACTAGAACCGAAGCATGTATGCCATAAAATACGGCATTGACAATGTGGAAAAATATTATATGCTTATAGCAATTCCGGAAAATAACGTTATTGGCAGAGGGAAGCCCCGCGCCACTGCACAGGGCGTTTTGACCAAGCAAGCGCTTCAGCGCGATCCGATAGACAATAATGATTATTTTTGGAATTGCTATAGTGAAAGCAGCAACACTACACAAAAACGCGCAGCTTGCAAGAACCGACTGCGCGTTTTTTCATATTTGTTTGGATACCGTCCAACGGTTAACCCATAACGTATTACTTATTTTTATTCCCCCGCGAAATACCGAACCACCCCCACATACACCGCCCACGCCACACGCTCCTGATACTCCTCGCGCGACAGCAAAGCCCCCTCCTCTGTGTTGGACAAAAACCCGCATTCCACAATCACGGACGGCACCGCGGTTTCCTTTAGGAGATAATATCCTGTATCGGCCTTGGCCGCCCTGTGGTTGCCGGGGTCTAAATATGAACCGATCTGCGCCTGTATGGCCTCGGCCAAGCGTTTGCCTTCCTCGGACTCTCCATAATAAAACGCCTGCGCCCCGCGCACATTTGCGGCCGGGTAAGAATTTTGGTGGATACTGACAAGCACATCCGCGCTTGCCCCATCGGCTATGCCTTTGCGGGCGTTTAGGTCGCCCCGCTTGGTGTCGGCCAGGGCGTCATCCCCCGCGCGGGTCATCAGCACCGTGGCGCCGCCCAGTTCTAAATAGCGCTGGAGCTGCTCGGCGATTAGGAGGTTGATAGGGGCTTCCTCTGTACCCGCAGGGGATACCATGCCGGGGTCCCAGCCGCCGTGCCCGGCATCCACCACCAC
>JGI994J12354_10001748_pt1 | contig 21812 bp, 21 predicted proteins | sample IntmicLarv3ML3BL_FD_12354 | JGI IMG/M metagenome (IMG submission 12354) | reverse complement strand
GGAACACGCAAAACCCGCCGCAACCAACGCATCGGCCACGTCAAAAACAACAGGCACGTACACAACACCCGCTTAACCGCCGCCACAATCCAGACCAGCCCGCGCAGCACAAACCAACTGCACGCGCTGAAGTACAATATCATGCCCAACACAAAGCCCAGCAACACAAAACCGCGCATTTCACCGCTGTTATGCGTCAGCAGCAAATACAGCACCAGCAAAAACACGCTCAGCCAATACAGCACATCCTCCGCCTGTGTCAACGCGTTCGGATGCGGCTGCACGCGGCGCACAGCACGGAATACATCAAACAACAGCCCGGACACTGCGCCGGACGCCACAAGCCACAAAAAAGCAGTCGCCTGCGCCGAGACAGACAAAATCATACGCACTCACCCCAAGCCAATCGTTTTGAATTGCAAAAACAAGATTGACGGGCATCAGCGGAACAGCTTGGCTATAAAGGAACCCTTGCTCTTCACATACCGCCCCGGCTCTTCGTATGCAATGCTGTTGATTGTACCGTCCAGTTCAATTTGCCCGCTGCCCAAGTTCAGCGCGCTCATATGCAGGTTCTCGCCCTTAACGACGATAACACCCTGCTCCGTATCCGCCACAACGCAGTCCTCATCAAACGAAACCACGTCCAGCACGCCTGTCACCGACGCGCTCTCGCGATGCTCCATAATCACCCGATGGCGCGACGGCGCCTTTTTCTGCTCTGACATAGACCATGCCCCCTTCGTTGTATATCCATAACAGTATATACAACGATGCACAGGGATATGCCTTACATATAGGCAACCCACAATTCACCGCACGGCGGCGAACTATTCGGTTTCCTCTATGATGCGGAACATGTTGCCCGATTCTTCTTTGCGCACATGCTCTGTCAGCAAAAGCACCTCCGCACGCGTCAAACTGCTGCCGAACCGAATCTCGATGATGTCGCCGACCTTCAGCTCATACCCCGCCTTAACCACCTTGCCGTTCACAGATACGCGCCCCGCGCTGCAAGCATCGTTCGCAACTGTTCTGCGCTTAATAATGCGTGATACCTTCAAATATTTATCCACTCGCATGTCAATTCCTCCAACCAATCGTTAATAGCAATTCCCCTCGATATATACTTATAAAAAAACCGCACCTGCAAGTAACGGGTGCGGTTTTGCTTTCGTACAACTTAAAACACAAAGATAGAATTTGAATTACTTCGCGTTGACAGCATCCTTCAGAGCCTTGCCAACTTTGAACTTTGCTACCTTGGAAGCGGCAATCTTCATAGCTGCACCAGTCTGCGGGTTTCTGCCCTCACGAGCTTCTCTCGCTGCCACGTCAAATGTACCAAAGCCCACCAGCTGAACCTTGCCACCCTTAGCAAGCTCCGCTGTTACAGCTGCCTCAAACGCGTTCAGAGCCTTCTCGGAATCCTTCTTGCTCAAACCTGCCTTCTCAGCCATAGCAACAATCAATTCTGTTTTGTTCATTCTTCTTTTCCTCCTTGTGATGTTGATAAACTATCATATTTTTGGACGACATGCTCACGGGGCAATCCGATAGTTTTCACTCGGCTTCCCGCTCACGCTCAAAGTCCTCAAACTTATTTATATACGTTTCTACAGCATTTGTCAAGGATAATTCGGGATTTATTTGCATAATTGCAGAAAGATAGGTTATTTGCAGCAATATTTCTCCAGTTTTTTCCATATTTAACAAGCTTTTGCTCTCATTTTGAGAACGCAGCCATACCGCCAGACTCTCTAAATTGTCTGCGATGTCACATGTCGAAAAGCCATTTTTATCAATCTTCTGCGCCTTTTTGACTACCTTCCGCGCATACATCAGCGCGGGCAAATTTCGCGGTATCGCGCGAATCGACTCCAAAACTGTCTCGTGATGTTTTTCCTCGCGTTTAATCTCTTCCCAGTTCTTGAGAACAGCCTCTGATGTGTCTGCCACTGCATTGCCAAAGATGTGCGGATGGCGGCTCACCATCTTGCGCGTCACACATTCCGCCACATCATTGAAGTTGAAGCGCCCCGCCTTCTCTGCCAGCTTCGCATGAAACATCACCTGCAAAAGCACGTCGCCAAGCTCCTCGCACATGTCCGCCGTGTTGTCTCTGTCAATGGCATCCAGCACCTCATAGCACTCTTCAATCAAGAACTCTTTCAAGCTCTCATGCGTCTGCTCGCGATCCCACGGGCACCCGTCCTCGCCCAACAACCGATCCATCACGCCGCTTAACTTATCAATTCCCGCTTCCTGCATCATTTATCCCCCGATTTCCTCATTTGTATACGTAATGTATACGTAAAAATTATTCCGTCATCGATTTTTTGTGGAAATCCTTTAATCGCTTATACACCAGCCCGTGCACCGAATTGGCCGGGAACTTGTTCTTTTCTCCGCGCACGCCTGCCGCTTTCCCCAGCAACAGCTCAAGGCCTTCGTCCACATGCTGAATGGCGTAAATGTGGAACAGTCCTTCTTTGACCGCCTCCGCCACCTCGTCAGACAGCACAAGGTCGCGCACGTTCTGCGCCGGAATGATAACGCCCTGCCGCCCTGTCAGGCCGCGCTTGGCACACAGGTCAAAGAATCCCTCAACTTTGTGCGTCACGCCGCCAATCGCCTGAATTTCGCCCCTCTGGTTCATACTGCCTGTCACGGCAAGCTCCTGCGCCACAGGCAGATTCGCCAAGCTCGACAAGATGGCATACAACTCCGTACTCGACGCGCTATCGCCATCTATGCCGTTGTAGTTCTGCTCGAAGCAAACGCGGCACGACAGGCTCAATGGGAATTCCTGCGCATACGTCTGCCCCAGATAGCCAATCAGCACCTGCACGCCCTTGTCGTGTATCGCGCCGCTCATCTCTGCCTCTTTTTCGATGTTGACAATGCCTGCCTTGCCGACATACGTCGTCGCCGTGATACGGCTCGGCTTCGCAAACACGTGGTCGCCTGTGTCCATCACAGCAAGGCCATTGATTTGCCCGACCTTTTTGCCCTCTGTGTCAATCATAACAACATCGTCCTCAATCAATTCCGAGAGCTTTTCTTCATATAGATTCAGACGAAGCGTGCGCTCCTCAATCGCCTTGGCCACTTCTGCCGCCGTCACACGCACGCCGCCGCCAAGCCGCGCCCAAGTCGCCGCCTCGGCCATGATTTCCCACAAACGGCTAAACTGCGCCGTCAGCTTATCCTGCCGTTCCGCCAGACGCGCCGCATATTCCAGCAACACAGACACCGCACCGCACTCGAACTCAGGCACTTTCTCCTCTTCCACAAACCGCTTCACAAAACGGCAGACCTCTGCCACATTCTGCGCGTCGCCCTGTATCTCATAGTCAAACGCCGCATGGATGCGGAAAAGTTTGCGAAAATCATCATCGTATTCCGTCAGCAGTTCGTAATATGCCGGAAGCCCGACTAGAATCACTTTCACATCAACAGGCACCGCCGCAGGCTTCACCCCCGCCACCGTCACGCCTGTGGCATACTCGCGCATCGGCTCAATATCCACCTCGCCTGTCTTGATGACCTTTCTCAAAGCCTCCCAAACATGCGCGTTCGCCAGCACATCATGCGCCTGCAACACCAAATAGCCGCCATTCGCCTTATGCAGCAGCCCCGGCTTAATCTTCATGAAATCCGTCGTCAGATTCCCAAACTCGCTGTCGAATTCCACCTCGCCAACCAGCTTCGCAAGCGTCGGATTATAGCTCACCACAACAGGTGCACCGCTTGCCGCCGACCCGTCTGTCAGCAGATTCACTTTGTATTTCGACAGGAAATCGACTGTGTTCTTCTTCGTCATCCACGGCAACAGGTTTGTCAGATAGTCTTCTTCCGTGTCAGGCTCTGTCAGGAATTCTTTCAAATTCTCCAGCAAGTCTTCCTTCACCGCCGCCAAAAAGGCCAGAACCTCCGCCTCATCTGCATACTTCTCCTGCAACTGCCCCACATACCGCCCAATCGTGAACAGCCCCGCATTGTACTCCAGCGCCTCCATCTTTTCTCGCGATTCGTCTTCAAACGCCTTCAGCTCGTTCATCACATCGGACGCTGCCTGCTGCATATCATCAGCACAGCCCGCAAAGGCCTCCTTCTCCGACTCGGCCAGCGCGTCATACTGCTCCTCGGACAATGCCTCGCCATCCACCATCGGTATAAAGAAAATGCCTGTGCTCATCATTTTGACGCTGAAATTCTTTTCCTTTGCCCGCTCGCCTGCGGCTTTGAGCGCCGCGTCGCGCTTCTTCTGGTACTCGCGTACAATCGCATTTTTCTCTATCTCGAATTCTCCGGCCGTGAACACACGCGGTATCTCAATCGACAGAAACCGTGCAAGCTCCTCCATATCCGCCTTGAACATCAACCCTTTTCCGCTTGCCAGCGTCAGCAATTGGGGGCGTTTCGGATCATGGAAGTGATAGACATAACACAAATCCGGCGGTGACGGCTCTGTCGCGGCAATCCGCTCGGCAAACACCTTTGCAAACGTCGTCTTTCCCACGCCTGACGCGCCTGACAGATAGAGATTATAGCCCTTCATCTTCACATGCAGGCCAAATTCCAATGCCCTCGCCGCGCGCTCCTGCCCAATCATTGCCTCCCCTGGCGCCAATTCACCCGTTGTTTCGAAACCCAGTGCCGACGGCGCATACCGCCGCTTACACTCCTCATAGGACAGCTCTCTCACCACGTCCAATCACCATCCTTCCTTTATGCAGCCTTTTTATTGAAGGAAGTTCAGCCACATCACAACTGCGTCTTCCTTCGTCTCGGAATAGTAATTTTTACGAATTCCTTCGGGAATAAATCCATTCCGTGTATACAGCCGCTGTGCGCTTCCGTTTGACACGCGCACCTCCAGCGTCAAGCCAATCATCTCTTTCTCATGCGCCGCCTCAATCAGCCGCCGCACAATCATGTCGCCAATGCCCTGATTCCGGTGCGTTTCCGCCACGCAGACGTTTGTGATGTGCCCTTCGTTCACGATATGCCACATACCGCCATAGCCGACGACTGCGTCGTCTTTCTCTGCCACAAAGTACATCGCCATCGCGTTTTCTTCGATTTCTTTACGAATCGAATCGCGTGACCACGGTATTGTGAAGCACTCCTGCTCCAACGCGTGCACCTCATCAAGATGCCTGATTTCCATTCTCACAATCGAAATGCCGTCTGTACTCATACAGCCTTCCCTCCTGCCTTCGCGGCCGCCTCGCGCTCCGCCTGCGACGGACGCAGATAGACAGGCATGAACGAATCCGCCGTCTGCCATTCCGATCCCGGCACCATCGCCTGTGCATACGCGCCAACCGCCGCCGCACGTTGGGCATTCAAATGCGGCGGCGCTATGGAAAAGCACGCCTCCGCCAAAATCGCCTCGTGATGCACCGCCGTGCCATCACCCAAGAATACCACGCGTTCATGCGCCCGCGCCTCCGCCATAACCACCTGTATATCCTCTGCCATGTGCTCCGTCACTCTGCACAGCTTGCCGTCTTCCCATTTGTACAGCGCAGAATACACCTGATTCCGTTTTGCATCCATAATCGGCACAATCACTGCGCCCGCGTCAAACACATTATATGCCAGCGCATCCAGCGTGGGAACTGCAATAATTTTTTTATCCAACGCATAGGCTAAACCCTTCGCCGTCGCCGCGCCAATACGTAAGCCCGTGAACGACCCCGGCCCGCTCGCGCAGGCAATGGCATCCGCTTCCGCCAAGTCAAAACCCAGCATTTCCGTCAGCTGTTCCACCAGCGGCATCACCGTTTGCGAATGCGTCAGCGCGTGGTTCAGCGTGAATTCACCCTTCACAATCCCGCTCGACACAAGCGCCACGCTCGCAACAAGCCCTGTCGTGTCAATCGCCAAAATGTTCATTTTGCAACCCCCAAACCGTGATGCGGCGAAAATCCTCGCCCTGGCTCAAATCCTTCGTAATCTGTACGCGAATCGTCTCCGGCGGCATTAGCTCGTCAATCATCTCCGCCCATTCCACAAGGCACACACCCTTGCCATAGAAATAGTCCTCGTAGCCCGTTTCCTCCATTTCGGAAACGTCCACAATGCGATACACGTCAAAGTGATACAACGGCAGTCTGCCTTCGTATTCATTCACAATTGAGAACGTCGGGCTTGTCACGTCCTGCGTAATGCCCAGCCCTTTCGCAAACCCCTTCGCGAATACGGTCTTCCCCGTACCAAGGTCGCCGCTCAAAGCATATATCTCACCCGCCTGCGCGTTTTCGGCAAGCTTTTTCGCAAACGCATGCGTCTCTGCCACGCTGCGGCTTATCAACTCTATCATAGCCCATTCCTCACTCAATCTTCATTCAACAATGTGAACACGGTAATTTCAGGACGGTTGTAGAACCGAATCGGAAACGTCGTCGTGCCGATTCCGCGAGAGATATACAACTGCGCGCCTGTCGCCTCATCTGTATAAAAGCCGTCGCCGTATTTCGGAAACAAACCCTGCCCCGGCGCATACAGCGTTGGCAGAAACGGCAGCCGCAGCTGCCCGCCATGCGTATGCCCCGCCACCACAAAATCCGGCGCATAACTCTTGAGTTCATCAAACACCTGCGGCTGGTGTGTCAGCACAATACGGAAACCCTCGCCCGCCTCGGCCATCATCTCATGCAGGCTGTCAAACCCGCCATTTCTGCGATAGTGATACCCGTCCAGCGTTCCAATCATTGTGAACATCTCGCCGTTGTATTCCACCTCGCAGAACGAATCCGCCAGCACCGTCACGCCAATGCTCTCCATAAACCGCTTCATTTTGTGATAATGCCAATAATCATGATTGCCCATGACAAAAAACGTCGGCACACGCGCCGCCAATGCCGCCAATTTCTCCATGTGCGGCGTGAGCTCCTCAAATTCGCCTGTCACCATGTCGCCCGTCATCACAGCTATATCAAAGTCCAGCGCGTCCACCGTTTTCCAAATATCAAGGTTCATCTTTTTTTCGTTGTTGGAATGCAAATCCGAAATTTGCAGAATCCGAAGCCCCGACAAATCCGCCGGCATTTTAGGCAAAACAACATCCAGCTCGTTGACTTTCAGCCACGTCATACTGCCCCAGTACACGCCAATACACGACACCAGCAACGCGACCATGCCACGAAACAACCATTTCCAGTTTATCTTCATGTTCGGAAACAACTCCCGCCTATAAACTCACGGAGAATCGAGTTGTTCGGCACCTCCTCCGCAGGGATGCCAATGAAACAATCNAAGAATTTAACAAGCCGCCTCGCCTCCGTGTATTCACGGCAGCCCTTCTCAATGGCNAACAGCAACGGCTCCGCATACTGTTTCAGCACGCACAGCTCATACACCAGCGCGGAGTTGAAAATTGCGTCCGCGTCCTCCTGAAACGGGAAGATATTCTTCTCCTCGCCGCGCATCACCGCCGGCCACAACTCAATCGTCCGCATCGCGTCAAAGCCGCGGAACTGGCTGTCCCGCACCATACGGCGAAGCATCCGCGTGTCCGTCGTGGGGATGCGGTTGTGGTCATCAAGATTCAACTGCGTCATCGCGCTGATGAAGATTTTGAACTTCAACTCCTTCGGAATGGCAGCAGACATCTTTTCGTTCAGACCATGTATGCCCTCAATAACAAGAACGCTTTCGTCTGTCAGCTGCAAGAACCGCTCCTTGTACTCCCGCTTGCCTGTCACAAAGTTGAAATGCGGCAGATGCACCGTCTCCCCCGCCAGCAGCGCGGACAAATCCTTATTGAACTGCACAACATCGATTGCCTCCAACGCCTCAAAATCAGGCTCGCCATGCTCGTCAAGCGGCGTCTTCTCGCGGTCAACATAATAGTTGTCCAACGAAATCACATGCGGGTTCATGCCATTCACGCGAAGCTGTGTGCAGAGGCGCTCCGCAAACGTCGTTTTGCCCGAAGACGACGGCCCTGCAATCAGCACCACGCGCTTGTTCTGCGCGTGAATCTTATCCGCAATATGCCCGAGGCGCTTTTCGTGCAAAGCCTCGTTGATTCGAATCACCTCGCCGCGGTCACCGTGGCAAATGCGGTCGTTCAGCGCGCCAACAGTGTCCGTCCGCATCAGTGTTGCCCACTTGTTGGACTCCATGAACACCTTCGATATTTTCGCGAGACTCTTGATCTCCAGCATCTCGTTCGGCTTCACAGGCGACGGGAACTGAATCAGCAGCCCCTTCCCGTTCTGCACCAGCGCAAAGCGCGGCGTACAGCTCGTGTTCGGCGCCATCGGCCCGTAAAAATAATCATAGAACCAGTCAAGGCGATAGAAGTTAACGCTGGACGTGCGGCGGTATTTGAGCATCTTTACCTTGTCATGCAACCCGAACTCCTCCGAAAGCCGCATGCCCACATCAATCGGCAAAGAGAACTTCTCCACCGGCAGCGCCTTCTCGACAGTCTCATGCATCTTCGCCTCAATCTGCGCCACAAGTTCAGGCGTGACGGTTATGCCGTCTTCCAGAATTTCGCAATAATAATTCTTGTTGATGGAATGCTCCACCACAATGCGCACCTTGCGCCCCAGCAGCTCTTTCGCCGCGTAAATCATCAAGAACGCCACACTGCGCTGGTACACACGGAAGCCATTCGGTGACGTGAAATCCAAAAACGAGATTTCACAATCGTCATGCACGGGCAAATGCATCTCGCGCAGCACGCCGTTCACCCGCGCAATCAGCACAGGATGCGCGGGCACGTTCGTACACCGCGCGGCAATCTCCGCCAGCGTCGTCTCACGTGCAACCATCATTGTCTCGCCGCATACCGCGACTTTTATCATGTCTGCCATATCATCCCTCCATCAAAGCGTTCGAAACACTTGCCCATCCACGTTAGACACCACCACATCAACGCCCGAACCCGCAAGCGCCGCATCCAGCCTGTCTTTCAGCGTCTCTGCGATGTGCGCCTCGCTCGCATAATGCGTCGCGTCAATCATGCATAAGCCCTCTGCCAATGCCGCCTGCGCATCGTGATAGCCAATGTCCGATGTTATATATACGTCACAACCCGCCGCAATGACTTGCCGCGTGTACACATATTTTGCACCCGCACCCGCGCAGACAGCGACATTCTGCACAACCGCGTTTTCGTCTCCGCAGATGCGCACCGCGTCCAGTCCCAGCCGCTGTTTCACATCTGCCGCCAGTTCCCGCAATATCATCGGCGCGGGCAGGCTTGTCTTCCGCCCAATCGCCATCGTGCCGTCCTCGTAAATCAGCGGTTCAGCGTCCTTCAACCCAAGCTTCGCGCACAGCATATCATTCACGCCGCCGGCCGCCACATCCAAATTTGTATGCGCGGCATAGACGGCAATCTTATTCTCGATTAAGTCAATCAAATTTGCGCCCGTCGGTGTCTCGTCACTAACCTTCATAATACCTCGGAAGATAACAGGATGGTGCGACACAATTAAATCCGCTTGCTCGCGCACAGCCTCCGCCACGACTTCCACCGTTACATCCAGCGCGACAAGCACCTTCCGCACCGCCGCATTCGCCCGCCCGACAAGCAGGCCAACGTTATCCCAATCCATCGCGTTTTCCGTTGGCGCAAGGCGTTCCATGATTCCTGCAATATCTTTCACCGTCGTCATTTCCAAGCCAGCCCCTCTCCGCATAGCGCGTCATACCGCGCAAGCTCCGCCGCACGCACCTGCGCATGTTCCTCCGCCGCATCTCGCGCGCCCGATGCATTTTCAATCCCGGCTAGTATCTTCCGCACGCGCACGCGCTCCGCCTCCAGCCACACCCTCAAAACCGCATCGTCCGCACGCAGCAGATGCCGCCCGAAGAACAGCTCCGCCTCGGCATACTCTTCTGTTTCTATGCGCGGGCGGCATGTCAGTATGTTATAGAATTTGCCGTCGTCCACGAGCATTCGCTCCGCGTCAATGGCGAATCCATTTGCCAGCAAGCACCGCCGCACCTCGTGTAAATCCCTCTGCGGCTGTAGAACCAGCGTCCCAAACGACTTGGCAACCGCCAAATCGTTTTCCAGCATCTCCACCATCATCAGCCCGCCCATGCCCGCCACGACACAGCAGTCCGTCTCCCCCGCGGCAATGGTGGACAACCCTGCCCCCAGCCGCGTTTCAATCCGCGCAGAGAGACCATGCGCCGCGATATTGGCGGCGGCGCGTTCCAACGGCCCCGCGTTGATGTCCGAGGCAATGGCAGACTCGATTCGATTTTCCATGCACAGCGCAATCGGCAAATGCGCATGATCCGTGCCGATGTCTGCCAGCGTTCGGCCTTCTACGCACCGCGCGATGGCGGACAGGCGTTTGGACAATTCCATATGTATCATCTCATCCTTACGAAAACAGACGGTTTCCCGCCTGCTTGTTTGTCTTTATTTTGTTTTCCGAAACAGCATCCCAATCCTATTCCAAATAGTCCTTCAGCTTCTTGCTTCGGCTCGGATGGCGCAGCTTGCGCAGTGCTTTCGCCTCAATCTGGCGGATACGCTCACGCGTCACGTTGAATTCCTTGCCCACTTCCTCCAGCGTCCGCGCACGGCCATCCTCCAGCCCGAAACGGAGGCAGAGCACCTTCTTCTCGCGGTCTGTCAGTGTTTCCAGCACGCCCATCAGCTGTTCTTTCAACAGCGTGAACGCCGCCGCCTCAGACGGCTCGGGAATCGCCTCATCCGCGATAAAATCGCCGATGTGACTGTCCTCTTCCTCGCCAATCGGTGTCTCCAGTGACACGGGATCCTGCGAAAGTTTCATGATTTCGCGCACCTTCTCAACAGGCATCTGCATTTCCTTAGCAATCTCGTCCGCAGACGGCTCGCGCCCGAAATCCTGCAAAAGCTGCTTCGACACGCGCAAAAGCTTGTTGATTGTCTCCACCATATGCACGGGAATACGAATTGTGCGCGCCTGATCCGCAATCGCGCGCGTAATCGCCTGCCGAATCCACCATGTTGCATAGGTACTGAACTTATAGCCCTTGCGGTAGTCAAACTTCTCAACAGCCTTAATCAAGCCCAAATTGCCCTCCTGAATCAAGTCAAGAAAGTGCATCCCGCGCCCGACATACCGCTTCGCAATGCTGACGACAAGGCGCAGATTCGCCTCCGCCAGCCGCTTCTTCGCCGCGCCGTCGCCGCTCTCCATGCGAATCGCAAGATTCGTCTCCTCATCCGCACTCAACAGCGGCACTTTGCCGATTTCCTTGAGATACATGCGCACGTGGTCATCCACGTTGATTGTGCCCTCTGGAACATGGATGTCCTCTTCCTTCTCGGCATCTTCCTCCACCTCGATTGTCCCCAGCACGTCAATGCTCTGCGACTCAAGAAATTCGTAAATCTTCTCAATAAAATCCGCGTCCATCTCAATGTCGCAGAAACTATCCATGATCTCCTTGTATTCGAGAATGTTTTTCTTTTTCTTGCCCAACGCGACAAGCTCTTTCAGCCTGCTAAGAACCGCAACATCGTCAATGGATTTCAAAAAAAACCTTCCTTCCTGTCAATGCTTAGTATTTTTAACAATCCTATATCGTTATATACGAGTTTTTCAGATTTCTTCGCAATTCTCCCAGTCTCTGCAAGGCCTCATCGTCTGCCGCTTCTGCCAGACAAGCTTCTGCATATGCCTTCTTAATGACGAAAATCTGGTCATTCAGCGCCTGAATGAGCGCCGACTCTTCTTCGTATTCAAACCGAAGTGTAAAAATGACAGAGGCAACCTGCTGCTCCTCCACCGTTTCGAACAGACTCACCGCATCCGCGGCAATGGCAGGCAAATTGCTTGCGTGCCGTTCGCAAATCCAGTCAAAAAGCTGTACATACACCGTTTCGCCCAGCTCTTCATGCGACAAGCACGCCTTCATCTGTTCGCATAAATCCTTGCGTGCCAGCGCGACAGACAGCACATTCCGCTTCGCCTCATCCACGCCTTTCGTAACCACCTTGCCCGTCATCACCGCCGGGCGGCTCTTTATCCGAGGCACATGCACCGCATCCGCCTCAGTGTCCACAAGCTTGTCCACCTCCGCGCGAATCGCGCTTTCCGATATGCCTGTTGACCGCGCAACATCCTTAATATAGGCATCCCGCTCGATGGAATTTGTTAAAACGGCTATCAGCGCCGCCGATTCTGTCGTGAACCGGATTTTCTGCTCCATGTCGCTGATGTCGTGCTTCTTGCGGACGCAGGCAATCTGGAACGCCGTATACGGCATAGCCTTGCTGACCGCCTCCACAAACGCCTCTGCCCCAAACGACATGATAAACTCGTCCGGGTCTTTCGCGCCTTCCAGCTGTAACACGCGCACATGTAGCCCGCCTGCCACCGCAATTGGTATCGCCCGCAACGCCGCCTTTTCGCCCGCCTCATCGCTGTCGAACAGCAGCACCACGCGCTTGCAGTATTTCTTCAGCTGCGTCACATGATTGTCGTTGAACGCCGTCCCCAGCGCTGCAACGGTATTCGGGAAGCCCGCCTGATGCAGGCTGATGACATCCATGTACCCTTCCACAAGCACGATTTCCTCGCTTCGCGCCAGCCGCGCGTAGTTAATGCCGTACAGGTTCTTGCTCTTGTCGAAGATTGGCGTGTCCGGCGAGTTGAGATACTTCGCGCCATCTCCGCCCAACGCCCTTCCACCGAAGCCGACCACCTTCCCCTGCACGTCAAAAATGGGGAACATCAGCCGATTGTGGAATCTGTCCACATAATCGCCCTTTTTTGACCTGATAACCAGCCCCGACAATGCCAGCGTATCCGCATCCCAGCCTTCTGCCTGTAGATATTTATACAGGGATGTCCAGCCCGTCGGCGCAAACCCCAGCCCAAACCGCCGCCGCATGTTTTCCGAAACGCGGCGTGCCTTTATGTAGTCCGATGCCATCTCGCCGTCCGCCGTTCCCAGCTGGTCGAAATAGAACCGCGCGGCACGCTTGTGAATCTCGCACAGCGTTTCGCGCATGGCGGCGGCCTTGTGGAATTGCTCGGAGTATTCCGGTTCCGGCAAGGTGTAATGGATTCTGTCTGCCAAATGCTTGATGGCATCGATGAACCCATAATTCTCCATCCGCATCACGAAGCCGATAACGTTTCCGCTTGCACCGCATCCGAAGCAGTAGTACAGCTGCTTGTCCGCACTGACGGAGAACGAGGACGATTTCTCCTTATGAAACGGACACAGCCCGAAGTAGTTCCCGCCCTTTTGCTTCAAGTTGACATAACCCGACACAACGTCCACAATGTCATTGCCCGCGCGAACTTCCTCCAATATCTCTTGCGAGTACAATGCCAAGCCATCCCCCCCTTTGCCGGCGGCTAACGATTTTACTGTATTATGTTTAATTCGACGGAAAACTTGAATTTCCTTCTTGAATACACAAATTATTTTATAAATTCCATGCAGACGGTATATAAATCTCTTCAAACCGCTTCAACACAAAGCGATCTGTCATGCCCGCAATGTAGTCACATACAACGCGTTCAGGCGTTTCGCCCTCCTCCAGCATCTTGATATAGTCGTCCGGCAGCTTCGAAAGGTCGCTGCAATACGATTCGTATATGCCCTCAAACATGTGCTTGATTTTCTTCCGCTCGCGCATTTGCAGCTGACTCTGGTACACCGAGCCGAACATGTATTCCCGCAATTCGTACAGCGCCGCGTTAACATCTTCCTCCATCCGGATCTCATTCATGCCCGCACTGCATTTCACAACATTGCGAATCAAAAAATCAACCCGCTTCGGCGATGTGTCACCCAGCAGCACCACCGCACCGCGCGGCAAATCGCTCTCTTCCAATATGCCCGAGCGAACCGCGTCGTCAATATCATGGTTGATGTATCCAATCTTGTCGGACAGGCGCACCACCTTGCCCTCCAGCGTGGCGGGCTTGCATTCGCTCCTGTGGTTCAGAATGCCGTCAACCACTTCGAACGTCAGATTGAGGCCGTCGCCGCCACGCTCCAGCTTCTCCACTACGCGGACGCTTTGCTCGTTATGGCGGAAGCCGCCCTTGAGTATGCCGTTGAGCGCGTCCTCGCCGGGATGCCCGAACGGCGTGTGCCCCAAATCATGCCCCAGCGCAATCGCCTCGGTCAAGTCCTCATTCAGCTGCAACGCACGGGCAATCGTCCGCGCGATTTGCGTGACCTCCAGCGTGTGCGTCAGCCGCGTGCGGTAGTGATCCCCCTCCGGCGACAAAAAAACTTGCGTCTTATGCATCAGACGGCGGAAGGACTTGCTGTGCGTAATCTTATCTCTATCGCGTTGAAAATCCGTTCGTATATCGCATTTCCCCGCAGGCTGTTTGCGGCCTCTTGTCTCCGCGCTCTTTGCCGCGAACGGGCTGAGGCGCTCCATTTCCCATTGTTCCGTCACATTTCGCAGATTCATAACCCGGCCTCCTCACAACTCGCCATATCTCGTGTTCTTTCCTTATATTGTCGCACAGCTGCGGCACCACGTCAAGGCCTGTTTCTATATGATGCCGCGCAGCCCCAAAAGCTGTCATATTCCCTGCCCGCCGCTCGTACATTAACGTATACCTATTGCTACTATTTTCCAGGGAGGGATATACCATTGAAGCATACAAAAAACACTGAATCCTCACCGCCCATGCCCGGCATCGGCACACAGGTAAAGGCATTGGCCACAGGCATTCTGATTGCCTACGCCATCACATGTGTTGCGCTGATTGTCACCGCCATGTTGCTGACCTACACAAACTTGTCCGAGACAGCCGTGCCGCTGATTGTGACGGTTGCCTGTGTCATCTCCGTCTTCGTCGCAGGCTTCGACGCGGGGCGCGCCTCCGAGGAAAAGGGCTGGATGTGGGGGCTGGCGGCCGGCGGGATTTACGCGCTCATATTAATCTGCCTCCTCGTCTGGGTTGCAGGAACTTTCGTTCCCGACGCGCGCAAGATTACGCTTCTACTACTGTCCATTGCAGGCGGCGGCCTTGGCGGCGTTGTTGGCATCAATTTCAAAAAACATTAGCGAGTACAAAGAAAACCGCAGAGACAACCTCTGCGGTTTTCTTTCTGCATAATTCGACATAATTTTTTATATTTCCGTATTGGCAAAGCAAAAAAAATGTGCTATAATTGTTTCGTTACGTTCGCAAATGCGGATGAATCACGATGAAGGGGGATTTACAATGAAGCTTGTCAAAACGCTGAATGCGGCATCTTTGCAGAAAACGCTCGCTACGGGCGGTTGCGGCGAATGCCAGACATCCTGCCAATCCGCGTGCAAAACATCTTGCACAGTGGCAAACCAGTCTTGTGAAAATAAATAGCAGTACGTATGAATATTCAGAATAAAATTGCCCTCATGCTTGGGCAATTTTATTTTGTGTTCAACCATTACAACGATTCGCGCTTTGAAGGTGAGGAAATTATGGTTCATCAGTATAAATTGAACGATTTTCATATTGTGTTAGATGTCGACAGCGGCGCGGTGCACGTGGTAGAGCCAGTTGTGTATGACGTAATAGGGCTCTTTGAGNCACATACGCCTGCCGAGATTGAAGCGGCGCTTGCCCCAACGTATGACAAGGCGCTTATTGCCGAGGCAATAGAGGCCGTGTGCGCCCTGCGCGACGCAAAGATGCTGTTCACTGTGGACGAGTATGCCGACGTGTTGCCCGCGATGGGGCTTCGCAACCCCGTGGTGAAGGCGCTCTGCCTGCTCGTGGCGCATGACTGTAACTTGCAATGTGAGTACTGTTTCGCAGAAGAAGGCGAATACCACATGGCGGGTATGCGCGGGCTTATGTCTGCCGAAACAGGCAAAAAAGCGCTTGATTTCCTTGTGAAGAGTTCNGGCAANCGCCGCAATCTGGAGGTTGACTTCTTCGGCGGCGAGCCGCTGATGAATTTCGATGTCGTCAAAGAGATTGTTGCCTACGGCCGTTCGATTGAAGAGGCAAACAACAAGCACTTCCGCTTCACCATCACGACAAACGGCGTGTTGCTGGACGACACGAAGCTTACATATATAAACGAAAACATGGACAATATTGTTCTTAGTATTGACGGGCGTAAAGAGGTTAACGACCGCGTGCGCCGCAACCGCGGCGGAAACGGCACTTACGACACCATCGTGCCGAAATTCAAGCAGGTCGCAGAAAGCCGTAATCAGGATAACTACTATGTCCGCGGCACATTCACACGGTACAATATGGACTTTGCCAGCGATGTTCTGCATCTGGCGGATTTGGGCTTCAAGCAAGTATCCGTAGAACCCGTTGTGGGCGATTCCAAGCTGGCATACACTTTCCAGAACGAGGATTTACCTATCCTCTTCGCCGAATACGAGCGTCTGGCGAACGAGCTTCAAAAGCGCGAGGGCACGGCAGACGACTTTAACTTTTTCCACTTTATGATAGACTTGACGGGCGGCCCTTGCGTGGCAAAACGCCTGACAGGCTGCGGCGCGGGTACAGAATACCTCGCGGTCGCGGCAGACGGCACATTCTACCCCTGCCACCAATTCGCCGGGCTGGAAGAATTCAAGATGGGTGATGTCAACAGCGGCATGACGGCAACGGAATTGAGCGGCGAATTCGAGCGCTGCCACGTCTATGCTAAGGAAGAATGCCGCGATTGCTGGTGTAAATTCTATTGCAGCGGCGGCTGTGCGGCCAACGCGTATATGACGAACGGCAGCATCCTAAAGCCCTATGAAATCGGGTGCGAGCTACAGCGCAAGCGCACAGAATGCGCGATTATGCTGAAAGCAGCAAATATGAATGACGATGAATCCGAGAGTGCGGAAGTATGATAACCGCCAAGGCCAAATGGGTCATCGACACAAATGACGCAAATATCCCGCTCATGGCGGAAACGCTGGGCATCTCGCCCTTCACGGCGAACGTCCTTGCCAATCGCGGCATACGCACGCGGAACACCGCCATCAAATTCCTCGCGCCTGACCTGTCGCACATGCACGACGCGGAACAGATGCAGGACATGAACAAGGCTGCCTCACTTCTGCTGGCGGCTATTGATGCCAAAGAGAAAATCACCGTCTACGGCGATTATGACGTGGACGGCGTGACAAGTACGGTCATTCTATACAAGCTCATCGAGCGCCTTGGCGGCGTTCCTTCCTATTACATCCCCCAGCGCGAGGAGGAAGGCTACGGCCTGAACATGTCCTCTGTCGTCAAACTGGCGGACAGCGGCACGAAGCTTCTCTTGACCTGCGACAACGGCATCGCCGCGCATAAGGAGATTGCAGAAGCCAAACGTTTAGGCATTAACGTGATTGTGCTTGACCATCACGAGCCGGGCTTTGACACTGCCGAAGACGGCACACGGACGGAGATTATTCCCGAAGCGGACGCGGCGGTTGACCCGAAGCGCGCCGATTGCCCCTACCCTTTCAAGGCATTGTGCGCAGGCGGTCTGGCATACAAATTCGCCGCATATATGTATGCGCACACGGAACAGCCTTTTGACCACGAAGAGGAATACGCCGCACTTGCGGCCATCGCAACTTTCTGCGACGTGGTTGACTTAATAGACGAAAACCGCATCATCGCCCAGCGCGGCCTTGCCATGATTAACGCAGGCAAGGCAGACAACCTCGGCCTGCACGCGCTGATGAAAGCACGCAGTCTGGACGGCAAGGCGCTGACAGCATTCGACATCGGTTTCATCATCGGGCCGTGCATCAACGCAACAGGACGGCTGGAACACGCCGCATTTTCTGTGGAGTTGTTTCTTGCCAAGGCAGAGCAAACAGCCGCGGAAATCGCCTCCATGCTTGTTGGCCTCAATGAGGAACGCAAGGCATTGACGGCTGATGCCTGCACCGCCGCACTAGAGGCTTTGCCCGAAACAGAAACACTGGACAAAGTTCTTGTACTCTACAACCCTAAGGTGCACGAAAGCATCGCAGGCATCGTGGCCGGGCGCATTAAAGACCGCGTCTGCCGCCCTGTAATTATGCTGACGAAAAGCGCCGACGGGATGGTGAAAGGCTCTGCCCGCTCCATCGAGAGCTATCACATGTTTGAGGCACTGAACGCCAACCGCGACCTTTTTGAGCGTTTCGGCGGGCACAGCATGGCCGCCGGGCTGACAATGGCAGAGGGCAATGTGTCCATCCTGCGTGAACGGCTCAACCAATCCTGCACACTCATCGACGATGACTTCGTGCCTATCGTCCACACGGACGGCGAGTTGACGCTTGACGAGGCAACTTTCGAATTGGCGACACAGCTCGGTATTCTCGCGCCGTTCGGAAAGGCCAATCGAGAACCGCTGTTTGCGGCATACAATATTCTGGCGCAGCCTGCCGAGCTCATCGGCACCGCCAAGACAACGCTTCGGTTCACCTTTGAGACAACGAGCGGCCGCAAGATAAAAGGCATTTCCTTTGGCAAAGCCGAGGCATTTGCCGATATGCTCCGCGAAGGATACGCACCGGACATTGTGGATTCATTCATGCGCGGCGCGACGAAAGGCTTGACTGTTCGTCTGGACATCGTGTTCAGCCTCGAAATCAACGAATACAACGGCAACACCTCGGTACAGCTGCGGATTACAGATTTCCGGCTTCACCGCTGACCAGGCATCACAACAAACATTATAGCAATCTACAAAAGGAGCTTTCCCATGAAAAAGACACTTGCCTGCTTGCTGACGTTTATCTTCGTTTTTGCCTGCGTGCCCGCTATACAGGCCGCAACGCCTGCGGCGAACGCCATCGACATCCTGAACAGCGCCCCGCTGGCGCCGCAGAAAACAGGCGACCCTGCGATAGACGCAAAGGTTGAAGCGCTGTTAACAGAGTTCCGCAAGAGCACGACGGACACATACGGCCTTGTGAAGGCTTGCTATGATTACCTCATCAACAACGTGAGCTATTCGACCAGAGGGCACTCTGTTCCCAATTTGCAAACAAACGGCAGCATTCCTCGCAACGTGCTTGTGGACGCGCATCAGACACTCTTCGACCATGTGGGTTCGTGCAACGACTATGCCGCTGCGTTTATCGTTATGACGCGCGCCATCGGTCTGGAATCGTATGACTTCAGCGGGCAGACACGCGCCGCCAAAGGCGGATTCATCGGCCACGTGTGGGCAGAAATTCGCATCAACGGCGTGTTCTACATCTTCGATGCGCAAGTCGAGGACAATGTTGCCAAGGGCGGCGAGATTCGCTATATGTATTTCTGCAAGACCGAATCCGAGATGCGTGACCGCTACAGATGGAACACCAGCCGCAACGCAAGAGTCATGGCTACATATCAAAACGCTGTACCTGTCGCACAAGTTCCCACGCCGCAGATTCCGCTTCGCGTGATGTATAACGGAATCGAGATTGAGCTTGAACAGCCGCCTCTCGTGGTGAATGAGCGTGCATTGGTGCCTATGAATGCCATTTTCACGGCTCTCGGCGCAGAGATTTCATGGGACGGCACAACAAAGACTGTTTCCTCCGAATACGGCGACACGCATATTCAGCTGCAAGTGAATTCAACCTCCGCCGTCATTGATTCAGAGATTGTGCCGCTGGACATTGCCCCGCAGGTCGTTGACAGCCGCACTTTCGTACCCGCACGGTTCGTTGCCGAAGCTCTCGACAAGGATGTTGCATGGGATGCTCACACGAAGACCATTCTCATCACTGACAAAGTTGTCATCGTGAAAGCCGTCGACTAATTATGCACATGCAACAATATACATCATTCCAATTTATCAACTTCATCGAAAAGAGGCGATATCATGGATTTACGTAACATTATCAGAGACATTCCCGATTTTCCGCACGAAGGCATTCTTTTCCGCGACATTACGCCCGTTTTGCACAACCCCGAGGCGCTGCACGAGTCTGTCCGCCAGATGTCGGAGAAACTGGTCGGCATTGACTTTGACCTAGTTGCAGGGCCGGAATCGCGCGGGTTCATCTTCGGCGTGCCGATGGCTTATGCAATGAACAAGGGTTTTATCCCTGTGCGAAAGGCCGGCAAACTGCCGCACAAAACCGTTTCGGAGAGCTACGACCTTGAATACGGCTCTGCCACCATCGAGATTCACGAGGATGCCATCGCACCGGGACAAAAGGTTGTCATCATCGACGATTTGCTGGCGACGGGCGGCACCTGCCGCGCCTTATGCAACCTAATTGAATCGCAGGGCGGCATTGTCGCGGGCATCGTCTTCCTCATTGAGTTAGAGGCGCTGAACGGCCGCGCGCTTTTGCAGGGCTACAACGTGCATTCCATCGTGACATACTAATTTGTTTATACAACTACCATAAACATAAAGCTCAATACATGCATTCGCTGCATACAGAGAGCATCAAAAAACAGGGGGAACGAGTTATGAACATCGAGGACATTTTTGATCCGGAGGCTGTTGGCAACCTCGGCATTATCGCCTTGGAGAGCTTCCGTGCAGTTGGGGAGAAGATTGACGAGCATTTGAAATATGAGCGCGCCAAGCGAGGCCTGCCCTACCCCGATACCTACCTCATCCCGGTACAGGAAATCCGTTTTTCCAATGGCGAGGGCAAGTTCAAGATTACAGAATCCGTGCGCGGCAAGGATATCTATGTGCTATGCGACATCGGCAACTACAGCTGCACGTATCCAATGTACGGCTTCGAGAACCACATGGGCCCTGATGAGCATTTCCAGAACATCAAGCGCGCCCTGTCTGCCATCGGCGGCAAGGCAAAGCGCATGACAGTCGTTATGCCGCTGCTGTATGCCTCGCGGCAGGACAAACGCAAAGGGCGCGAGTCTCTCGACTGCGCCATGGCCTTGCAGGAACTGGAGCATCTCGGCGTAGAGAATATCATCACCTTCGACGTGCATAATCCGAATGTTCAAAACGCGGTGCCTTTGACATCTTTCGAGAACCTGTACGCCACATACGACATCGTAAAGACGTTCTTCGACGACGAGCCGGAGCTCTTGCGCGACAAAAACAATCTCCTGATTATCAGCCCGGATTCGGGCGGCATGGAGCGCGCTATCTACTATTCGTCTGTTATGGACGTTGATATCGGTATGTTCTACAAGCGCCGCGATTTCTCGAAAGTCGTTCATGGCCAGAACCCCATCGTTCAGCACGACTACCTCGGCCGCGACGTAACGGGCCGTAACATCATCATTATTGATGACATGATTGCCTCGGGCGGCTCTGTTCTTGACATCGTGCGCGACCTCAAGGGGCGCGGCGCGAAGAAGGTGTTCATTGCCTGCACCTTCGCGCTCTTCACAGAAGGTATCACCAAGTTCAACGAGTTCTATGAAAAGGGGCTGTTTGACCGCGTTTATTCTACGAACCTGACCTATGTGTCCGATGAGGTGCGCGAAAGCCCGTGGCTGCGGCAGGTGGATATGTCGCACTACATTGCACAGTTCATTGAATACTTGAACCACAGCCGCTCCATCAAGCCCTTGATTGACTCCACCGCGAAGCTGCGCGGGCGGATACAGGAATATCGCAAATAAACATCGCTATAAACCTATACAAAAGCCCCCCTTGACTCATATAAGCCAAAGAGGGGCTTTTGCCGTAAAACTTATTTCGTGCGAACCTTAATATCGTTCGGCACAATAACGTACTCCGCTTCCTGTGTAAATTTGTCAACTCTTCCTATAATCTCTACGGAATAGTAAGAGGCCGGTCCATTTTCAAACTTAAACTTCTCACTCGCATTGCCTTCTGCATCCACTATCTGAAAATCAGTGTCATGCAGATTCGCAGCATTGCCAAGCCTTATGATAGTGCTCTCCATCACATCCAGATATTCCTGCGCC
>JGI994J12354_10001747_pt1 | contig 21813 bp, 20 predicted proteins | sample IntmicLarv3ML3BL_FD_12354 | JGI IMG/M metagenome (IMG submission 12354) | reverse complement strand
CCGGGGCGGTCATGCTTGCGCTTCAGCAGGCTCAGAAAATTTACGGCTATCTTCCTGTAGAGGTTCAACAGGTGGTTGCTGACGGGCTCGGCGAACCTTTAGCAGAGGTTTACGGAGTGTCCACATTTTATTCTATGTTCTTGCTTTCGCCGAAGGGTAGAAATGTCATTTCAGTTTGCATGGGCACGGCGTGCTATGTAAAAGGAAGCGGTGAAGTCTTGGACAAAATCGCATCTGAAATCGGCATAAAGGCAGAGGAAACTTCCGCTGACGGGAACTTTAGCCTTACCGCTTGCCGCTGTATTGGCGCTTGCGGGCTTGCGCCTGTTATTACTATTAATGACGATGTTTACGGAAAGCTAACTGCTGACCAAATTCCAGAGATTTTAGACAAGTATAGAGTATAGATAGGGGCACCCCTATCTATACTTAAATTTTTATTTAATTAATTTAAGAGAGATTATGAAAACAGAATATACTCCAGAACAGATTTCTGCAATGAAAATCTGCCTTGAAAAATGGGGCTTGTCAGAGCAGGTTGACCAGACGACAGAAGAATGTGCAGAGCTTATTGTGGCTTTGCATAAGGCGGTCAAGCGTACTCCGAAGCCGGGGGCGCGTGAAGCTGTGCTTGACGAGCTTTGCGACGTTGACATGATGATTGCGCAGATGCGGATTGCTTTTGAGATAAGCGACGAAGAGTTTGCGGCGCACATGGGCAGGAAGTTTGAGAAGCTTCAGAAGTATTTAGATAGGAAGTAAGTTATGAAAAAGGTAATCAGTTTTATTTTGACTGCAGCGATTGTCGTTGGGGTATGTGGTGGCTTGAGCGTTTCAGCGACGGATCAAGTTATTGATGAAAATGGGTTTGTGACAGAGGGCACAGTGCTTGTGGATTACGTTGGCGAAGGTGGGGATATTGTTATTCCTGATGGGATTACTGAGATAGGGGAGCATACTTTTGCGTATTGCAGATCGCTTAAATCTGTGAGCATCCCAAGCAGTGTTACGCAGATTGGGGGATGGGCTTTTATGTATTGCAGTTCGCTTGTTTCCGTGGACATACCAGAGGGAGTTACAGATATATATGGTCTTACTTTTTATGGTTGCGAATTGCTTGTTTCTGTGACTATACCAAGCAGTGTTAGAGTTATTGAGAACGGTGCTTTTCGTTTTTGCAGTTCGCTTAAATCTGTAAGAATACCAGAGGGGGTTGCGACTATTGGTAACAGTGCGTTTTATGAGTGCACTTCGCTTATTTCTGTGGACATACCAAACAGCGTTAAGGTTATTGATAACAGCGCTTTTTATGGTTGCAATTCACTTGTTTCTGTGGATATACCAAATGGTGTTAAGGTTATTGGTATCTCTGCCTTTTCTGGTTGCAGTTCACTTGTTTCTGTGAATATACCAAACAGTGTTAAGGTTATTGATAGCACTACTTTTTCCGGTTGCAGTTCGCTTGTTTCTGTGGATATATCAAATGGGGTTACGACTATTAGAAATAATGCTTTTTATCAGTGCACTTCGCTTAAATCTGTGAGCATACCGAGCAGTGTTACATTTGTTGGGCAGCGAGCCTTTGTTGGTTGTTTTGTGCTTGAATCCGTGAACATATCAGAGGGCGTAAAAACTATTGAGGAATCGGCATTTCAGGATTGTACTTCTTTGACGTCTTTATATATTCCCAGTAGTGTCACTTTAATCGGTTCTCTTGCGTTCAATGAAAATACTACACTTACAGTAATTGAGGGTAGTTATGCCCATCAGTGGGCGGTTAAGCGTAATCAGCCGTACGAGCTGATTTACGTTTCTTCGTTTGACAGCACTCAAGATGTGTTCAGCATTCTAAAGCTAATAGTGAGCGGAGAACCTATTGGCTCGGCGCAAATTACTATTGCAGACCAAAACGGCGACAGCAAGCTTACTGCCGCTGACGCTTTGATACTCTTAAAACAAGTAGTCGGCGCATAAAGTAAAAAATAAATTTTCATAGGAGAAGTTTTATGATATCACCCCAAGAATTAAACGAAATTCGCCAGCGCGCGAAGGACGAACTTGATACTTCGTCCGGCAAAACGCGCGTGGTTGTCGGGCTTGCCACTTGCGGGATTGCCGCGGGAGCGCGTCCGATTTTGACCGCTCTGAACGAAGGGATAGAACGTGACGGCATAGAGAATGTCACCGTGTCGCAGACGGGATGTATCGGGCTTTGTCAGTTCGAACCTATCGTTGAAGTGTATACTCCTGACGGGGGCAGAGCGACATATGTTCAGGTGACTCCGGAAAAAGCCAAGAGAATACTGCGTGAACATATCGCGGGAGGAGAGCCCGTGAATGAATATCTGCTTAATCTTGAATAATTAAAATTAGGGAGTTTTAATACCATGGAATCAACACAGACAAATGGAAATATCAAGCCTTTGGTCGAAACTAAATTCTATTCCAAACAACTGCGTCTTGCTTTAAGAAACTGCGGTGTGATTGACCCGGAGCGTATTGACGAATATGTTGCTCGTGACGGCTATCAGGCTTTAAGTAAAGCTTTGACAGAGATGACGCCGTCGCAAGTTATAGATGTTTTGAAAGCATCAGGACTTCGCGGCCGAGGCGGCGGAGGGTTTCCGACGGGACTTAAATGGAGCTTTGCCGCGGCGAATGATGCTGACCAAAAATATGTTGCGTGTAATGCTGACGAGGGTGACCCGGGTGCATTCATGGATCGCAGTGTGCTTGAAGGTGACCCGCATGCAGTCATCGAGGCTATGGCAATCGCAGGGTATGCTATCGGAGCGACACAAGGTTACATATACGTTCGTGCGGAGTATCCTACGGCGGTAGAACGTCTTACGATTGCTATAAATCAAGCGCGTGAATACGGACTTTTGGGGGATAATATTCTTGGGCTCGGGTTCAAATTTGACCTTGACCTCCGTCTTGGAGCGGGAGCGTTCGTTTGCGGAGAAGAAACTGCGCTTATCACAAGCATTGAGGGAAATCGCGGTGAACCGAAATCGCGCCCTCCGTTCCCTGCGGTTAAAGGACTTTTCGGCAAGCCGACGGTGCTTAATAATGTTGAAACATACGCGAACATTGCGCAGATAATACTGAAAGGAGCAGACTGGTTCAGTAGTATCGGAACAGAGAAAGCCAAGGGCACAAAGGTGTTTGCTCTTGGCGGTAAAATTAATAACACAGGACTTGTTGAAGTTCCTATGGGAATTACTCTGCGTGAGGTTGTCGAGGATATCGGCGGCGGAATTACAGGAGGCAAAAAGTTTAAGGCGGCGCAGACGGGCGGTCCTTCGGGCGGTTGTATTCCGACAGAGCATCTTGACATTCAGCTTGAGTACGACAGCCTTTTGGCAATCGGCTCTATGATGGGCTCGGGCGGGCTTATCGTCATGGACGAAACGGCTTGTATGGTTGATATCGCTAAGTTCTTCCTTGAATTTACTGTTGACGAGTCGTGCGGAAAGTGTACTCCGTGTCGTATCGGCAATAAGCGCCTTTTTGAGATGTTAGAGAAAATTACGTCAGGCAACGGCACGATGGAAGACCTTGATAAAATCGAGGCTTTGTGCCATCATATTAAATCTTCTTCGCTTTGCGGGCTTGGGCAGACTGCCCCGAACCCTGTGCTTTCGACGCTGAAATATTTCCGCGATGAATATATTTCGCATGTTACGGACAAAAAATGTCCTGCGGGAGTTTGCAAGTCTTTGCTTTCGTACTATGTTATTGCCGACCTGTGCACAGGCTGTACCGCTTGCGCGAGAAAATGTCCTGTGGATGCTATCAGCGGTAAGGTGCGTGAAGAGCATGTTATCGACAAAGAGAAGTGCATAAAGTGCGGTGTATGTCTTGAAACCTGTCGTTTCGGCGCTATCGCAGTAAAATAGGTTGCTTTCAAAATAATAAACAATTTTTGTTCGGAGAGAAATAAAAAATGCCTAATGTTAATATAAAAATCAACGGTAAAGAGCTTTCTGTTCCCTCGGATTATACTATACTTCAAGCGGCTAAGTCTGCGGGGATTTATGTTCCTACACTGTGCTATCTTAAAGAAATAAACGAAATTGCGGCTTGCCGTATCTGCCTTGTCGAGGTTAAGGGAGCACGCTCTCTTGCCGCTTCGTGCGTGTATCCTGTGAACGAGGGCATGGAAGTTTTCACTGACACTCCTGCTGTTCGCGAAAGCCGCAAGGGCAATCTTGAGCTTATTCTTTCAAACCATAACCGCAAGTGCCTTTCTTGCGTGCGCAGCGGCAACTGCGAACTTCAAGAGCTTGCGCAAGTTTACGGCATAGGCGACGAGAGCGTTTACGACGGCGAATTCAGTCGTGCCGCTACGGACGATTCTACTCCGTGGCTTGTGCGCGATAACAGCAAGTGCATTCTTTGCCGCCGCTGTGTCGGCGCGTGCGACAACCAGACCGTAAGCGTTTTGTCGACCTCTGCACGCGGATTTGACACGCATATATCTTCTGCTTTCGAGAAACCGCTTGCTGATACTCCGTGTATCGGGTGCGGACAGTGCGTTGTTTCCTGTCCGACAGGGGCACTTCGCGAGCGTGACGCTACGGACGATGTATATGATGCTTTGTCTGACCCCGAGAAGATTGTGATTGTTCACCCTGCGCCGTCAATTCGCGCAACTTTGGGCGAAGAGTTCGGACTTCCTGTCGGCACTAATGTTACAGGAAAGCTTGCGGCTTCGCTTCGCCGACTTGGCTTTGACAAGGTGTTTGACACTGATTTCGGTGCTGACCTTACTATCATTGAAGAGGCGAACGAGTTTATCGGCCGTGTGAAAAATGGCGGAGTTCTTCCTATGATTACTTCGTGTTCGCCCGGGTGGATTAAATTCTGCGAGCATTTTTATCCCGAATTCATTCCGAATTTAAGCTCGTGCAAATCGCCGCAACAGATGACAGGAGCTATAATTAAGAGCTGGTATGCGCAGGAAAACAACATCGACCCGAAGAATATTGTTGTTGTGGCTGTCATGCCTTGCGTTGCCAAGAAATTTGAGAAAGAGCGCCCGAACCAAGGCGGAGAATACGGCAGCGACACTGACATAGTGCTTACCACTCGCGAGCTTGCAAGAATGCTCCGTCGCGGGCATATCGACTTTAACTCGCTTCCAGATGAAGAGTTCGACCCTGCGTTGGGTATGTCGACAGGTGCTGCTTCTATCTTCGGGGCAACAGGCGGAGTTATGGAAGCGGCTTTGCGGACTGCTGCTGACTGGATTACAGGCGAGGATATAAGCTCGATTGAGTACAAGGAAATTCGCGGTACTGACGGAGTGAAGGTTGCACAGTACAAGGTAGGCGACCTTACTGTTAAGGTTGCTGTCGCAAGCGGAACGAAGAACGCGCGGGCACTTCTAGAGCGTGTGAAAGCGGGCGAGGAGTTCCATTTCATTGAGATTATGGCGTGCCCGGGCGGTTGCGTTAACGGCGGAGGACAGCCGTTGCAGTCTGCGGCGGTGCGGAATTTCACCGACCTTAAAACGCTTAGGGCTTCGGCTTTGTACAGCGACGACGAGGGCTTGACCCTGCGGAAATCGCATCAGAGCCCTGTTGTTAAGAAGCTTTATGACGAGTTTTTGGAGAAGCCAGGCAGTCACAAGGCGCACGAGCTTTTGCATACCGAGTATGTAGAGCGAGGAAGTAAGTTGAGGGTGTAGGGATGTATGAAAAAAGAAATTTTTGATACTGGACTTGAAGTTGCGAAAAAGCATTCGAGTATGCTTATTGGTTTTCTTTTCCCGCAGGTAGAAGCTTTTGATGCGTATAAAGACAGTATTCGTAATGATAGCGAATTGACTGATTTAGAAAAGGCAATCAAATTGCATACTGCTCGAAATGACTTTAAGCATATTATAAACCAAAACAAAATTGCTCAAATTGCAAACGACAGCGCGAAAGAGGGAACGGATTTTTCTGACAAATCGGGTGTGAATGAAGATTTCATTGACCGTTTTATGGATAGCGCAAAGTTTGTAAGTGACGAAAATTTGCAGGCCATGTGGGGCAAGGTTTTGGCAGGGGAGTTTGAAAACCCGAATAGTACTCCCATGAGCGTAATTCGAATTTTGACAGAGCTTACACAGGAGCAAGCGGAGGCATTTGCAATCGTTTGTAGTTGTACTATGGCGGATGATGAGTGGAAAAAATTCACCCTAATTCCACAAGACTTTTTAAGTGGACAAAAATTTAGGTTTCCACCTAACACAATTAGAGATTTGAATTCATTGGGATTATTGAGTTTCAGGTCATCAGGAGATTATGTAACATGTGGGGATTTAAGTGTAAAGTTTCAGTTACTATATCATGAACATAAATTAACAGTATTCACTGATAGTAAGGGGAAATTACCTACGGGGTGTGTCGTATTGACTTCTGCTGGTATTGCTCTTTTTAATTCAGTCGAAAAGAAAGAAATCCCCGGATTTTTTGATGATGTGAAAAGATACTTTAAAAGTCGAAAAATTAAATTCGTTGAAGAAAACGATACATAGAAATACAAGCCGTGACGGCGAATTAATACATATTAAAAAACTTAAACACTAATAAGGAATACATAAAATGAACAAAACATTACGTAAAGCCGTCATTGCCGGCAACTGGAAAATGAACAAAAATCAGGTCGAAACTTCGGCACTTATTGCGGAAATCATACCTTTGGTTGAAAATGCGAACTGCGACATTGTGGTTTGCACTCCGTTTACAAATCTTGGTGTTGCTGTGATTTCGGCAAGATGTACCAACGTTCAAGTAGGTGCGCAGAACGTGCATTATGAGGCAAGCGGAGCATTTACAGGTGAAATTCCTGCTTCTGCTTTGACCGAGCTTGCTGTTAGCCATGTTATCATCGGACACAGCGAGCGTCGCCAGTATTTCGGCGAGACTAATGAGACAGTTAACCTTCGTACGAAAGCCGCACTTGCGGCAGGGCTTGTTCCTATCGTTTGCGTTGGCGAGACTTTGGAAGAGCGTGAGACAGAGATAACTTTCGAGATTATTGCGCTTCAGCTTAAAGCCGCTTTGTTAGGCATTTCTGCCAACGATATGAAGAAAATTATCATTGCGTACGAGCCTGTTTGGGCTATCGGTACAGGCAAAACCGCTACGGCAGATCAAGCGGAAGAGGTTTGTGCGTACATTCGCGGCAAGCTTGCGGCGATGTACTGCGATGATTGCGCTAATGCTGTTACAATTCAATACGGCGGCAGCATGAACGCGGCGAATGCGGCGGAGCTTTTGTCGAAAGAGAACATTGACGGCGGACTTATCGGCGGCGCCAGCCTTAAGGCGGCAGATTTTGCGGCGATTGTTAATGCCGTACCCGAGAATGCCCATGGTGGTTTTCAGAAGAAAGAGGAGCAGAACTTGAGCGACTTATTGTCAAAAATGTAGTGTTCAAAATCTGCAAATTAGCCTCGGTATAGCCGAAGTTAAGGGCGAGTTTATCAGAAGCGTTACGGCGAAGGCAACTTGTTGCCGCACATTTATTTACATTTTAGAAAAATTGGATGACTTTTTATGAAACCTTTTGCACTTATTATTGACGTAACCAAGTAATGGAAACCGAAAAAGAACGGCTTGCTAGATTATACCCGATTGTTTTAAGCGAGTATAATCCCGAATGGCCGCAGTGGTTTTCCGAAGAAAAAGCAGAGCTTGAAAGGTTGATTGATGAGGATATCATATTCAAAATCAGCCATTTCGGAAGCACTTCTGTACCGAACCTTTTGGCGAAGCCGACCATAGATATTTTGCTTGAAATCAATGAGGGAGCGGATATTGACAGGTTGATTGCCGCGCTTGATACTTCCGATTACATTTATTTGCACGAGGAGTCTGCGCCGACAATTAAGACGCCTCCGCTCCATTTGAGGTTTGTGAAAGGATATTTGGCGGACGGGTTTGCTGAGAGGGTTTACCACATTCATGTTGTCCGCTCCGGCGGGTGGCTTGAAAGACTGCTCTTTCGGGATTATTTGATTGCTCACCCAGAGATTGCCGCCGAGTATGGCGAACTGAAATGCAGATTGTTCAAGGATTTTGAGTATGACCGCGACGGGTATACCGAAGCTAAGGGCGAGTTTGTTAGGAGTGTTACGGCGAAGGCGATGTCAATATCGATGGAGGAGTTTTCTTTATGAGAGTGGATGTGCCAGAATTATTATTTGAAGAACGAGAAGATTTTCGTGCATGGCTTGAGGTGAATGCCGAAAGCAGCGAGGGAGTTTGGCTTACAATCGGGAAAAAGAAAGCGGTGGTCACGTTGTCCGCGAGCGAAGCGTTGGAAGAAGCGCTGTGTTTCGGGTGGATTGACGGGCAAATGCAGAGCATTGACGACACGAAATATCTTAAATATTTTGCCAAACGGCGCACGAAAAGTGTTTGGTCGGACAAAAACAAGAAGCTTGTGGAAACTCTGCGTGACAGAGGAGTTATGACCGCGCTTGGCGAAAGAGCCACCCAAACCGCTAAGCAAAACGGAATGTGGGACTCTCAGAAAAAAGAAGCTATAACTGACGAGCAGGTTGCGCAGTTCGCGGGAAAGCTTGCAGGAATAGAGCCTGCGTATGAGAATTTTTGCAATATGCCGCCGTCGGTTCGGCGAATTTATACTATGAGATTTCTTTCGTTTAAGACGGAGGAGGCTCGGCAGAGAGATTTTTTGAAGATTATAGACAGGCTTAACAATAATCTTAAGCCGATGTGAAACACTATAACGGCAACAAGATTGCCAAGCGGCAACTAGTTGCCGCACTATATTTACATTTTAGAAAAATTGGATGACTTTTTATGAAACCTTTTGCACTTATTATTATTGACGGATATGCACAGAACCCCGAAGAGTTCGGCAATGCTGTGGCGGCGGCGAAAACTCCGATTTTGGACGGACTTTTTGACTCGTGCCCTAATTGCTCTTTAGAAGCTTCGGGACTTGCTGTGGGTTTGCCTGACGGACAGATGGGCAACAGCGAGGTCGGGCACACTAACATGGGCGCGGGCCGCACTGTATATCAAGAGCTGACACGGATAAGCAAAGCCATTGACGACGGGGATTTTTACGAAAACCCTGTGCTTGTCGGGGCGGTAGACAATGCTCTGAAAAACGAGACCGCGCTGCATATCATGGGGCTTTTCTCTGACGGAGGAGTGCACAGCCACTCGAACCATTTGTACGCTATGTTAGAGCTTTGCAAGCGCAAAGGTCTGTCAAAAGTTTATGTACATGCTTTCCTCGACGGACGTGATGTTCCGCCTACCTCCGCCGCAGATTATCTTGCTAAACTTGAAAGCAAGATTGCTGAAATCGGAGTTGGCAAGATTGCAAGTGTGTCGGGCAGGTACTATGTAATGGATCGCGACAATCGTTGGGAGCGTGTGGAGAAAGGCTTTTCGGCAGTTCATGACGCTGTCGGAATTGCGGGAACTACTCCTGTAGCTGACGTAAAAGCGAGCTATGAAAACGGTATAACTGACGAGTTCTTTGTTCCTGTTGTGTACGGCGCAGAGCCTGTTGTGGACAAGGACAGTGTAGTGTTCATTAACTTCCGCCCTGACCGTGCGCGAGAGATTACGAGAGCGTTTGTTGACCCGAATTTTGCGGCGTTCCCGCGGCGCAAGGCTTCTGACCTTTACTATGTTTGCTTTACTCAGTATGACGCTGCGATGCCTGATGTTCACGTTGCATTTACTCCGCAAAGTCTTAAAAATACGCTTGGGGAATATCTTTCTGCTCTTGGCAAAAAACAGCTTAGAATTGCTGAAACCGAGAAATATGCGCATGTCACGTTCTTTTTCAACGGAGGAGTAGAGGCGGAATACCCGGGCGAGGATCGTGTTCTTATCCCAAGTCCGCAGGTTGCTACGTACGATTTAAAGCCTGAAATGAGTGCTTATGAGGTTACGGATGAGGCGCTCAAACGAGTGGAAAGCGGGCAGTATGATGTGATAATTCTCAACTATGCCAACTGCGATATGGTCGGGCATACAGGCGATTTCGATGCCGCTGTTGCTTCTACCGAGGCGGTTGACGAGTGTCTTGGAAAGCTTCTTAATGCTATCGAAAAGGCAGGCGGAGCGGCGATAATCACTGCTGACCACGGTAATGCGGACAAGATGAAAGAGCAAAGCGGCGACCCGTTTACTGCGCATACTACTTTCCCGGTACCGTTTATTGTGTTCGGAATGGGGAACGATTTTGCTCTTCGTGACGGAACTCTTGCGGATATTACTCCGACACTTTTGAGCATGCTTGAGATTGAAATTCCTGCGGAAATGACAGGAAAAAGTTTAGTCGAGAAACAGAAATAATGCCAATTACTATTCCAAACGACCTCCCTGCGAGAGAAATACTTGAGGGCGAAAACATTTTCGTCATGGATTCTTGTCGTGCTGAAAAGCAGGACATACGGCCTTTGAGGATTGTTATACTCAATCTTATGCCAACGAAAATCGAAACAGAAACGCAGCTTTTGCGGCTTTTGTCGAACTCCCCATTGCAGGTAGAAGTGACGCTTATGCACACGGCGAGTTATGAGAGCAAGAACACGCAAAAGTCGCATCTCGAGCGGTTTTATCACACGTTTTCAGAGATTAAAGACAAGAAATTCGACGGTATGATTGTTACCGGTGCACCTATCGAGCATCTTGAGTTCGAAGAAATAGCCTATTGGACCGAACTTGTTGAAATTCTCGAGTGGGCGAAAACGAACGTGTTTTCGATTTTTTACAGCTGTTGGGGCGCTTTTGCGGGACTTCATTTTCACTATGACTTGCCGAAAATAACACTTCCGAAAAAGCTGTCGGGAGTATATCGGCACGAGGCTTTGGACAAGCTTCACCCTTTGCTTTTTGGGTTTGACGACGAATTTTATGCTCCGCATTCGCGGAATGCCGGAGTGGACATGAACGGAGCGCAGAAAGTTCCGTACTTGCAGATTTTATCTGTAAGCGACAAAGCGGGGGCATATTTGCTTGCGGACACAGAGAAGATGCGGTTTTTCGTTACGGGACATCCTGAATACGATACTGACACGCTCGCAAAAGAGTATTTTCGCGATGTTGACAAGGGAATTAGCCCCGGAATTCCTGAGAATTATTTTCAGAACGACGACCCGACGAAAGCGCCGATAAAGCTATGGCGGTCGCACGCTAACTTGCTTTTTTCCAACTGGCTTAACTTTTATGTTTATCAGGCGGTTCCGTATAACTGGTGATTTTTCGGCTGACGAATTTATTTCGTCAGCCGGTTTTTCTCGAGAAGCTTGATGACCGACTTTGACAAAAGGATGAGAAAATGTTATAATGGTATTAGATTAAAGACTTTTAGAAGCAGGAAAGTATGAAAAAATATAGGATAGCAGCCGTACTAATGATTATTCACGGCGGTTTCATGGAACTTGGCGGTTGTCTTATGGTGCTTCTGATATTGCTGCTTGGGGGCAATTCTGCTGGTGCTAATCAGTATATTTCATTTATAGTGCCGTATTTTCAGGAAAATTTGCTTCTCATGATGATTATGGGCGGAATATACGGCATTGTGAGAGTTATAGGAGCTATTGGATTGCTGAAAAACAGGATGTGGGGATTGGCTCTGTCTATAATAAATTGCATTGTTACAATGGTTTTAATGATGTTTATGCTTCCCGCCGGAATTATGGACGGAGTGCTGTCCTGTACGGCGTTAATTTTGATTTTAATGCAGTATTTCAAAGGCAAAAAAATAATTGAGTAGTGGGTTAGAGATTTCCATATGAAAAAAATATTATCTCTCTTTATTTCAATATCCATCGCGGTATCCGCCTATTTTGCGGTTCCCGCTTTGACCGTTTCTGCTCAAGACACTGCTGCGGTCGAGTTTCCGCGCTTTGAAATCAGCACTATGCGAACCTATTCGACTCCGCTTCAGTCAAAGCCCGATGTCGATATATCAAGACAATATTCAGTCGAACTTCCGCAGAGCTATGACCCGCGGAGTGCTGATATTGCGAGCTTTTCAAAGGATCAAGGACAGTTTGCAACATGCTGGGCATTCGCTCCGCTTGGTGCTCTTGAGAGCTTTCAGAGGCTAAAAAACGGCAGGATTTTCGATTTTTCAGCGAGGCATATGGCATCGTTTCAGTCGAACCTAAATACCGAGCTCAATCACTGGAATTCTTCCCATAGTTGGTACAGCGGCGGCAATGTCGAGATGGCGGCTTCTTATCTGACGAATTTCAACGGACCTGCGCTTGAAAGCGATTTCCCTTACGCGGGCGTGCCGAGCTTTGACAGCGAGTATCTGAATACTCAAAAAGCGGGGAGCATGCATGTTACCGATTTCAATTTCGTAAGCGGCGAGGCGAAAGTCAAGGATTACATACTCAACTATGGCGGAGTTGCTGCGTGCATGTGGGCGGGCGGCGGCACGAGCGCGGCTATGGGCGATTTTGCGAGCTATTACGAAAGCTCGTCCTCTGCTTTTTATTACAACGGATGGGAGCCTGCAAATCATCTTATAGAGATTATCGGATGGGATGACAGTTTTGCCGTGTCAAACTTCAAAAGCGGACGGCAGCCGAGTTCCCCCGGGGCGTGGCTTGTGAAGAACAACTGGGGCGATATGTACAAATACATTTGGGTTAGCTATCACGATCAAGGAATTTGGTGGACGGACAACGATACTAATCCCAACATTGTTACGCTTGGGTACGGTACTGCCACAAAGGCGAGATATGCCGTCAATAACGAGTTTGTGAAATCCCGCTATGGCTATGCTTCGGGCTTCATTACAAAGGAAAAGGGTGTCATGCCCATGGTTTCGGTATTCGATATGCAGCAGGGGAGTGTAGTAACCGATGTTTCAGTCGAGTTTTTCACGGACTCTGACGATTTCGAAGGTAGGGTTTATGTCATTCCGAACCCGGGGAATTTGGACAAATATGACTACATAAGCACTTTTAACAATGTCACTCCGCTCGGCAAAGCTGACATCAAAAGCGGCGTTTCGGCTATCGCTTTAGATAAGCCGTACACTATAAGCTCGGACGGAAGCTATGCTTTCATGGTGATTATTCGGGATAAGAATAACGCCGATGCTTATATGGCTATTCCTGTCGAGTTTCAAAACGGAAGCACGAAGAGAATTTCATATGTGGGCAAGGCAGGATACGGTTTGGTGGATTTATATAATGCCGAAAATCGGCAGGCTACGCTTCCTGTTAAGGTGATTTACAAGGCTTCTGACTATGTTGTCACGAATAGTTCGACCGTTGGCGAGCCTACTCTTTCAGACGGCAAGGTAGAACAGGACATTGCGTATAATGACAACAGCATTGTGAATGTTAAGCTTGACGGCGGAATTCTTTTATTTGAGGGGCGAGATTACGAGATAACAGAGGACGGGATAACTTTTTCTTCGACGTTCGTTGCCGCTCACAGTATACGATTTAGTGCTGTGATTACGTTTTCAGAAGGGATTAAGCGGACGGTGCAGTATACTACTGTCGCGCGGGTGAAGTATGATGTCAACAATGACGGAGCGGTCAATGCGCATGACGCGCTTTGTCTTGCTCTGTTCATTCTCGACGATTTTGGGTATGACGGAGATATGAACGAGGACTCTTTGACAAATGTGGAAGATGTGTTATATCTTCTGAAGATAGCTACTGGAATTATAATAATCGATTGAGGACACAGTGACAGTTTGTTTTTCGGGGCACAGAAATATAGACAAAAGCGTTTTGCCACGCTTGAAAGCAGAACTTGAAAGTACCATCCGAAAGCTCATTTCGGATGGTACTGATGTATTTATTTGCGGCGGAGCGCTTGGTTTTGATATGTTTGCAGAGCAGACTATTTTGGCTTTGCAAGAGGAATTTCCGCACATTCAGCTTGTGCTTGCTCTGCCTTGTCCCGGGCACTATCGCCGTTGGGGCGCGGCGGAGCAGGAGGCGATGGAAGAGATGATTGATGCCGCTAACAAGACGGTATATGTGTCGAGCGAGTACACTCGTACGTGTATGTTCGAGCGGAATGAGTACATGGTAGACAGCTCTGACCTTTTGGTATGCTATTTGACCGAATTTAAGGGAGGAACTGTACAGACGACGAACTACGCGAAGAGGGTAGGGAAGAAGATAGTGAATGTTGCGGACGGAGGTACAAATGGCTAAGCTACGCAAAATAGTTGTGAATGACCAAGAATGGCTTTGGAAATATTCTTTCGACGATTATGACTATCAAAACGATTCGTTTTTAGTTGCTAAGAGTGCAGATAAAAAAGGGAAGCTGGTTATTTACTTTACAACATATAAATGGGAATATGGATATTGCCCTTTTAACAAAGGCGTTGAGGCGGTATTTCAAAATCAACCTGTTATCATAAATCTAAATCAGCCGCGTTTTATATCTGAAATTATTGCTTTTGCGCTTAAAAGATTGCAAACCGATTGCTTATCGGAAACGGTAGAGATAACAGACGGTATCGAAATATTGCACGATTTGGGGTATGAGTTTGATTATCAAAAGACGTGTAATTAATTGATATGATTTGTGACCGGTCGCCGGACCGGAGCGGACACGTACTTAATTAATGCAAGAAAGTGGTTTGCGGCTCGGTAACTAGGCTCTTATATCTGCCTGCAATCTTCCGAAAAGTAGATTGATTGCGTCCTCTTGTGCCAAAGTTATGCTGTCGTCCTCTATGACCTGTTGGGCATAACCTCGGATGCGGTTCAGCAATGACATGTCAAAACTCAAATCAGCCGCGCGTAGCTTCGGAAGCCCGCTTTGCCGTGAGCCGAAAAAGTCGCCCGGGCCGCGAAGTTTAAGGTCAATTTCTGAAATCTCGAACCCGTCGGATACATTCACCATAGTGAAAAGACGCTCGGTCGCCGTGTCAGCGGAGGAGGAACTCAGCAGAATGCAGAAGCTTTTGTGCTCTCCGCGTCCTACGCGTCCGCGGAGCTGGTGCAGCTGTGAAAGCCCGAAGCGCTCTGCGTCTTCAATCAGCATAATCGTCGCGTTCGGGACGTCAATTCCGACCTCGATTACGGTCGTGGATACCATAATATCAATGTCGCCATTTGCAAAGCCGGACATGACCTCTTGTTTTTCTTCAGAGGTCAGCCGTCCATGCATTACGGCGATTTTTCTTTGCGGAAAATGCCGTTCGATTGACTTCGCATATGCAAGCACCGAGTGCTCGTCATCTCCGACCTCAAGCCCATCGCCTATCAGAGGGCAGACGACAAGGGCTTGCCGACCCTCGGTCAGTTGGCTTTCCACAAAGCCGAATGCTCTTTGCCGTTTGTCGGGTCCGATGTAGAGCGTTTCAATCTCTTGACGGTTTTTCGGAAGCTCGTCAATCACAGAGAGGCTCAAATCAGAGTAGACAAGCAGAGCCAGAGTTCGCGGAATCGGGGTCGCAGACATTGCGATTACATGCGGATTTTCGCCCTTGTCGATGAGCCGTCCGCGCTGTTTTATGCCAAAGCGGTGCTGTTCGTCAGTAATCACAAGCCCAAGTTTCGCGAAGCGGACGCTGTCCTGAAAAAGGGCGTGAGTGCCCACGAGCACGTCAGTTTCGCCTTGCTCTGCCTTGTCGCGGGCAAGTTTTTTTTGCAAAGTTGTCTGCTTTCCCGTAAGCAGGGTTACAGATATTCCAAGGGGCGAAAGCAACTTGGAAAACGTTTCGTAGTGCTGGCGCGCGAGGACCTCGGTCGGAGCCATGACAGCAGTTTGGATTTTGTTCTTCGCAAGAAGATATGCTCCGCAGGCTGCCACTACAGTCTTTCCGCTTCCGACATCGCCTTGCACAAGACGATTTGAGGAAATTCCTGATGTAAGGTCGGACACGATTTCTTCCATTACTCGGGTTTGCGCTCCTGTAAGAGTGAACGGCAGGCTTTGCACGAACTCGCTTATGTCTGCGCTCTCGCAGACTGCGCTCGTTTCTATCAACGTGTCATCGCGGAGTTTCAGCAGTCCAAGTTGAAGTACGAAAAGCTCTTCAAAGCAGAGGCGGCGCTTTGCTTGCTCTGCACTTTTTGCGTCTGTCGGGAAGTGGATTTGTTCAATGGCAGAGCGACCGTCGATTAGCTCCTCAGATTGCTCTACATTTTGCGGGATTAGGTCGAACTCCTTTAAGTCATTTTCATCGAGATTATCAAGCAGATAGCGGACATTCTGCGCGATTACATTGTCGGTAAGCCCCTGCGTTTTCGGGTAACTTGCGCGGAGCGGGGGAGAATCAAGCTCCACTATTTCTGCGCCGAACATTGAATAGCCGAAGTCGCTTGACTCGACTTTTCCGCGGAAAAGGTAGCTCTGTTCACGGCGGACTGCCGACAGGGCGTACTCTGAAAATACGGTTACTGTCATTTGGTCGTCGCTTTCGTCAGCCACGCTTATGCGATAGAGCATTCTGCCGCCGCGGGTCATTCCGGGTTTTGGGAAGCCGGTGACTTTTCCTTTGACGGTGACTATCTCTGTGTTCGAAGCGGTAACAATCGGTGTTGTTACAGAGAAATCTGCATAGCTTCGGGGGAGGTGGTATAACAAATCACGGCAAGAGAAAATCCCAAGCCGTGAATATTTTTCCGCTCGGGCTTTGCCGAGCTTTGGTATTACTGTGATTAGATTGTCTAACATCAGCTTCTAAGAGCCGCTCCGCCTTTTGCGCATGCGGCGAGTATCTTTTCGATAGATTTATCAATCTCTGTATCGGTCAGGGTACGGTCATTTGCGCGGAAAGTAAGGGAGTATGCGACCGACTTTCCGTCGACGTTTGATCCGCGGTAGATGTCGAAAATCTCTACGCTTTGCAGAGTTTTTCCTCCGTTAGATTTGATGATATTCAATATCTCGCCGACAGGAGTTTCGTCGCTCATCACAAGCGCTAGGTCGCGGGAAGATGCAGGGTAGATGCTGTCTGTTGTGTATTTATGCTCTGCGTTTGCTTTTGCGAAAACTTCGTTGAAGTCTAGTACGAAAGCGAAAAGCTTTGTTCCTGTTATCTCGTAATTTTCCAGCACTGTCGGGTGGATTTCGCCGAGCCTTCCTAAAACCGCACTGCCTACTGTGATTTCTGCACAGACATATGGGTGGAACGCAGGGTACTCTTTCGCTGTGAATTCGGGCGTTATTCCAAGCGAGCTTAGCAGGATTTCGACCGCTCCTTTAAGAGTGAAGAAAGTTTCGTCCGCCCCGTATGCTATTCCTGCGACTTTTTTCAGTTCAGATGCCGGAGTTTGTGTGGCTTTTCCCGGCTTGTGATAGACTGTTCCGACTTCGAAAAGGCGAGCAGATTTGTTCTTCGCTTTTACATTTGTCGAGGCCACGTCAAGCAGAGATGGAAGCAAATGCTGGCGCATTATGCTTGTGTCTTCGCCGAGCGGGTTTGATATTACAAGCGGGTCGTTTTGTTTCAGTTCTGCTTTATCAAAGCTTTTCGGCGATACGAACGAGTAGGTGAAAGTTTCGTAGAATCCAAGTCCCACTAGGGAATCTTTGATTTTGTCAGAAATAATCTGGTCGTTTGTTCTCTTTGCCGCTACGCTTCCGTTAATCGGAGCAGAGGGGATTTTGTCATAGCCGTACAGGCGTGCCACTTCCTCTGCGAGGTCGTATTTTGTGGTAACATCGGGGCGGTCGGCAGGTACGGTTACGTCATTGCCGCTTACGCAGAAGCCAAGACTTTTTAAGAGGTCGGTTTGAGTTTTCTGCGGGATATCTGCGCCTAAAAATGCGCTAACCCAGTCATAGTCGAGAGTTATTTTGGTGAGCGGAGTTTCGTCTTTATTCCACACTCCGATGCCGAATTCTGCGACAGTTCCGCAACCAAGTTCGCGAACGAGTTTTGCCGCCATTTGTTGTGCAAAACGAGCCGTTTCACTTGAAACTCCGCCTTTTTCAAAACGCGCGGAGCTTTCTGTGCGGAGCGCAAGAGTTTTGCTTGTTTTGCGCACGTTTGCAGAGTTGAACACAGCCGCTTCGAATACTACTCCTGTAGTGTCATTGTGTATTCCGCTTCCTTCGCCGCCCATAATTCCGCCGACGCACATCGGCTTTTCGGCATTGCAGATTACTGTCATGCTCTCGTCGAGCTTGCGCTCGATTCCGTCAAGAGTAAGCAAGGTTTCGCCTTGTTTTGCCGCACGGACTATGATTTTGTTGCCCGAAATCTCGCGGCGGTCAAACGCATGCATGGGGTGACCTGTCAAGAGCATAACATAGTTCGTTATGTCGACAATGTTATTTATCGAGCGAACTCCGCTAGAGCGCAAGAACTCGCGAAGCCAACGCGGCGAGGGAGCGACAGTTACATCCTCGATTACTGCTGCGCGATATGTCGGGACGATAGCGGGATTTTCCACTGTGATTTCAATGGACGGAGTTCCCGCAAAAGCTGAAAGCTCGTCTGTTTTCGGCAGATTGAGAGCACGATTGAAAATCGCTCTTGCCTCTTTCGCAAGGCCTATCACGCTGTTGCAGTCGGGACGGTTTGAGGTAACCTCGAACTCGATTACTGTGTCGCGGACGCCTAACGCGTCAACGGCGTTGTCGCCCGGAACACAGGGGTATTCCGCTTCGTCAATCAGCCATATTCCGTCCTCGGACGCGCCGGGAGCATCGCCCAAAGTAAGCCCGAGTTCTTCAAAGCTACAGAGCATTCCTTCGCTGTCGACGCCGCGGAGTTTGCCTTTTTTGATTTTGAAATCATTCGGCAAAATAGCAGGAGCAACCGCCACGGGCATAAGTTGCCCGAGCGGTTTGTCCTCTTTAATATTTTCTGCGCCTGTAACGATTTGTATAGGAGTATCAGTGCCGATATCAAGCGTGGTTACTACTAGTTTATCAGCATCGGGGTGAGGCTCGACAGTAAGCAGGCGGCCGATTTTTACGTTTGTAATTTCTGCGCCTACTTCTTCTACTGCTTCTACCTTTTGCCCTGCGAGCGTGAACGAGTCGGTTATCTGCTTAATCGAGAGGTCGGATAAGTCTATAAGCTGTGAAAGCCATTTAAGGGAAAGTTTCATTAATCAAGAGAAAGGATTGTTTTATTTTAAAATGTTTATGTTCTGCCAGTGAGTTATGTTTTGTAAGTTCGGCAGGAAGTTAAGCGTTCCGCTATTGAGCAGGGTGGCAAACTGGTCTGTGAAGGTAAAGCTTGCAATAATCAAGAAGATAAGAGATACTATCGCAAAACTTCTGAAGATGTGCTTGCCCTGTATCCATGTATAGTAGAAGCCAAGAGCTACTAGCGCCGCTTCGAACAGCAAGAACGTGATAACCGCGAGGCGCAGAGAGGTGAAACCGCCGCCTTTTGTGATGTTTATATGGTTAATATAGAGGAATACTCGAGTGAAACTGCTTGCGATGAGTACGCCTGTCAAAACGCAGAGGAGAGAGATGAGCACTTTGAGTATTTTTTGACCTTTATGTCCGCGCAAAAGCCAAAGGAAAAGGGCGATTACGCCGAAGTTAATGGCTGACACGAAGAGTAGTTCGAAAAAGCCGTTTCTGGCGAAATCAGCGTACTGGAACGGGTGTTCCAATGTTGGTCTTCCACCGCCCCAAAGGTGGGTGATTTGTATATATGTAAATCCAATATAGACAAGGTTAAGAGAAGAAATAATTGCGGCAGAGGCGAATGTGAAAATTTTCTTCGGCTCTGCTTTTGCCGCTTCGTTTTTTGGGTATTCCACAAAGCCGACTTTGTAGATGTAATTCATCGCATAGAGCGTTGCAAGGGCAAAGACGAGGATGTTCCATATCCATTTGAGGATGTCGATATTTATGATAGCATCAATTATATCGCCTACAAACTTTCCGAAAGCGGGGTCAGCATTTGCAAGGATTGCAATGATGATAATGACAGGAACTAAAGCGATTAAAAGACCAAGGAAGATTTGTCCTACGATTTTCGGAGCTTTTTTTACGCCGCCTTTGTCGGCATCGGCTTCTTTGCCGCCGAAAGCCGTTTTGAAGAAGTAGAAACGATGGAAAGGATTTGTGAAGATAATTCTGAACAAATCTTTTGCGTTTTTACCTGTGGCGCTTAATCCGAATACTGCAAACAGAAGGTGCAGGGCGATTATATCAAAGAATAAAAGACCCGCAGATTCTCCGAAAAGTGCGCCCGGGATGGAAGTAAGTAGTATCGGAATACCCCAAAGCCATGCTTTGTTGTTTATGAATTTTCCTGATGATTTTAAGGCGAATGCGCCTGCGACAAAAGCAATGATTGCGAAAATCGGCAACGCGAAGAACGGTTTGACGTCCCAACCTGCAAAGCACACAGAGAATGTAAGTCCGATAATTGCCGCATAAAGCAGGACGAAGCGAGCGTTCGATTTTGACAGAGGCTGTTCAATCGGTTTCGGTGCAGGCTTGTACGCAGGCTGAGCCTGTCTTGCCGTCTGCGGAGCGGAAGCCTGAGTCTGCAGTGCGGTAGAGTTAAGAGTTTTAATGTACTCTTGAACCTCGGGGTCATCAATGTTCGGCGCCGGAGTGTCGTCGGGCGCGGCATTCTGCGCGTTTAGCCATTTAATGTACTCGGTAACTTTTGGTGACATGAGAGTATCTCCTTTATTTATGTATAAATGCCCTTATACGAGGGAATATTTATTATATAATCTGTGTTTTTATAATTATAAAAATGAAAAAGTTTTTTATTGTTCTGATTGCTGTTGCTGTTTTAGTTATTACAATCTCGCTTTCCGTTATCGCGGCGAGCGTATTTTCGAACCGCCGAGGTGAGCAGAAAACAGAGAGCCAAAATACGGTTAGCTCGTCAGACAGGCAACCGATTGCTGAAGTTTCTTCCTCGCAAGAGGAGTCAGCGTTGGATTATTTGTATCTTGTCAAGCAATACAACGGAAATATCGGGGTTTTCAACGCGGGGGAGGATACTCCGTTTAAGGTGATAGAAACCGATGTTTCTTTACTTCCCTCGTTTGACCGAATTGCTTTAGAGGACGGTATAGAGATTTATACGGAAGGAGAGCTTGACTCGATTATTGAGGATTTTGACAGCTAAGTTTTGTTGACAACTTTCCTTAGTCTGTTGCCGATAATCCCTGCGATAATGCTGTTAATAAGGCATCTTGCTATGGTGAATGGAAGATTAAACACAGCAAGAGCGTAGGGGAGGTTTGTTGCGTTTTTGTTTATTTTTTGATACATCGACAAAATCGCCTCCATTGTATATTTTTCAAAAGCAATTGTATACAGTGGATAAGAAACAAACATATTAAAAGGAATGGAAACAAGTCCGGCAAGAAGAGCCCCGCACACCAAAGCGAAAATGGATGTGAGGAGGGTTCTTTTTTTTATTACTTTGAACAAAAGCCAGACACCCGTTATAAGAGCGACAGCCGTCACAAAGTCTTGCAGAGTGCCGATTCCCATGCTTGAAGAATATGGAAAATGCAAAATCGCTTTTACTAACGCAACAAATATGGCGCCGTGATAAGGTAAAATCAAAGCCGCAATCGCAATGGGTATAAGTGAAAAGTCAAAGCTTATAAACGACGGCATGATTGGTATTTTGAACACGAACATCGGAGCGGACAAAAGTGCACCAATTGCCGCTAAAATTGCGATAGCGGCAAGCATGCGGGCGTTAAGCTTTGGTTTAGTCATTCTATTCACCTTCCTCATTACATCCGCAATCGCAGCCACAGTCGCAATCACAACCGCCTAAAAACTCTTCGAACACTGCGTTCAAGTCGATGTCTTTTCCGCACTCGGGGCACTCTGCCGCGCCGTCGTCAAGCATGTCGTCGTCAACGATTAT
>JGI994J12354_10001746_pt1 | contig 21813 bp, 19 predicted proteins | sample IntmicLarv3ML3BL_FD_12354 | JGI IMG/M metagenome (IMG submission 12354) | reverse complement strand
CATAAGGTTCAAAAATGAAGAATATGCAATGTGTTCACAGATTCGCAAAGGAATCCGGCAATCATCCTGCGCGATTCCTCGCAACAGTTTTAGTCCGGTTCGACACTCGCACGACAATTTGTGCGGACGAACTTAGGACTGCGCAAGCATACAAAGTATCAAGCGCGATCGTACCTTGAATTTCCGCAGTGGGATGCCGTTTCGCATCTTGCGCAGAAATCCGCTGATAATACAGCTTCATTGTGTTTATTTATGGGCAGGTCTCCGCGCGCAGTCGCTTTCGGGCGCACCACCTCACGGGATAACATCGGACCACAGCGAGGAAAGGTGTAGCCGTTCCTCGTCAGCACTCGTACCTAAAAACACGATATAGTATAGCACGAACTAGCGCGATTGTAAATGCGCAAATGTTACAAGTGTGTTAAATGTGGAATGGCACGGGTAAGGTATAAGTCAAAGAGGGGAGCATCTTGTCCTTGTTTTTCTAATCTAACACACAACCTTAAAGGCGTTTTTAGCACAAAAACGAGGTAGATAATAGCCATACGCGCTAACGTAATTACTTTCGTGGCTGTTACCACAAATCAAGGCAAGATGTTTTGTACTCCGCTTTTTTTCACAGTCAATCCTTTTTTAATCGATATTCCCGCACTATCCGAAACCTAAAGGCCTCAATGAATTAGAATTATCTTGCCTAATGCCAGAAAATACAGTATAATATTTTTTTTAGCAAGGTAATTCGCTCGCTAAGGGAGTATCGAAAAGCCAAGGATGACGCAGGGGTATTTCATAGGAAAGGACTCATGGTAAGTAGCGTAATGCTTAATGGAACAAGAATAGAAGACAAGGAGGGCGACCATGGCTGAAGCAGAAACACAGATAAAAGCATCAAATCAAAACGCAAAGCTTCGAATCTTTGAGGCTTTTGCTGGTATTGGTGCGCAATCAACGGCGCTTAAGCGCTTAGGGGCTGACTATGAGGTCGTTGGCATCAGTGAGTGGATGGTAGACGCTATAATTTGCTACGATGCAATACATCATGCTGGTCATCCTCCGATTGAGGTTCCTTCGTATGAAGCGCAAATTGAATATCTCTCCCAGTTTGAGTTTAGTCGGGATTCTGTGCGGAAAACTAACCTAAAACGAATTGAAAGAGATATAATTGAAAAACTCTATGTTGCCAACATCCGATGCAACAACTGCGGTTCTATTAATCAGCTGAAAGGCGAAACCATGCCTGACACCGACTTGCTAATATATAGCTTTCCTTGTCAGGATTTATCAACAGGCGGCAATGGTGGAGGCATGGCAAAAGACTCTGGCACACGTTCTTCGTTGCTTTGGGAAATCGAGCGAGTTCTTATGGAACTGAAAGACCTTAACAAGCTCCCTACTCATTTATTGATGGAAAACGTAACGACGATATTTTGTGAACGATTCATGCCCGATTTAAAGAAGTTTCTTGCGTTCCTTGAATCTATCGGGTATAAAAATGATGAGCCTATGAAGTTAAATGCGCTTGATTTTGGTGTGCCGCAAGATCGGCAACGTGCATTTATCGTCAGCCGTCTCGGCGATGACATGCTTGGTATTTCAAAAAAAGTAGAATCTGCAAAAAAGGAACGTGTCTTTGATACTACACAATTTTTGCGTTTGGATTATAATAACAAATACTATAAAGAAGAAGCGGACATTGCTCAATTAAACGCAACGCCTTCACGAAAGGTGATGTGGAAAATCAACGGAAAAACTGCCGACGCAAACACTATTGTAAGAACCATTACTTGCAACATGGATAGAACACATACTGCGGCTCTATTTAAATATGAAGGTATATTAGGTGATACTTTTAGGAGATTGACAATCCGCGAAGCATTCCTTTTTATGGGGTTCAATGAAGAGGAATATGAGCGGTCAAAACCCTTAGAGTTTAGTTACAGACGCATGAATAAGCTCATAGGAAATTCCATTGTTGTCAATGTACTGCAAGAGGTTTTTCGGGCGATATATGCCGGACAGTATGCCATCAAATAGCTCCCCAAAAAACTATCCAATAAGGAGGAAAACATGGGAAGGATAATTATTAAAGAGCCGCCAGCTAAATCTCTCATAGCAGGAATTAGAGCTATCGGATATAATTTTTCGACTGCCGTTGCTGATATCATTGACAATAGCATTTCTGCACGTGCGTTGAAAATTGACATTCTTTCCACGTTTGACGGAGACGATTCGTTCGTTGTTTTCTTAGACAATGGCGTAGGGATGACCTATGATGAGCTCGAAAATGCTATGCTCCTTGGTTCAAATAGAGAGGAACGCGAGGATACTGAAATTGAGCTTGGTCGTTTTGGACTTGGACTTAAATCCGCATCGCTATCACAATGCCGGAGATTCTCCGTTATCACGAAGCAACACGATTCAGTTTATGGTATAACCTTTGACCTTGATTTGATTGAGCGAGAAAACAAATGGAACTTAATAGTGTTGGATGAAGACGAGATACGCAATTCACCTTGCTTTAGCCGCCTTTTGCAATACGATACAGGAACTCTGGTTGTTTGGTACAAATTCGATAAGATTGAAAATTTGGCAAAGCGATATGAAGACTCTTTCAGACAAGCGGTAGCAGATGCAAAAAAACATGTCGAGTTAGTTTTTCATCGCTTTCAATCCCAACTCACAATTTGCTTCGATGATAGACCAATTGACAAGCGAGATCCATTTTTAACGGGCTCCGCCCCGCGGCAACAAACGGGGCATACTGAAAAAATCAGTGTTTCGAGTCATACCATTTTGGTCACCCCATACACTTTGCCATTTTGGAACACCATCACTGATGATGAGAAGGCCTTGTTGGGATATCCTAAAAGCATTTATGATGACCAAGGCTTCTACCTTTACCGAAACAAACGTCTCATTTCGTGGGGAAGTTGGCTGCGAATGGGCTTGAAAAGCGAACAAAACAAGCTGGCTCGTGTGCAAGTAGATATCCCATCATCGTTGGATTCCATTTGGATGCTTGATGTGAAGAAGTCCTCGGCAAAAATCCCCGACATGATAAAAGAAGAACTAAGAGCTTCTCTGAAGGACTCTTTTGTCCGAAGCAAACGCACCGTGCGCTTCCCAGGATTGAAAGAGCAAGAAATTGAAAACAGCGTGTGGGTTCGCTTGGTTAATATGCATGATAAATCGGTGAAGTATTCTATTAATAGAAACAATCCTTTGCTGGTTGAGCTGTTCAACAATCTCGGCAACGGCGAATCAAGATTGTTAGAGATTTTACTTTCTCAGATTGAGAGTCTTTTCCCTAAATATTCTGTCTTGAACGACCATACAGACTCCATGAATATAGCCGGACGAGCTGAAGCCGCTGATCAAGAACAACTTGTTACCGAGTTGACCGATATTTTGAAAATGATTGACCCAGCTGATAAGACTCGAATTTTAACGCAACTGCTTAATTCCGAAGCGTACAGTAGCTTAAAAGAAAACGCTGACTACATAATACGGAGGATACTCGGAGATGATTGATAACGCGACTTTAACGAAAGCCCTTGATATTTTGCAAATCAAATTGGAAGGCAAACCAATGGCGCATTCGGAATTGCAAGAGCAAGCTGTACAGGTTCTTGGGTTTGTGTCTGTAAGAACAGATGACGAGAGCTATTCACAGACTCTTGAAGAATTGGTTTCACGCTATGAGAGTAGCGTTGGCGTTAAGACATTTGATCCAGATGTTATTGTTGCCGACCATGCAAGTGATGTGTGGTTTAATGCCCGACGTGATGAAGATCACCCTTATTTTGAGAGGTATCGCAAATATCTCAAATACGAAGGGTTCGGTGCCGAAGACATAGACAACATAGAAATAAATTGCGAGAAGGCTCTCAGCCGTTGTGCCGACCCGACGACCGATTTGGGACCCACGATTTCTAAGAAACGTGGCATGGTTATAGGTGATGTTCAGGCGGGAAAAACGGCCAACTATCTTGGTTTAATTAATATGGCTTGTGATTACGGATACCGCATCATTGTCCTACTTGCGGGCATGACTGATTCCTTACGGAAACAAACACAAGACCGAGTGGATGTTGGTTTTATCGGTGCATACAGCGCGACGATGAGTAGTGGCTGCACAGAATATGCCGGAGTGGGTTCAAGCCTGCGTCAATACTTTGCAATTCCTCTTACAAATTCGGAGCAGGACTTCGCAAAGTTTATTCAGAAGAACCACCCCGAAGCAGCAACTGACTTTAACAAGCCGGTTATACTGGTAATCAAAAAGAACGCCAGTATTCTTAAAAGTGTTGAAACGTGGCTTCGCCGCGAAGAGCATCGCTTACATGGTAAGAACGTTCTTATTATTGACGATGAAGCTGATAACGCCTCAATTAATACAGCAAAACCCGATTACAACCCCACTACCGTGAACCGCAGAATCAGAAGCATTTATAACTACTTTCCGATTGCGTCTTACGTCGGTTTTACGGCTACGCCCTTTGCGAACATCTTTATTGACCCGGTTGATCCAAGCGATGATAACTTGGATTTATTCCCGTCTGACTTTATCGTACAGCTTAACGCCCCCAGCACATATTTCGGCGGCGATGATATTTTCCCATTGGATGATACTAAACCGCTCGGTGCAAACGACGGTTGGAATTATCGCAATACCTCACGAGCTATTCGACGCATTGACCCGAATGAAATAGACTTTGTCCCCGTTAAGCACAAAACAGATTTGCTCGTACATAGATTGCCGGACAGCTTAAAGGAAGCAATTCTCTGTTTCTTGATTGACAATGCAGTTCGAACATTGCGCGGACAAAAAACAAAACATCGTTCTATGATGATTAACATCTCTCCATTGAATGCACCGCAAGAAGAAATCAATCTACGGGTAACCGAATATCTGAATAAAATACGCAATGTCATTGAACAGGATTCATTTAAATCAGAAACTGACTTCTTGAAAAACGAGGATATGCTTCATTTATACTGCCTTTATATGGGTGAGTGCGAAAGTGGAGACTTTTATGCCCCTGTCCGTGAAGATTATGCTTGGGCTGATATACAGCATAGTTTGTTTGATGAGATACAGCAATTCCAAACAACTATAATCAATAACCGCTATCGTGGTGATATGCGATTCGACTATAGCCACCACAGAGAAAAAGGGGCTCGTGTTATCGTCATCGGAGGTTTCGTCCTTTCTCGTGGACTTACGCTGGAAGGTTTGTGCGTCAGTTATTACAGCCGCAGTGCCACAGCATACGATACGCTCTTGCAGATGTGCCGTTGGTTTGGCTATCGTCCTCGATACAAAGACCTTTGCCGTATCTATATGTCACAATCAAGCATTGATTCTTTCTCTGCGGTTTTCGACGCTGTGCGCAATCTGAAAGAACAGTTCCGCGAAATGGAACTGCAAGGCAAAGCCCCGCGCGACTACGGTCTGATGATTCAACAGTCGCCTGAAACATTGGAAACATCGCTTTTAATAACTGCTCGCAACAAAATGCGTCATACAGATATTGTTGAGCGATATTTAAATTATGGCGGCGTTTATGCTGATACTTCAAAGCTTTTTAAAGATACCAGTAGAAACCGAAGCAATCTAAAAAGAGTCGATGAGTTTGTTGCTACATTGCTTGCCGATGGGTTCAATTTGCAACGCCTCGGCAGTCGCCATATGTTCACGCATATTCCGAAGGAAAAAGTAGCTTATTTGTTGTCCGCAGTAAATATCAATATCCCAACTGTCAATAAAAAATTTGACTGTGAGAGCTTAACGGCATATATCCGCGAGAGCGACCAGTTCCCTGAATGGGACGTCGTATTTGCTACCGGTGAATCAAACAGGATAGCTGTAATAGACGGCAAAGAAATACCTGTTTCTGAGCGTTCATTTCATCTTGGTGATCCGTCAGAAAACTATATTCGTATCGGCGGCTCGAACAACAGAATTATTGACCCCGGCATTTTCGATGCGGGCTTAGGGTTAAGTGGAGCGGACAAAGCTGCGATACTTGAAGCCAAAAGAAAAAATGCAAAGAAAGCGAAAAACACGCTAACGGCAACAGATTTGTTGAAATTGCGTGAAAGACCGCTCTTGGTTGTTTACTATATTGATTTGAAAATAGATGAGGATCTATCTATAAGCGACAAAGAATCTTGTGTTGAAATTAAAGAAGCATTCGGAAACGACTTTTTGCTCGGGTTAGCTATCGGATTCCCTGCTAAGGAATCCACTGTGCTTATCCGTTATCGGGCTAATAAGGTGAAGCTTGAGGAAAGCACGAACGAAGACGAAGCTTTTGAGGAGGGGGAATTGCAAGATGAGTAATTATTCCGTTCAGTTATTTGATAGTGTTTCTAACGAGGCGGGTTCGCAAAAGAAACTTGATGTGGATACTATACTCAAGGTTTACTATGGTATGAATAAAGACGGAAATCTACGCCTTTCATTCCTGTCAACTGTTCCGTCGCCTAAAATGGAGTCCACCAAGTTGCTCCACGTATTGCAAGCCCAAGAGTTAGAGAGTGCATATTGGACAAGCTTTGATCTGTTGCAAACAACCGCAAAGCAAGCATTCTTCTCCTTTTGTTGCGATCTTGTAGAATCGGTTGAGGGTATACAAGACGAACGAAAGGCTCTTGTCTTGCTTAAAAATCGTTTTCATATTTGGAAGACGATGTTCACGCGAGAACGGGATAAAATCACAGATGAGGTCATCAAAGGTCTTTTCGGCGAACTCTATTTCATTGACACAACGCTTGCGCCGAAATATGGCATAATTGCCGCTATAGAAGCATGGAGCGGTGCAGAAAAAGCTGTTAAGGACTTTTCGATAGACGAGGATTGGTTCGAAATAAAAGCCGTTTCAGCCTCCACAGTTAGTGTGAAAATTACATCTATTGCCCAGCTTGCATCAGACATGCCAGGTCATTTGATAATCATTCGTCTAGAGCAGATGTCAGAGGTCTTCTCTGATGGGCAATCCAGTGTGGGTGAACTGATGCAATCAATTCTCAAAAAAATTGACATTGATGAAACAAGGGAGCTTTTCATCAAAAAGCTACTTGCATATGGCTTCGATTTATCCGACAGTTGTTGCTCTCAAAAATACAAAGTCATGTCTGCTACATCATATTGCGTAAAAGAAGGTTTCCCACGGCTTGTAGAAGCAGACATCAAGTACCCCGAGATATGCAAACTCAGTTATGAGATTATTATCAATTCTATCGAACGTTTCAAGGAGGGTTGATAATGGAGTTGCTGGAATTCAGAGAAGACTACGTGACGCAGATTGCTGCCGCCGCACTTGAAGATGAAAGCTATAAATACGAGGTGTTTATAGACAAGGTATCGGAAATTATGGTGAGTGATTGGTCAATGCTTTCGGGTATTGAGCAGTGTCATTGCGTCCGAAAGGAAGGTAATCGCTCCTTTAAGAGTCATCTGATTCATGCAGGATCTCTTGAATTATCGACTAACACGCTCAACCTATTGATCGCTGATGACAGTTTTGGAGACATTATAAACATCAATGAAAGCGACATCAAATCGGCAAGCGAAAAGATGGTGAGCTACTTTGAAAATGTTTTGAAGGGCTATTTTGCCAACGGAGAGCAGGCTGATACAGCGGTGCAATTGGCAATAGAGATTAGGCGACGTTTATCAGAAATTTACAAGATTCATTTGTTCTATGTTAGCACTAATCAATTGAACTCGCGCATCAAAAGTATTGACCTCGATGACGTGACCATTCAAGGCAAAACCTATAAGGTTGAGTTAGATGTTGTGGATATCGTTAAGATTTTTAATGCCCATTTAGCCTCGTCAGAAAAAGAAGATACCATCATACGGGTAACTGATTTCGGTGTTGATGGAATCCCATGCATTCGTGCCGATATTGGTGTGGGTCGCTATGAAGCATACCTCGCTGTTGTTCCTGGAGAGTTTCTCGCAAGCATTTACAAGAAATATGGACCTCGATTACTTGAGGGTAATGTCCGCTCCTTTTTACAATTTAGGGGTGGTGTCAACAAAGGAATCCGAGGCACGATTTTGAATGAACGGGAAAACTTCTTTTCTTATAACAACGGGATTTCAACCACCGCGAAGAATGTTGTCATTGAAGAAATTCCCAAAAAAGGTACGTGCATCACGTCTTTCACCGATTTGCAGATTATAAATGGCGGACAAACAACGGCATCGCTTGCATCTGCTAGCATAAAGGATGGCGCCGCACTGGACGGAATTTTTGTGCAAATGAAGCTAACGGTAATAATTGAAGAGGATGAGGAGTTTGTCCGCCACGTATCCCAATTTGCAAATAGCCAAAACAAGGTTACTGCGGCCGATCTCAACTCAAACCATCCATTCTATCAGCGCATTGAAGACTTTTCACGAAAGATTTATGCACCCGCCGCCAACGGCTCGCCTATACAGACGATATGGTTCTTCGAGAGATCACGTGGTCAGTATGAACAACCAAAAATGAAAATGCTAACGAAGAGCGAGCGGGCAACATACGAGCGAATACGCCCGACTAATCAGCGTTTCGACAAAACCGATCTTGCCAAGTTCATTAATTCTTCTGAAATGAAGCCCTTTGATGTGGCGTGGGGGCGCGAAGTCAATGCTGTTCGTTTCCAAACCGTGATGGAAAAACAATGGGATTCCGATCGTTCAATGTTCAACGAATCATACTACCGCGACCTTATTGCCAAAGCCATCATTTTCATTACTACCCGTAAGACCATTCTCTCGTTAGATTGGTATAAGGAAAACAAGGGCTACCTTGTTCAATTGGTGACGTACACGTTTGCTAAACTAAGCTACGAAGTGCAACGATTTGGCAAATTGATGAACTATCGATACATATGGGACAAGCAAGGATTACCTGACTTCCTCATTGATGAGATTGCCAAGATTTCTTACATAGCCAGAGAGGTGTTTTTCAGCCCAGACAGAACAAATGGAAACATCGAAACTTTTTGTAAACAAAAAGAATGTTGGATACGCCTGCAAGCAGTTCGTTATGAGTTGAGCGAAAAGACTAAGGCGTTCCTGATTGACCATGAGGATGTCCATGAAGAAAAGGTCGCCGCAAAAAAAGACCAAAAGTTCTCAGACAACATAAACAATGAAGTCGAAATATTCGAAAAGGGCGGTGAGTATTGGGAGCGGTTGAAAATCACCGGGCTGGAACAAGGCGTAATTAACGGGGTCGATGTTCAGAATCTTGACCTTGCAATTGCGTATTGTCAAGGCACCCGAAGTCTGTCACCAGTGATATTCAAGAAAATTATCGTTGTCCGTGAAAAATTACGCGTAGCTCAGATTCAAGTGTAGACAATTATTGAAAAGGAAAGCCCCTGTCTCACGAAGCGAAACCTTAAAAACCATGATACAATAACCACAACAAACTAAGGAGGTGCCGCCTATGTCGCCGCAGGAAACCAACCGCCGCCGCGCTGCCGTGAAGACCGCGGACGCTATCAACAAAATCGAAGGCGCACCGGTGTCGAACGACGCGCGCCACCTTTCCGAAAAGTGGGCGAGAGGCGAGTTGACCGGCGCGCAGATGAAAGCTACGCTTATCGCCAAGCACACCAAAGCTGAAACCAACCCACAACGCTAAGGAGGACGCTTCTGCTATGCTAATCAACAGTAACGACTATTTCCAAGCATTGGAGAGTATAAAAACTGCTATACATAATGCCCAATACCGCGCTGTTTTGGGCGTGAACCGCGAACAGATACTGCTGTTTTGGCACATCGGCAAGGTAATCATCGACAACAGCAGTTATGGCAGCAGTTTTGTCGAGAATCTTGCGCGTGATATTAAGTCGGAGTTCCCACATACCAAGGGTTACTCCGTTCGCAATCTGCGCTATATGCGCAAATTCGCGGAGCTTTTTGATGATATTGAGAATCTGCAAGTGCCGCTTGCAGATTTGACATGGTACCACCTGCAAACGCTGATGGACAAGGTTTCCGATGAATCGGCGTACCTTTGGTATGCCTCCAGGACGCTTGAAAACGGGTGGTCGCGAAATGTGCTTCTGCACCAAATCGAAACGAAGCTCTACGAACGCCAAGCGTTGTCGGATAAAACGGAAAACTTTGAACGAGCACTGACGTCGCCGCAAAGCGAGCTAGCACAGGATACGCTAAAAAGCCCGTATGTTTTCGATTTTATCGAAATGCGCGAGAACATCATAGAGCGGGAGATTGAAAATGAACTTGTCGCCAATGTCACGAAGCTACTTCTCGAGCTTGGTACTGGTTTCGCATTTCTCGGCAACCAATATCACTTAGTTGTTGGGAATGAGGATTTCTATATCGACCTACTTTTTTACAATACACAGCTTCGATGCTATGTAGTTGTAGAGCTCAAGGCAGGCAAATTTAAGCCGGAATATGCCGGGAAGTTAAACTTCTACCTTTCGGCGGTGGACGATATCCTTCGGCATGAGCACGACAATCCGTCAATCGGGTTGCTGCTCTGCAAGGAGAGGGATACGCTGACAGCCGAATACGCTCTGCGTGACATCAACAAGCCCATCGGTGTGAGCGAATATAAACTTTCCGATTTTGTACCTGAGGAATTAGCAAATGCGCTACCGACGGCGGAGGATATTGAAAAGCGGATAAATGATAAGTACAGCATTGAGGAGTGAGCGATGCTCGCCCCTAATTTTTCTAATGATTTTCTAATGAAATAACGAAAAACGTGCATTTTACTGCCGCAAAGCCTCAAAGACACTTGCCGACAGTACTGCCGAAAACCCATTGCAATCAAAGGGATTTTACGGCATTTAATAACACAAATTAATTCTTGATAATCAATGGTAAGCCGAACTCTGACTCTGTTTGTGAGGGTTCGAATCCTTCGCCCGCTGCCAACGAATAGTCTGTAACCGCAACGGTTACGGACTTTTTGTTTTTTTAAAAACACTTGATGTGTCTACCAATTTCTACCGTTTTACACTTAAACGATCGCCGGCTCACGAAATGCGCTTACGAAACCGCACATAGTAGATGCCAAATTGTACCGCGTCGAAAACGCAATACCGACGGCAAAAGAGGCAGCCGATTTTATCTGCGGCAGTAATGACGATGACGGAGTTGCACATTGGTTGGAGAGCAACATCCTTAGGCGGTAACCGAGAACGAGCAATAGCCTCCCCGCCTAATTTCTGATATTTCTTGACATATTATAACGCTTCGAGTTATAATATCCTCACAAATAAAAAGGGAGGTGCAAAATGGAAGGCTTCACAAATATGATTAGCGCAAACCCGTGGATGTTAGGTATCGTCTTCGTCGCGGTTGGACTGCTGATTACGGTCGGCGCAGTCCTCAGATGGAAGTGGATCGTCGGCGTTGACGGTACGACAACCACACGCACGGGACTGTTCGGATATATCATCTACAAGCTGTTTGGCCGCCGCGTATTCTTCATTGTAATGGGCGCGATCATCACAATCGCGGGTATCGTTTGGATTATCGCAATGCGCGCACTCGCGGCATAGGCAAGTATAAACATAAAAAAAGAAGGCTTCATCTGAAGCCTTCTTTTTATTTACGCACCCTTATAGAACGATTTTGGATTCTTGTATACTTCCCTGCCGTACGTGGCGTTCACCAATAGCGCACCGGAGAGATAAATCCCGATAACACCGCACAGCAGAAGCGCCCACCCGGCGATTTGCCCGAAAACGGCAGAGACTTCCGGCACAAAGATTTTCAGGTCAGCAATAACAATGCAGGGAATCGCGACATTCAGAACGGCAACGATTATAAAAAGCAGTGCCGGACCCTTATAAAACGCCGGAGTCCACAGCGCAACGACGAGCATAAGCGCCATCCACGCCCAGCCGTCAATGCGCGTATCAAGCCCCGCGAAAAAGTATTTCAGGAACATCTCGATTGCAGAGACAAGCATAAAGTAGGCCGAAAAATATAAAAACGTGTTCCCGCCGGAGGCATTGCCGGACTTCAAGTCAAGCAGTGCCACAACGAGTTGGATAACGAAGCCTCCGAACAAAAAGCAACCGAGCAGCGGCATCGCGCTCTTCTCAACGCGCCCGCATAACAGAGCAAAAAAGCAAAAGCACGTCACCGATAGCGCAACTAATCCCGCGGGCGTAGGGTTCGCCCATTCTTTCTTTTCCATAATTATTCTCCTTAAGTTTTAATTTCTGAAATTACCAAGGCAAAAACAAAAAGACCGTACAGCCCATTGCTGTACGGTCTTTAGATTACGGTTATCTTAAAGCGTTCAAGATTCCCATCCAATATCCTTTGCAGCAACACCAACAGACCTAATTCCAATAAGAATAAGGCTAATAAGGCTAATAATAATTACGCTGCAAAGCATTGTCATAGCACAGGAATCCCTTTCATAAATTCAAATTTCGCGATTGCTTGATAATTTCTTCCGTATAGTATAACAGGTCGCGGCGAAGCTGTCAACTGTAATTTATACGGTTTTTGCCTGCCCTCTTGCGCCGAAGCCTGCGGTGTGGTATGATTGCGAAGTAAAATTAATTTTTATACGGAGGAATCACAGCTATGAGTTTCGATTTAATGGCGTTTGATAAATCCCTTGCCCCGTCGAGCTTTGACGCGTTTCTCGACTGGAGCGCCCAACAAACCTCGTGGAGCGAGGAGCGCGACTACAATTCAACAGACGGAACCTCCGCGCCGCTCGTCGCGTGGTTCACAGAAATACGTGCGACCTTTCCCCCGCTAAACGGACCGTACGCACCCGATGACGATGTCGCGTTCGCCACGCGAGATAGCGAGGCTCATCTGACCGATTATTCCATCGGCAGTGCGATAATCTATGCCGCGTTCGCCTATTCCGTCGCGGCGGAGGCCGAGAAGCTCGCCCCGAAGCTTGCGGAAAAGCATGGCGTTGGCTTTTACAATCCGCAAACGGGCGAGATTATCTGCGACGGCATGGTAACGTGCAAAATCCATACGGAGCGCGGCGACGAGGTCACCGCCGTGTGGGAGCAGATTGAGCGCGAGCTCAACTCGCTCGACTCCGCCGAGCGCGGCACAGGACACCGTTCCGGCGCGTTTATAACGATGCGGTTCGACGGCGACGGCTCCGAACAGCAGTTTATGCAGTGCATGCCCGATTATCCGAAGCCGCAGGGTGTGCTAAAGCGCCTTTTCGGCGGCAAAGAACCCGCCGTGCCAATCGAATCCTTCACGGCAGAGGTCTGCACAGGCGAAAAAATACTCACGAAGCAATACAACAAAGCAGAATTGACCGAGCTCTTCCGCACATATTATAAGACGCAAACGCTCCCGGACACGTCCGGTTGGACAGACAGCAGGCTTATTTAGACACTCAAAATTCCGTATTTTCAGCCGCCCGTCGTAAGCTTTTTCCATAAGAAAGGCTCAAGACGGGCATTTTGCTTTGCTTGCGACGGTTTTTTATAAATTTTTCAAGAAATATCTTGCAATTTATTCCGCTATGTGTTACAATTTACCCTTAAAAATCACGAAGAGGACGTACCGCTTCGCGGTTATGTGCAACTTTCCACCGTCAGGCGTGCAGATTCATCAAACAGCGCATAATAATTATGCACTGCTTTATGTATATTTACACTCGAAAAACAGGATTCACAGGTGTATTATACAGAGCATACGATGAAAAGTCGCAAAAATGATTATGAAAAAGGGGAAGATCAAGCCATGTTAAAAAGCAGTTATTTACAAAAAGTGTATGACACAGTTCTTACACGCAACCCGGGCGAGTCTGAGTTCCATCAGGCAGTTGCCGAGGTTTTAGAGAGCCTTGACCTCATCGTCGGCAAGCATCCGGAGTACGAAAAGAACGGCTTGATTGAGTCGTTTGTCGAGCCGGAGCGTTTCATTCAGTTCCGCATCGCGTGGACTGACGATTCCGGCAAGGTGCAGGTAAACCGCGGCTTCCGCGTCCAATTCAACTCGGCAATCGGACCGTATAAGGGCGGACTGCGTTTCCATCCGTCCGTCAGCGCGTCTGTCGTCAAGTTCCTCGGTTTTGAGCAGATTTTGAAGAACAGCCTCACAACGCTCCCGATGGGCGGCGGCAAGGGCGGCTCGGACTTCGACCCGAAGGGTAAATCCGATGCCGAGGTTATGCGTTTCTGCCAGGCGTTCATGACAGAGCTCTCACGCCACATCGGTCAGTTCACCGACGTTCCCGCAGGCGACATTGGTGTCGGCGGGCGCGAGGTTGGATATATGTTCGGTCAGTACAAGCGTTTAAAGAACCAGTGGGAGGGCGTTCTCACCGGCAAGGGCATTCCGTTCGGCGGCTCGCTCGCACGTACGGAGGCAACGGGTTACGGCGTTTGCTACTTCACGCAGGAGCTTCTAAAGTGCATGAAGAACGACAGCTTCACCGGCAAAACGGTTGTCGTATCCGGTAGCGGTAACGTCGCAATCTTCGCGAACGAGAAAGCGACCCAGATGGGCGCAAAGGTCGTCGCGATGAGCGACTCCGGCGGCTATATCTACGACCCGAACGGTATCAATCTCGACGTCGTAAAGGATATCAAGCTCAACCGCCGCGCCCGTATCAGCGAGTATGCAAAGGAAGTCCCCGGCTCCACGTATACTGAGGGTTGCAACAATATTTGGAACACGAAATGCGATATCGCTCTGCCGTGCGCAACGCAGAACGAGATTGATATAACGAGCGCAAAGGCGCTCATTGCAAACGGCGTGTCCGTCGTTGTTGAGGGCGCGAATATGCCCACAACGCTCGACGCGACTAAGGCATTTTTGGATGCCGGAGTCGTTTTCGGACCGTCCAAGGCGGCAAACGCGGGCGGCGTAGCCGTCTCGGGTCTTGAGATGACTCAGAACAGCATGCGCCTCAGCTGGTCTTTTGAAGAGGTTGATGAGAAGCTTCAGGGCATCATGAAAAACATCTTCCACAACGCTTACGACGCGTCCAAAGAGTGCGAAGTCGAGGGCAATCTCGTCGTCGGCGCAAACGTCGCGGGCTTCTTAAAGGTCGCAAAGGCAATGCTCGCGCAGGGCGTTATGTAACCCCGCCTCCCTATCAAATCACAACTCCCCGCAGAGCCTTGCGGGGAGTTGTTTTGTCAAATTGTAACAATTCCTTCATCTTTAATCTATTGACAAATGATGGTAAAAAAGTGTATAATAGCGCGACAATATTACGGACTTGTAAGAACAAAAATGAAGGAGAAATTTCCAAAATGAAGCAAAAAGCATTATCACTGTTGCTCGTTCTTGCGATTTGTGCGACACTGTTCGTACCGGCGCTTGCAGACGGGTTAACAGCAAAGCCGACCGCGGCGAGCGTATTCGTCGACGGCGAGACCATTGCGTTCGACGCCTATCATATTGAGGGCAACAACTACTTCAAGCTCCGCGACCTTGCGTATGTGCTCAACGGCACAGACAAGCAGTTCTCTGTCGAGTGGGATGGCGAGGCACAGAAAATCATCCTCGTAAGCGGTGAGGAGTATACGCCGGACGGCAGCGAGATGCAGAGCAAGGGTGAGGATTCAAAGGTTCCGACCACGACATCCTCCACAATCGTCATTGACGATGAAGAGGTTGAGCTCATTGCGTATCATATTGAGGGCAACAACTACTTCAAGCTTCGCGACATCGGCAAGCAGTTCGACATTTTCATCGGCTGGGACGGCACGAACATTCATGTCGAGACCACGCGTGAGTACGACTACGATAACGAAGATGTAAACGTCGAAGTTCCCGTAGCCGAGCCTCCCGAGGTTGAGGACGAGGAAGACGGCGACGAGCCCGGCGACCCCGCCGAGGAAATTGACGAGGATATCGAAAATACCGGCGATCCCGCTGTCGATTCCGAAGATGAGGAAGACGCAGACCCCGCTGAGTAATCAGCATTCATAAAATGAACAAAAAATGCGCACGCTTTTGGCGTGCGCATTTTCTATTCTCCGTGCTACTTCCGCCAATAAGCCGAGCCATCCTTTTCACGGTCCATAAATCCGTATGAAATCAGGAAGCGGCGCACCTCAACAGGGTCGCGATACATCTCAAAAATCGTGTCCGTGACCTCTTTTTGAGTGTACGTGCGCCCGCGCTCAAAGCGCTCAGCAAAGACCTCTAAAATCACTAACTTTTTCTTCTCCTTCGGAGGAAACGCCTTGAGCGTCGGCGGATTCCCGTCCGTAAAATATGTTTTCAGGACCTTGTCGCGCTCTTCTGCGGTTATCATGTACCTCTCATCCACCATTGTCGCTCCCTCATGTATGTGCGGCTCATCGCCGCCGTTTTTAATTCGCTGTTCCACAAGCTCAAACTGCGCCAAAAAAATCCGCGCCTGATGTGCCTTTTCACGCAGATTATACCGCCTGTATCGAACGGTCGACTGCGCCGTGCCCGTCTCGGCAGATATCTGCTTGTCCGACTCCCCCTCGTAAAGGCTCTGCAACAGAGCCGCTTGCGCGGACGTAAGCCCTGTGTGCTTGTGCCCCAACTCACCGAGCGCCGCAAAGGGCGAGCCATGCGCCTCCTCAACGTGAAGCGCCGCCGCCTTGTGCGCGTCAACAAGCGCACCGAGCCCGCCGCCCATCGTATAGATGAAGCCGTCCTCGAATCGCTCGTCGCAGTGCAGGCACTGGTATCCGTTTTCGTCGCGCGCAAAGCCATGCTTCAGCTCTTCGATTTCGGCAGTGTTAATATCTTTCATTTTTGGTGATTCCTCATTTTCGTTTATGATATAATAAACATATATCATATTTGTTTGTGTTTGTCAATAAAAAGTTGCAAAAAACCGCGCGGGAGATTCCCGCGCGGTTTTTATTACCGTTCCGCCTCGTCTTGGTCAGATGATAGGATTATAAGCTCCTCATCGTCCTCAAGAAAAGCGTCCTCCGCCTCCAGTTGTGCATCGCGGAGTATTTCAATCGCGTCTGTGACGTGGTTGAAAAGGCGGTAATACATAGACTTATAGTCCGCCATGGTTAGTTCGGTACGTTAAGTGCCGAACCATTCGGGGCGACGTTCGGAATTGCGCGCGGCAGCCCCACAGAGTCGGGCGTAACCGCAAACGGAGTACCGGCGCCGGGGATATTCGCGCGATACGGCACAGCGGCGGTCATGTTGTAGTTGTTGGGGTATGCGGCATTGCTGTTCGTAGCCGGAAGCCGAGGACTTGCGCCATTGGTACGCGGGGTCACATTATTTCGCATTGCAGAGCGATTCATCGTATAAGGTGCGTTCGGAGCGACAATATCACCGGGGAAGCCGTTTGCGCGGGTGTCGCGGTTTGCGCGGTCAACCGCGCGATCGACAGAGCGTTCAAGGTCAGCCACACCGCGTCGCGCCGCACGCGTTACCGAGTACGGGTAGTTTGTCATTCGTCCGCGGTTTGCCTCAACATTTCTGCAACCGAAAAGCGAAATGGTCATCATAGCCGCCATAAGCAGGCCGATTGTTCTTTTCATTTTAAAAGTTCCTTTCTGCCGGAATTTCATTTCGTGCAAATTCCGGGTGTTTGAACGATTTATTCTCCAAGCTGTCATTGCTTGATTTTTCGCTGGATTCAAGAATAGTATTAGCGCGTGGTGGTCAATTAGTATGTCAATTTAAGGGAATGGCGCGGCGCGTTACAATTTGTAATCCATTTGTTGTTGTTTTTCTTTGCGTCATCGGTTATGATAACGGCAAAGTTGTGAAGTGAGGTGTTATTGTGGACACGGAACAGCATAAGCGAACACTGTCAAAACAAATGATGGTCACGGGCGCGGTGCGTACAGTTATAATAGTCGCCATTATTGCGGTTGTCTTAGTTATACAGAAACCGTCAGGGCTAAAGAGCGGCTCGATTCCGGCGACGGCAGATAACGGCACGCTCGTCACCGCTTCTTATGAGATTCTTGAGTATATGAAAGACAGCGATTTCAAGGCTCTTTCGCGTATCGTTCACCCGACATACGGAGTTTTATTTTCTCCGTACGCAACGATTTCAGAGAGCACGGCAAAAGTCTTCACCGCCGCACAAGTCCGCGTATTTGCGACTGACAAGGCAGAGTATATTTGGGGCACGTATGACGGCTCGGGCGACCCGATAAGCCTCACGCCGTGCGCGTATTTCGCCGAGTTTGTGTTTGACCGCGACTATATCCGCTCGTCGCTTGTTGGCATAAACCGCACAATCCGAAGCGGAAATGCGCTTGAAAATATCAGCGAAACCCGCCCCGGCATTCGGTATGTGGATTTTCATATACCGCCGGATACGGACGACGGCGACTGGGGCAGTCTGCGCCTCGGGTTTGAGGAATATAACGGAAGCCTGATGCTCACCGTAGTTTTACACAGCCGCAAAACGATATAAAATGCGACACCGCTCGCTCCCCATGCATGCAAATGTTTACCCGTCTGAACGCAAAAAGCCGCTCCCCATCTGTCGATGGGGAGCGGCTTTTTATGTGCCTTTTAAATTAGTGAGCGGTTTCTATAGTGCAAATCGGGGCGCGTAGTGTAACCGCGGCGCTCCCAAAAATTATTTCCTACTTCGTTGTCGCAAAAGACGACAAGCGCGGCTTTGATAATCCCCTCCGCACGCAAAGCATTCTCCGCGGCGGACAAAAGAGCCGTCCCGATACCGCGTCCGCGCGCCTCAACCGCAACAGTCATGTGATAAATGAAGCCGCGCCGCCCGTCGTGACCGCACATTATAACACCGACAAGCTTCCCGTTTTCAAGCGCGGCAAACGACGTTTCGGGATTGCGCTTCAGGTACTTTTCGATTCCGGCGCGGGAATCGTCAATATCGTTCAAACCCACGCCCGGTGTCGCGCTCCAGAGCGCGTAAACCGCGTCGTAATCATCAATTATAAGCTTGCGAATTTCCACAAACCACCCTCCAAAAACCTAACATCCGAAACACCTGTTTCGCCCATAGCCCTTGCGCAGCAACAATTTCCGGATTCTCATTTCAACTTTACGGTCTTTAGTCTCAGCGCGTTCGTCAGCACCGACACAGAGCTTAAACTCATTGCCGCGGCGGCAAACATCGGGTTCATAAGCGGTCCGCCGAAAAGGTGCAAAAGACCGGCGGCAATCGGGATTCCAACAGTGTTATAGCTGAACGCCCAGAACAGATTTTGCTTGATATTGCGAATCGTTTTCTTGCTCAAATCAATCGCGGTGGAAACACTGCGCAGGTCAGAGCGCATTAGGACAATATCCGCAGATTCCATCGCAACATCAGTACCCGAACCTATTGCAATTCCTACGTCCGCCTGTGCAAGAGCCGGCGCGTCGTTAATGCCGTCGCCGACCATCGCGACAACGTGACCCTTCTCCTGCAACTCCTTGACTTTGTTCGATTTGTCGTGCGGCAGAACCTCTGCATAGACGTGGTCGACACCAACCTGCGCCGCAATTGCGGCGGCAGTTTCCGCATTATCACCCGTCAGCATGACGACCTGCAGCCCTAATTCATGCATTGCCGCTATCGCGTCGCGGCTCGTCGCTTTTACAACATCGGCGACGGCTACAACGCCTGCCGCGGAATTTTCAAGCGCGGCAAACATCGGCGTTTTTCCGTCAAAAGCGAGCGTTTTCACAAGTTGTTCATAACTTGATACATCAATCCCCGCCTCGTCCATCAATTTTCGGTTGCCGACGAGGATATTTTTGCCGTCAATCGTCGCCTCAACGCCGCGCCCGGTCAGCGAGTTGAAACTGTCAAGCTCCGGAAGTTCGATACCGCGGTCGGTCGCCGCCATGACAATCGCCTGACCGAGCGGGTGCTCTGAGCCGCGCTCTGCCGCCGCAACGAGTTTCAAAAATTCCGTCTCGTCCATGTCGGTCACGATATCCATCAGCGTCGGGCGCCCCTCCGTTACCGTACCCGTCTTGTCGAGTACGACGACACCGATTTTATGCGCCGTCTCAAGCGCCTCACCGCTTTTAATCAGAATCCCGTTTTCCGCGCCCTTACCCGTGCCGACCATAATCGCCGTCGGCGTCGCAAGCCCGAGCGCGCACGGGCACGCAATTACAAGCACGGAGATGAATATCGTAAGCGCAAATTCAATCCCCTCATGCCCGAAAATGAACCAGAGCAACCCCGCAACAAGCGCGATTCCCATTACAATCGGCACGAAGTAACCCGACACAATATCCGCCATCTGCGCAATCGGAGCCTTAGAGCCCTGCGCATCCTCAACAAGCTTAATAATCTGCGACAGAGCCGTCTCCGCACCGATTTTCTCCGCACGGAAGCGGATTGCACCCGTCGTATTCAGCGACGCGGCGTACACGACGTCGCCCGCTTTTTTGTCAATCGGCATACTCTCACCGGTCAGCATTGACTCGTCAATCGCCGTCTGCCCGTCGATAACCGTGCCGTCAACCGGTATCTTCGAGCCGGGCTTCACGGCAATAATATCGCCGACAACAACGTCCGCAATCGGAATCTCAACCTCGTCCCCGTCGCGCACGACTATCGCCGTTTTCGGCGCAAGACCCATGAGCTTTTTAATCGCCTCGCTCGTTTTGCCTTTCGACGATGCCTCCAGCGATTTACCGAGCAGAATCAGCGTTATGATAACGCCGGCGGACTCAAAATAGAGCGAGTGTGCGGCGTGCGCGTCACCCTGCGCAATGCGGATGAGGTTCCACGTGCTGAAAATCACCGCCGCCGTCGTACCAATTGCAATCAGCGAATCCATCGACGGACTGCGCTTCCACAACGCCGCGTAACCGACCGTATAAAACTTATATCCAACAGCCATAACGGGCAGCGTCAGGCATAGCTGCGTCACGGCATACGCGAGCGCGTGATCGTGCATCATATTAACAAGTGCGCCGTGGAACGGCAGAAACGGAGCCGAAATCATCGGAACCATCGCAATATACAACAGCGGGAACGCGAAAATCGCCGCCACAATCAGCTTCGTTCTGAGGATTTTTAGCTCGCGCCGCTTTTTCTCAGCGTCGGTGTCGCGCTGTTCCGCCTTTGGAATCGCCGCCTCGTACCCCGCCTTTACAACCGCCGCGATAACGTCTGCGATTTGCAGGTTCTTTTCGTCGAAGGTCACCTGCGCCCGCTCCGTCGCGAGGTTTACCGAGGCATGCTCTACCCCGTCGAGCTTGTTCAGCGTGCGCTCAATCCGCGCGGAACACGCGGCGCACGACATTCCGCCAATCGCCAATACTTGTGTTGTCATCATATACTCCTTTCAAAACACGTTAGCCTTATTTAACGCCGGCGGCACACTCCGCCGACATGTAATTACACATTCATTATTGTACCACACAAACGCCGTAATTTCAAGGCGAAACCGCGCCATTTTATTTGACAAGTGCGCCAAACCGCAATATAATGAAGCGAAAAGAGGTGCGATCAATGGAACAACGAATTGAAATTGCAGGCGGGCGGCGGATTGCCGTACTGCGCTCTGATGAGGTGCTGATTTCGGACACGCAGTCCGCGCTTGACCTTATTGCGACACTCCGCTATACCGACGACGCGGACGCGATTGCGCTCAACAAGTCCGCCATTGCGGAGGATTTTTTCCGCCTGGGCTCCGGCATCGCCGGTGACGTTTTGCAAAAGTTTGCGCAGTACCGTATGCGGCTTGCAATTTACGGCGATTTCAGTGTGTACACGAGTAAGCCTCTGCACGATTTTATATACGAGTCCAATAACGGCCGCGAAATCGGCTTCCTTGAAACGGAATCCGCCGCCATAGCATGGCTTGCGCGATAGCTTTGGAATTGCAAACCCCCGCCGCGCTGAAATAGCGCGGCGGGGG
>JGI994J12354_10001744_pt1 | contig 21840 bp, 17 predicted proteins | sample IntmicLarv3ML3BL_FD_12354 | JGI IMG/M metagenome (IMG submission 12354) | reverse complement strand
CTACATAGCAAGGGCCAACTTCAAGGACGGTTACAGGCACAGCTTTGCCATCTTCAGCAAAAAGCTGGGTCATGCCCACCTTGCGGCCCATGATCATTTTTTCAATAGCCATGGTTTTTAATCCTCTCTTCCCCAGCGGAGCCGTGAGCTGACTCATAGGAAAATTTTATTCTTGCAAAAAGCAAGTACAGGTTTTTTAATTTTGTTTTGCCTTATATTATGTTCTTCCTTATCTCATGGAAAGAAACGGGGCAAAACTTATTTCATTTTAATCTCAATATGCACACCACCAGGCAAATCAATACGCATAAGCGCGTCTGTTGTCTGGCGAGTAGGATTGACGATATCAATCATACGTTTGTGTGTGCGCATCTCAAAGTGTTCCATTGACTCTTTGTCAACGTGCGGAGAGCGAATAACACAAAATTTGTTAATCTCGGTTGGAAGTGGGATAGGACCCACAACCTTTGCTCCGGTTGTACGAGCGGTCTCAATAATTTTTTGAGCGCTGATGTCTAAAATACGATGATCAAATGATTTTAGACGGATTCTAATCTTATTACCTTCTGCCATTTTTCTCTTACTCCTAAAATGAACACTCTGATTTTTATCTTATTTAACGCCTAAATGACGGCGTATAATACATGGTTCAATATGTAACGATTATAAAATATAACCGCACAGTATTAAATTATACAGGAAAACAATGTGTTTGTCAAGATATTTTCCAAACTTTTTTATATTTTTTTTATTTTTTATTCACATTTTTTTTATCGCAACCGCTATATCACACAAAAATCAACGATTTCGCTATTCAATAAAAGCACGAAATCGTCGATTCTGCAATTTCAAAGCCAAATATCGTTTACGGCATAGGTTGACCACATTCTCGGCAGAATTTTATGCCACGCTCGTTTTTCGCGCCACAACTGCCACAGAATATCGGCTTAGTTGCGATATCTACATCAACATTTGAAGCAGGAATTGGCTGAATGGGAGCGGACGGTGCGGTTTGCGTTTGAGTCGGCTCTTCTTCCTGCCCGCGCTTAAACAATTCTTTAAACTTTGAAGAGAGCTTACATAAGTTTCCGTACAAATCAAAGGTAATTGTTGTTGTTGGCGCGACATCCATATAAGTCACCATCATTTTAACCATTATATAACTGTCAATAAACGCCAATTTTATCGCCAGAGCCACAACAAAAGAGAAGAGGAAGAGCAAAATACTCGCGTATTCTTGATATGCGCCAAAATCAATAAGATGAACTACACCACCAAAAATAAGAAAACAGGCAACGATAATACCGAGCATTAAAAGTATAACAATACCTGTTGTTTTAGCAGCTTCGGCAAGAAGTTTCTTGATGTTTTGAGCGTAAATTACCACAGCATCGGCCGCACTCTTAAAAGCTCCGTCCTCATGTTTATAAAAGGTATAACCCAAACAGCATTCATCAATATAGTTTAACGAGATATTCACAAACAGCTGCCCTATCTGCACTATGACCTTCATACCCGGGATAAAGTCAAGCAGATTTCCGACTATTTCCACCCCTCGTTGTAACTGTTTTACCGCACCGGAAACAAGCTTATCAACAACAAAATAGACGTTTGCAGTCAAAAATCGCTCTTTTACCTTCTGTATTCCGTAGCCTAGCTGGTTTTCCGGCACTTTTCCGGTCGTGACTATTTCGGAAATAACTGCCACATGCCCTGCTTTTAGCAGATAACCGATATAGTGTGTAATAATGAAATTGACAAGACCGATACATCCTAACCAGACAAATATCATGGCTATCATCAGCCCTTGGCTTTTAAATATTGCGCCTATGCTTAGCAGTATAGCCAAAAGTATGCCACATACTATAACCACCGCAAGACCTAGGAGTAACTTCATCCAGACAAAAACCATTGTCTTTGCATAAATTTCACTTGGTTTCATATTTAACTTCCCTTTTATCATAACTTTGTATATATATTTTAGCTGTTTTACTTTTGTTTGTCAAGAGAAACGAATGTATTTCTTAAAAAACAGGCAAACCCCAAATACTGCTGTAACATTCTTTGAGGTTTGCCTATTTTTAAACTTTCTTACTTAGAAGTTTTGTTAATCACTAAAAATATAAAACTAATTCAGCTTAAGGAATTTAATCTCCTTAAAGTCAGCTAAACCATTTGCCTTTATAGCAGCCATAGAGACAGTATAAAGGACATCACCAATATATAAAGAACGCTGGATCTGCTTTGAGTAGTCTGAGGTCGCCAAATCATTATGGGTGACCTCGCCGCGTAAGGTAAACCCTTTATCAAGGTCAATCCCGTAAGCGTAAAGTCCATTAAAATTATTCGGGTAATGCATTGAAATCGGGAAGGCGAAGATGTTCTTCTCTTTAGAGAAAAGGAGCGCCTTGTGGTTTGAGTTGAGCTCAGAGTAAGCGTTTGGTATCACGGTGTTAAAGAGCTCTTTTGGCTTTTTAACATCTGAGACATCAAACATCGAAATCTTTATTCCCTGTACGCCATCAGTCTGCCTGCCAAAACCTATTAAGTGATCGTCGTCATAAGGGTGCAGATAGTCGCTGTAGCCGGGAATCTTCAATTCGCCTTCAATGAACGGATTTTTCGGGTCAGCCATATTGAGTACAAAGAGCGGGTCAACCTGTCTGAATGTTACCATGTACGCCTTTTTGCCCATAAAGCGGACAGAGTATATCCTCTCACCTTTTGCGATATCCGTAATAGTGCCGACTATACTCATATTCTTATCAAGAACATACATATTATTCGTATTAGAGCCGTTTTTGACAGAAGTTGTGGCGATACGGAAATGGTTGTCGTATTCGTCCATAGAGAATTGGTTAAGTACTGTGCCATCAACCGTGCCTGTCGCAACTAATTTCGCGTTAAGGTTTTCGAGCGAGAACTTATACACGATAACTTGCGGTGTCCAACTTCTGTTTGCCGCAACCTTGCTCGAAACAGTATCACGAGCCACTATAGGAACCGCGTAGTAACTACGAGAGGAGACTATATACATATTATCGGCTGAAGCGTAAACATTTGACGCAGAACCCAAAATAGTAGTTAAACTAATCTCTTCGGTTGTCTTGCCAAGGTCAATGCCTGCGGTAATAAGATAAGAGCTCGCTGCCACTTCAGGCAAATAACCTATCCTGTCATAGTCGATGAACATAGCATCTTTGCTTACTGTACTGTCAGAGTACATCGGCCGCCATTCGTCAGTGTTTTGGCGATAGCTATAGCTGTAATAATCATTTACTGCCTTCTCTACAACAATATAAACTTTATTGCCTATCATGCGCGATGTCACATTCCTTCCCTCAATACTCACCTCTTTCAGCTGTTTTGGAGCTGTTTTATCGGAAATATCATAAACGTAAGCCATAAGGAAGTTTGCGCGTACAGTCATGGTATTTTTATCATTTTTATCTGCGGATGCCGGAACGTTAATACTCTTATTCTCTTCGCCGATAATCACCAGTTTTTCACCATTAATGTAAAGTTCTTGTGGTGTAAAGCTCGTTGTAGCAAAATTCAACATATGTACAACCTGCAATTCTGTTGCCGGGTATGCGCGAGCAATAGCCACCCGTCTGCCGGAAACAGTATAGATGTACTCACCGTCGGTTTTAACAAGGTCTGCCTCGTCAACACCTTCAACTTGCACGTTAGTCTTTGAGAAATCATCACTGCCGACCTTTGAAACTTCTGCGTTCGGTTTGCTTTGCTGCATAGACTTTTCGACGACCGGGCCTGCTCCGCTTGACTGACCTTGCGGACCTGCCGGGCCTGATGCACCTGCAGGACCTTGAGGGCCTACCGGCCCTGATGTGTTTGCCCTAGATTCTATCACGGAAAAGTTATCAAAAACCATACTATCAATGCTCATCCTAGCAATATTCATCGCATATATTTCTTGATAACGCACATCCCCTATAAGTCTCTTCAAATTCTCTTTTGACCCGACTGTCGGCATTGCTGTGACCGCGCTTATAAGACCGCCCATAAACTCTTTGTCCTGTGCCAGTTTTGGTGCCAGTTCATCTTTTGAAATAACGATAAGTCCGCTATCACCATCATAAAATACGTGATAGCCGATAGCTTCACTCATCTCTCTAAGCGGCACAAATACCCTGCCGCCATACATTTGCGCTGCGGCCTGGGCTGTCCTGTCCTCGCCATTGACAATTATCTTTGGCGTGTCAATCGGCATAATAACTTGCGTTGATTTCTCATCAATAGTTACTGCTTTTGCGGTCTGATCCCATTTGACATCAGCGCCAAAGCTCTCTGAAACAAAACGCAATGGAACATAGGTGTTACCGTCGTAAATGAACGGAAAAATGCCGTGATTTAGACCGTCAACGACCACAATATCCTTGCCGTTAAAGGCAACAGGACTGCCGATTTTCAAGACAACGCTTCCGCTAATCTGTTTTAGATATTTATCCGTTGTCTCGCCTTGCGCTTTTGCCTTTGTGATTGAAAAAATCAGACAAAAAGCCAACACAACAAACGCGAAAATCCGCACAGAACTCAGCTTAATAATACTTTGCATACTCCTCACCTCCAAAATGAGCAATATCTATTAGACTACTAAAAAAAAGAAATGTTCCCAAGTTTTTTATTTTTTTATTACGAAGATAATTACGGAGCCAAACTTTCGAGAAAGTTTGATCAAAGCTTTAAGTTATTTGGGGCGATTTTCTAATTATTTTAGGTTTAGTTGAAGTTGTTAAGCTTGACCGGATTCTAAAAATAATTGCGAAAATCGCCCCAAATGCTTTAAGTTTAGATTAAAATTATCAAATGTGTGGGTTTAATGACTGGTCAACGCAAATTTAGTAAGTTTTTTTGGAGTAGGAGTAAACTTGCAAAGCTTGTCTTTATTTTTGATAAGGATAATTTTTAGTTAAATTTTCACCCCATCAACGTTTTAAAATCAGCTTAATGGAATATTACCAAGTTTGGCTTTACTCTATTTCTCTAATTTTACGTTCCGCGCCAACCCCTCTCCTTACCGAACCACTCTTGAGGCAAAGATGAAGGGATCTTATATTGCCTTTAAAGTGTTCTGAAAGCGATATTTTTCTCCTTAGCATAAATTTCAGCACGCGACCCTTCCGGAGTTATTATAACAAGATTATCGCCACAGCCCCTAAAAGCATTGATAACGCCGGCTATCGTCTTTACAGAATCCGGAATAACTATAGAACTCAAGTTATAACAATTAGCAAAAGCAGCATCCCTTATTAAAGCCATGTTTTCCTGAATAACAATGGAAGTCAAGCCGGAGCAGCCATCAAACGCAAAAAAGTAAATTTCTGTAACGCTTTTAGGAATAACATATTCTCCTTTTTTACCGGATGGACATATTTTAAGTTGGGTCTTATCCTTATTAAAGACAACGCCATCTATCTCAGAAAAATAAGGGTTATTTTCATCAACAGCGACCCTCGAAAGCGCAGGGCAACCATAAAAAGCGCTCCAACCAATGTAGCTTACATTTTTCGGTATCTCAATTTGTGCCAACTTTTCACATTCGGCAAAAGCATTAAACCCGATTTTCGTCATACTATCAGGAATTATTACAGAGGTCAAACTAGTGCATCCCAAAAAAGCACCACCAGATATTTCTGTCACTCCTCCGGGCATTATATATTTGTCACCCTTTTTACCGATAGGATAAGCAATGATAACTGTTTTATTTTTGTTGAACACTACTCCGTCAATGCTTGAATATAATGGATTGTCTTCCAGCACATTTATTGCTTCAAGCCCGGTGCAACCTCCAAACATAACGCTGCTTATTGGCGTAATTCCACTCAATATATTCACGGAAGCTAAATTAACGCATCCCATAAAAGCAAAATTAGGAATGCCTCTAACATTCTTTGAAATCGTTATAGAAGTTAATCCTAAGCAATCGTTAAAAGTGTCATAATTAAAGGACGTCACAGAATCAGGCATAATATATTCGCCATTTATGCCACGCGGAAAAGCGACTATATGGCTTGCGTAAAGATTGAACAAAACCCCATCAATGCTCATATAGTTATTTACATCTAAAAAACTTTCATCCTTCGTCTTTTCCGAAATATTTATAGAAACTAAGTTCGGACAGTCATAAAAATCTTCATTTACAACACGCGTTATACTATAAGGCAAAGTGACAGACGTTAAATCTTCTCGTCCGTTAAAAGTTTTGCTGTCAAAAGTTTTTACTCTGTAGCCGTCAATAACAGCAGGCATTACGATTTCACTTTCATCTCCGTAATATAGTGCAATATTGGCGATATCATTTTTATTTAGCGAATATTCCCATAATCCGTCTTGGCTTTTCACTCCAAAAGTATTTAATGAAAAACAAAAAAGCGACAAAATAAGCGATAAAATTATTCTTTTTTTCATATCCCCCCCCCCTCCGATATCTTTATTATAGCAAAAATCAATAATAAATTCAACATAAAACAAAAATAATTAAAAAAAGCTAAGCTTTACAAGTTTATTTCTACCCACAAAAAAGCTTACCAAATTTACGTTTTCCTACTATGTGATGCAATCTTTAATAATTTTAAGCAAAACTTAAAGCATTTTAGCGCGATTTTCGCCTTTATTTTTAAACATCAGCAAAGCGTATCAACTTTAACTAAACCTAAAAATAAATAGAAAATCGCGCTAAAATAACTTAAAATTTTGATCAAACTTTTATAAAAGTTTGGACTATATAACTTCGTTATTTTTTGTTGCCGAGAACTTCGTCAGCAATATTTTTTGGAACTTCTTGGTAATGTGATGGTTCCATGCTGAATGATGCTCTGCCTTGGCTAAGTGAACGAATAGTCGTTGCATAGCCAAACATCTCAGCAAGCGGAACTTTAGCGCGCACTGCCTGCAAATTGCCCGGCTGCGCCTCTATGCCATCAATATGTCCGCGGCGTGAGCTCAAATCGCCCATGATATCGCCCAGATTCTGGTCGGGACAAGTAACTTCAACCTTCATGATTGGTTCAAGCAAGATAGGTTTAGCTTTGCGCATACCCTCTTTAAAACCTATAGAACCCGCGAGCTTAAAGGACATTTCGTCAGAGTCAACATCGTGATAGCTACCATCATACAGTTTAACCTTAACGTCGATTACCGGATAGCCGCCCAAAACACCATTATCAAGTGCCTCTTTAATACCAGCCTCAACAGCACCAATGTATTCACGTGGAACAGCGCCGCCAACGACAGCATCCTCAAAGACAAAGCCGCCACCCGGCTCAAGTGGAGTGAGCTCCAGCCATACATGACCAAACTTACCACGACCACCTGACTGACGAACAAAGCGCCCTTCAGCGTTAGTAAGCGGAGCCGTGATAGTTTCCCTATAAGAAACCTGCGGACGACCGGTGTTCGCATCAACCTTGAACTCTCTTCTGAGGCGGTCAATAATAATCTCAAGGTGAAGTTCACCCATACCGGAAATGATGGTCTGCCCGGTCTCTTGGTCAGTGTATTGTCTAAATGTCGGGTCTTCGGCAGATAAACGAATAAGCCCTTCAGTCATCTTCTCTTCGTCACTCTTGGTTTTTGGCTCAACAGAAACAGAGATAACCGGCTCTGGACAATGGATAGATTCAAGCAACAACGCTGATTTCTGATCGCAAAGCGTATCGCCTGTACCGGTGATATTTAAGCCAACAACAGCGACAATATCGCCGGTGCGAATCTCTTCAATCTCCTCACGGTGGTTTGCATGCATCCTTAACACACGACCAAATCTTTCACGTTTTTGCTTAGTAGCGTTATAAATTGCCGTGCCTTTTGTAACACAACCGGAATAACAGCGAACATAGGTCAATCTTCCAACATATGGGTCAGACATAATCTTAAACGCGAGTGCCGCAAACGGCTCATCATCAGATGGCTCACGCTTAATCTCAATCTCTTCATTATTGCAGTCAACGCCTGTTGCCGCACCAATATCAGTCGGAGACGGAAGGTAGTCTACAACAGCATCCATAAGGGGCTGAATACCCTTGTTTTTAAACGCAGATCCGAAGAAGGTCGGAACTATCTTAAAGGCGATGGTTGCTGCACGAATGCCATCTTTCACCTCTTCCAAAGTCAGTTCTTCGCCCTCTAAGTACTTCATCATACTTTCGTCATTAAACTCAGCGGCTGCCTCAACTATTTTGTGACGCCACTCTGTAGCTTGCGCTTCTAGCTCGCTCGGCACGCCATCGGTTATGGTAATATCTTTTCCCAAATCGTCATTATAAATGATAGTTTTCCACTCAACGAGGTCAATCATACCCTTAAAGTCTGCTTCCGCGCCAATAGGCAACTGAAGCGGAACAGGGTTAATGCCCAACCTGTCAGCCATTGATTCAAGCACGCGCTCAGCACTTGCGCCGGTTCTGTCCATCTTGTTTACAAATGCAACACGCGGCACTTGGTAGCGATTTGCTTGGCGCCAAACTGTCTCAGATTGTGGTTGAACACCGCCAACTGCACAAAATACACCGACAACGCCATCCAAAACACGCATAGAACGCTCAACTTCCATAGTGAAGTCAACGTGTCCCGGGGTATCAATAATATTGATGGTGTGCCCGCGCCATTCACAAGCGGTTGCCGCTGAAGTAATTGTGATACCACGCTCCTGCTCTTGGGGCATCCAGTCCATGGTTGCCGCTCCGTCATGCACCTCACCTAAGCGGTGAACACGACCTGTGTAAAAAAGCATACGCTCGGTTGTTGTAGTTTTTCCGGCATCAATGTGCGCCGCAATACCAATGTTTCTCGTTTTTTCTAGTGGAAAAGTTCTTGCCATATTATAATTTTAAATCCCATTCATTAAACACGGTTATATCCTGTTATGTTACTTTTTTAAGGTCAAGCAACTAAAAACAGGATATAACAAATACTATCTATTTTATATCTATTTTAATATCTGTAATGCGCGAATGCTTTGTTCGCTTCAGCCATACGATGAGTATCGTCACGCTTTTTCACGGAAGCACCCGTATTATTTGACGCATCAATAATCTCAGCTGCGAGTTTCTCTTTCATGCTCTTTCCGCCGCGCTTTCTGGCATTAGAAATAAGCCATCTGATGCCGAGGTCAAGCTTGCGACCCGGGCGAACTTCAGTCGGAACTTGGTAAGTAGAACCACCAACTCTTCTTGCGCGAACTTCAACGAGCGGCATAGTATTTCTCATTGCCTGCTCAAAAACTTCAAGCGGATCTTTTCCGGTCTTCTGGTTTATAGTACCCATAGCATTGTAAAAGATGCTCTCTGCTGTGCCTCGTTTACCGCAAAGCATAAGCTTATTGATAAAGCGAGAAATCAATTCACTGTTGTAAACTGCGTCCGGCACGATAATGTGACGCGGCGCAGGACCTTTTCTTGGCATTTTTTTGCTCCTTCGCTTCCACTATCTCCCATTATACTGTGGAGTATGTGTGATTTTTATAATTAACGGTGATACTTCACACGCTGACTATTTTCTATATTTTTAAGTAAATTTACCCAAAACAACTTTAAAGACAAACTTGTGTCAGTACACGAAAACGCGAACTTTACACCAAAACATCTTTAATGTCGCTTAAATCGGTATTATTTAGGGCGTTTTGCGCCGTATTTTGAACGGCTCTGTTTGCGGTTTGCAACGCCTGCTGTGTCAAGCACACCACGTACGATGTGGTAGCGGATACCCGGAAGGTCTTTTACACGACCGCCACGGATAAGCACAACAGAGTGTTCCTGCAAGTTGTGACCTTCACCCGGAATATATGCCGTAACTTCAATACGATTGCTCAAACGAACACGAGCAACTTTACGAAGTGCTGAGTTCGGTTTTTTCGGTGTTACAGTCCAAACACGGGTACATACGCCACGTTTGAGCGGACCTTCCATCTGCACAAATTTTCTGTGATTAGAATTAAAGCTCCAGCCCAATGCCCAACGAACGGTTGGGGTAATCTTTACTTGTTTTCTTGAACGTCCTTTACGAACGAGTTGACTAATGGTAGGCACTTTTTAGCCTTCCCCCTTTAAAAGTTCTTTTTTGTGCGCTAATTTTACGCTAATTTGTGGGTTCAACCACGCGGTCAGCGACAAAAAACTGACAAAAATCAATAGATTTCTGCCCGCACAGTATAAAATTATAACAGAATCAATCTGTTTTGTCAACCACTTTTGCAGAAAATTTTGAAAAAAAACAAAAATAATCTGTTTTGTGTAGGTTATATTCTTATTATTATACCATATTTTATTGAAAATTAAAAGCCCTCCCCTATTGACATTGTATCCTCAAAATGGTATTATATTATAGATAAAGGAAGTATCTAATGAGAATAGAGTTACACAAATATGACATTTACCCCAAAGTATTCCCTCTTGGCTCTCACAGCTTCACCATAAAGCCGCTCGGCAAATACCTTGCGTTTACCGAAGAAAACGGCTATACCGTGCATATTGTCGGAGCGTCAAGCCGCGTAGTTTACGGTGAAAACCCGGAAAACTTAGCTGTTTACCATGTTATGCCAAACGCAGACGGTAATCTTGTTATTACCCACAACTTTGAGGCGGAACAGGTATATTTTGTGCGCTTGCACAACTATAATAGTGAGCACTGTTTTGTTCAGCTTACGCTCTTTGCCGTAGAAGATGATTTAGCCGGACGTGACCCACTTATGGGCGATCTGCACCATCACTCAACCGTGTCTGACGGCGCGCAATCCCCGGAAATAGTCGCGGCAATACACAGAGGAAACGGTTTTGACTTTATGACCGTCTCCGACCACTGGAGATATCGCGGTTCTTTGCAGGCGATTAACGCTTACAAGGATGTTAATCTTGATTTTCTATTAGTCCCGGGAGAAGAGGTTCACAGTCCCGGCAATTTCGTGCATATCATCAATTTTGGTTCCAAATATTCTGTTTTTTCGCTAATTGAAGGGCATAATCAAGATATAGAGGACGGTCACACTGCTAAATACCGCGCAATGGAGGGCGTTACGCCACCTGATCAAATATCATTAGAGGAGTATTATGCGCAAGTTGAGGAGATTTCCGCAACACTTGATATGCCGGACGGTGATAATAAATTCGCTTATGCCTCTTCTGTTTGGGTATGGAATAAGATACGAGAAGCCGAGGGTCTCGGCGTATACTGCCACCCATTTTGGCTTGAAAATACGTACAATGTTCCTGCTGCGCTCCATAGTGAGTTTACAAAGAACGCTCCATTTGATGCTCTCGAAGTAGTGAGCGACTTTGACCACGGAAATATCACCTCTGCTCACTATTACGAAGACCGCGCTAAGGGTTATGTTTACCCGATAGTCGGCAGCAGCGACAGCCATAATTCTATCCACACCACCACAAATATGAGCGGCAAAACCATAGTTTTCGCGCCGGAAAATGAGCGCGCAAGTATTATCTCTTCGATTAAAGATTTCTACTCTGTTGCTGTTTCAGTTACAAAGAGCAAAGACAAAACCTTTATCGGCAGTTTCCGCCTCGTAAAATACGCAGGATTCTTATATGACAACTATTTCCCAATTCATGACGAGATATGTCGTGAAGAAGGTCGGCTCATGCAGGAATATGCTTGCGGCAGCGAAGATGCTAAAAGACGATTAAACGACATAGGTATGCAGATTTACGAATTAAGACGTAAATATTTTGCATGGTAATTTAGGGCATCTCTAAAAACCTGCTTTGCTTGGGTTTGCGAGATAATTTTTCGGGAGACGCGGACAATATATTATACGCATACAAGATGTTATGTAATAATATAATGGACAAAGTATCACGGAAAAATAGCCGCAAAACCTGCAAATGAGGTTTTTAGAGGTGCCCCTATATTAAAATTACGAGGTTTACGGGGTTAGATATTATATCTTTCCTTCGTAAAACCTCGTACAAAATTTTTATTATGCTCTAATACTATAAAAAGCTATAGTATTTTCCACTATTTTCCATATCATTCCGCTTTAAATTGTGGTATAATTAAAAATTTGGCTGAAATTGCAGGTGTTTTAAAGGGTATCTCTAAAGATAAAAACTATTGAAAAAAACTCCTGACATATACAAAATCGTCAGCTGTGTCAAATTTGCCGTCATAGCCGGCGGAAGATACTTTTAAACCATCCTCAACAAGCTCAAACTTTACTTCCGTTCCATAATAATCAATAAATTGTGTGGTTTTTGAGTCAAGCGCAGATAAGACAGATAATCTCCAACTTAAAAACTCAGTCAATTCATCATCATTCTTTGGTAAATTACCTTTTATATTTGGTCTGCTTTTTGCCATTTCCATAAATTTTTTATTTCTATCTAACAGGTTGTCATATCTTTCTTGAAAATCAGGAGCTTTGCGCATTTCAACATAAGCAGATTCTCTGCTATTTAAATATTTGTTCAACGAAATACTGATCGATTCACACCAACCGGTTATCTCTTTTTGAACCTCATTTACGGTATAACCAAATTCTTTTATTATACGTTCATTTGCAGATACATCTCTATAAACTTCTTGACGTTTATCATACATTCTTTCAAAACGTTCATTTAGCTCTTGCGCATCTTCAAAATCCACTTTAAGCACAATGTTTTTGGCAATTATGATTGGATAATTGAACTCAAAGAGAACTCTGTTTGAAATCAATGACTCACACCTTTCAATCTCCTTAGCTACAAAATAATAATAAACGTCTCTTAAATTTTCAAAGACAGGGTTATCGCCTTCTATTTTGGTATTGATTTCTTTTGGAGGATATATAAAACTGCCGGAGATACTTGTATGCTTTTCTTTCCCAAGCCAGACCAAATATTCAATAACACCGGCAGATTTTTTATATGCATCAAAATTAGGTTCTAATCCATCTAATATCTCAAAACCACGAGATTTTGCCTGATAAAAATAATCGTTTTGAAAAAATGTAAAGTTATAAGAAATAACGTTTTCAAACTCTTTGACCTTCTCTATTTTTATGGAGTTAACGTGCTCAGTTAGGTATGACGGAATATCATCAAATTTACAAAGTATGACATCCTCAGTTTCATTTAAAAGCAGAAAACTTCTAAATCCGTTCTTTTTAACAAGCCAAAAAACACATCCGCCGTCATTATAAGCAGCTTCATCAAGAATCGTCTTATGATGCTCATTTTCCGGAGTATAGTATGAATTGACCTGCATAAGAACCATTTTTGCGCCGTCATCAGCGGTTAAGGTTATTTTGTTACCCGAAAAAAGCGGCTCGTTTTCAGCTAGAACGATCTGTTTACTCAATAAAAAGTCGTCAACAGACACGCAGAAAAGGGTGCTTGCTGCCAAGAATAACAAACAGATAAAACCAAAAAATCGTTTCATAATTTTTAACTCTAATAGCTCCATAAAACGAGTATTTTTATTTTCCTAAAACTCTACTACCACAAAGGAGCATCAACGCTTTCGTCAACCTTTTCCTCGTTAGTCTCTACACCGTTATTTTCGGTCTCTACTGAAATATCCGTTTCAATATTATTTACAATTATTTGAAGAATAATATTATACTCCGGAAGAGGACCACAAACATTTATGTAATATGAACCGGTATGTTGTCTACTGATTAACAATATATCCGCAGGTATCCCCACAACACACAGGTTAAAAGTGAAAACAAGGGCAAATATTAAAAATATAACAACTTTTTTCATTATGTGAAAAATTCTCCGCGAGATGATAATAACGCCAGCTAAACAGATAAATATTATTGTCTAAATATAGTATACAACTTTACGCGACTTTTTGCAAGTATTTTTCAAAAAAAGGCTAAAATCTATTTAAAATATCGTAAATATGCTCTGTCCAATACTCCCATGTATGCGCACCCGGATATTCAACATACTCGTAAGGAATATTATTCGCGTCCAAAGCTGCCTTAAAATTGCGATTTTCCTGTAAAAGGTAATCTTCAGTGCCGCAATTAAAGAATATTTTCGCGTCTTTCCCCGCTTTTTCAGCGAGTTTTAGACAGTCGTACTCGCCTGAAAATTCGCTGCCAACACCACCAAAAACTATTTTGTAAAAATCAACATTATCCGGCATTTGCGAGCGAAATTTCATATCAAGCGCGCCCGAAAGAGAACCGCACGCCTTAAAGAGTTCAGGGTATTTCAAATAAAGCCGTACTGCGCCGTAACCGCCCATAGAAAGCCCGGCAATATAATTTACTCCGGTAGTCTTAAAAGTTGCCTCAACAAAATCCATAACTTCCAAAATATGGTCTTCGTATCTGTCGGTTATGCCGTCAGCACCGTTCACATAAAAGCTATTTCCGCCATCAGGGCAAACAACAATCATATTAGTAAAATCAGCGTAAGCTTCCAAGTCCCCATGACGTTGCCAGTCCGTATAGTCACCGGTCATACCGTGCAAAAGATAAAGCACATCTGCCTTTTCTATTTTGTTTTCGTCACGCGAGAAAAACGTGTCGGGCAACGCAACATACAGCCCACTTTGGCTACTGAGCGATACAGAATAATAACTTATATTTAAAAGAGCCATTTTTTTTAAACTCCCTGTTTATTTTGGGGAAAAGCGTAAAATGAGCCGATATTTAATCGTTCATTAGCTTTATATCACCGTCGATAGCGCTAAATTTGCCTGCGATATCCTCATATCCGCGGATAATGTAACGCATTCCCAAAACTTCGCTTTCGCCTTCGGCAACCAAAGCAGCAATGGCAAGAGCTGCGCCGGCGCGCATATCAGTGCCCTCAATTGATTTGCCGACAAGTCCGCTGACGCCTTCAACAGTCACGCCGGAATTGTCATTATTTATACTGACTCTAGCTCCCATACGCCTTAAATCGCGAATATAGCCAAGTCGGCCGTTATATATTGCCTCATTCAGTTTGCTCACCCCGTTAGCGAGTGTCATTAAGACAACTAACGGCGGTTGCAAGTCGGTCGGAAAACCGGGATACGGCGCAGTGTACACAGTCGCAGATTGCAGCTCTTTTTCCCAAGTTGCCCTAACTCCGTCGTTAGTTACGGTTATTTTTGCGCCCATATTGGTCAAAATATCGGTCAAACTGCCTATATGTTCCGCAATTAATGGGTAAACCTCAACGTCACCCTTTGTGGCAAGCCCTGCTATTAAATATGTGCCTGCCTCTATGCGGTCACTAATGATATCAAAAGTAGTGCCGCGTAGCTCTTGAACGCCCTCTATCTCTAATGTCTTTGTGCCGATGCCGCTTATTTTCGCGCCGCTTTTATTTAAAAATTCGCAAAAAGACTCCACTTCTGGGTCGGGAGAAGCATTTTCCAAAACTGTTTTCCCTTTCGCGAGTGTTGCTGCCATTACAACATTAAATGTCGCGCCCGGACTGCAGTATTTGGGGTCTAATACTATTTTCCCCCCGGTCAATCCACCTTCCGAAGTCAATGTGACAAGGTCAATATCCTCAACAGAGGTAACGGACAATTCCTTTAACGCGTCAACTATATACCCCACAGGTCTGCTACCTATGGAGCAACCGCCGGGAAGCGGAACTTTTGCGCTGCCAAGTCTTGCAAGCAATGGACCCGCAACATAAAACGATGCGCGAATAAAAGGTGCTAGTTCCCTGCAAGCCTCGTCAGTTTTGAGGTTTCCTGCGTCAATGGTCATCACATGCGCCGAAATGTCGAAGTCTATTTTTGCACCCAAACGGCGTAAAATTTCCGCCATAGTGTGGATATCCGAGATATCCGGAACATTTTTCAGCACTGTTTTATTATTTTTTATAAGCAGTGTCGCAGCTATTATCGGCAAAGCTCCGTTTTTACTTCCCGAGAGTTTTACCCTTCCTTTTAAAGGTTTATTTCCGTTAACTATTAATTTATCCATTTAATTTTTTATATTTCCTTAAAACAGACTACTTTTATATTATTTTATCCAGTAGGAGCAGCACGTATGACATTAAAAAGTTGAAAATAAATATCAAAACAATGCTCCAAACTACAGCGTTAGTCGTTGATTTTCCAACGCCCTTAGCCCCACCCTCTGTATTCATACCTATGTAGCAAGAGGTTATGGTGATTATTATACCAAAAACTACAGTTTTTAATACGCCACCTATAAAATCATACGCCGGCAAAAACGAGGAGGCGCTACTCATAAATCTCTCGTATGAAAGACCACTATATACTGACACATAAGCACCGCCAAGCATAGAAACAAGCATGCCTACGCTTCCTAAAATAGGCAGTACGATTATCGCGGCGAAAAGGCGTGGCGTAACCAAATAACGTGCAGGGTCAGCAGCAAGCGTCTTTAGGGCATCTATCTGATTGGTTATCTTCATAGTCCCAAGCTCAGCCGCAAATGATGCTCCTACACGCGCTGCAACTACAACACCGGTAAATATAGGCATAATTTCTCTTGCGAGCGATACCGCAAGCACACTTCCAACATAGCTCCCTGCCCCAAAGTCCAAGAATATCTCAGTAAGCTGAAGACCGAACACCATACCTATAAAAGCGAGCGTAATGATAACTATAGGCAAAGAATCAATGCCAACTGAAGCCATCTGCTCAAACCAACGCTTTTTATTTGCTCTTGTCGGAGAAAACCCTAAGAATGAACTGTTTAAGAGCATCACACCACCGCCAAAGGAGTGAAAAAAGCGTGAGATATTACTATCTGTTACGATTTTTGCCGCCATATTAAACGTCATCCTGTGCTTTTTCTATTGTCAAAAGCGCGCCGGGTAAGACATTTATCTCTGCCTCACCTTTACCAAAATAGTCGCCGTCAACCTGTATTTCCACTTCAGGATCAGTCGTAATTTTTACATTTTTCGCTTTAAATGTATGTATATGCTCATGCTGAGCAGTATTGCCGATAATGGCTGAGCCAATCTGTGAGAGCTTTGTGATGGCTGTATCTTCGGTAAAAACACAAAAATCTAAGTATCCGTCATCACTCTTTGCAGATGGCACTAACTTCACATTATTATTACCATAAGACGTTAAATTAGCAGCAACAAGTAACCAAGCGTCAATCTCAAGTGTACCCTTTTCTCCGCTAATTATGAATCTGCTTTTTTTGTATGTTGCGAGCTCTTTTATAGCTGCCGCGATATAAGCAAACGGCCCGATAATGTTTTTGACCCCAGCATCTACACTATTTACAACTCTACCATCAAAGCCAAATCCTGCCATATCAACGAACGGAACACCATTTATAGTTCCCAAATCGAGCTTTCTTGGCCTTCCGCTTACAAGCGCGATTTCCAGCGCCGCCTGCGGATCTGTCGGAAGATTCAATTCACTTGAAAGGAGATTTGCGGTACCGGTAGGTATTATACCTAACGGAATATTATGCCCCTGCATAGCACGAACCACCCTATTTATAGTGCCATCGCCACCAAAACAGATAACTCGCTCATATACATTCATCTCTAAATGCTTGCGAACAAGTGCTTCCATCTCAGCAGCTGACCCATTTTCAGGCAACACATCAACTTCCCCATCATAAAGAGGAGCAACATGCATGAGTAACTCTATATGATGAGGTGAGGTTTTTCTTGCCTTTAAGTTTGGCACAAATAGTACACGCATATTTGTTAATTTCTACACCTTCTCCTCTTTTCCTCTTTATTTTTCCTCATCTTTTTTAGGAAATGGGTGAAAAAAATGACAATTAAAGTACTTTATAATGCGACAAATCTCTTTATCTCGGAAATGAGAGAAACATCCGTCTCCATTTCCTCTATTTGCGGCACAAAATCGTTTTTCATAATATCTCCGCCAAAGAGCTGTTTATACCACAAGGCCGCAGCAGCATATCTTCCGTGCAAACGGTCAAGGTGAAAGCCATCAGCGCAACAGAGGGATATGCCGCTCTTTTTATAGTCAAACAGCACGGATTCCTCACGTATTTTCTGTATCAAGTGTCCCGTTGGTATTATTTCCAATCCCAGACCATCAGAAATGACTCTATTTGCGCTTACAATTGCCTCATACATTGCGCGTTGGTTATTTCCGTAATTCGCAAAGCCCGGATGCTCAGTATCAACCTCATAACTCCATGTTTCGTGAAGCATCCTTTTTGCGGCAGGACAATACTCTTTTATACAATTGTTCACCACATAAATATGCGGAAAGTAAGAGTCATAAATACCGCTGAGCGAGCTAACTTGCTGCATAGTTATTATATCCCACTCTTCTTCAAGCAAAGTTTCTTTGATTGACACCCATTTTCCTTCCAAACTTTTGCCATTTAACTGGTACAAATAGCTATGGTTATCATCTCTGACATTTTCCGCATGTAACGACAACGGGCAACCTCCGATACAAAGATTAACCACCTTACAGCTCATACCGCCACTGGTCGCGATATCATACAAAAATGTTGTCGCGTCTTCAGAAAAACTATTTCCAATTGCTAATATTTTCATCTTATGAAATCTCCGTAATACATTTTATCATTTTTTTATAAAATTAACAACTACGAAAAAAATAAAAACTTCAAAAAAAACAGACTTAATCATATTTATTCATTTTTCGTAACACTTTTACTCGCAAATAGCAGTATCATATAGAGCACGGAGGGCATAAGCCATGAATATAATCAGCCTCACAGCACGACATAATAGAGTGGATGCTAACCACAATATGGTAATAACCTTTGCCATTATCACCTATATTTTGACTATAATAAACTTAAATATCGCAGCAGAAAACTCTTCGCTTATTGCAAGAATTTTCGCAGCAGCTCTTATCACTTTATTCTTTTTTTACTCAATAAAACTCGCCGACTTTGCCTGCAATTTTCTCGCGGATTACGAAGATATGCGAACAAATAAGCTCAGCGCACTTATCTTTGATAACAGTTATGACGTGGATGAACAGATAAAAACACAGCAGCAAGAGGCATATATAATGTTTAGTGGTGTGCTGGCAAATGTAATACTATCTTCAATTTTTTATTTATTATCCATTATAAATTTCCCACCTTTGCTCTCTCTTTCATTTCAATTTTCAGCGGTTTTTAATATCATGTTCGCGCTTTTAAGCATTTTACCGCTCTTCCCATTAAATGGCGGGCGCGTACTCTTAGCTATGTTTAATCGTCAACAGAGTTCACAGCCGCTCACAGCTATAAAAAAGAGCGTTTTTATAAGTCGGGTGATGGGTGGAATAATCATTGCATTTGGTATATTTACAATCCTAATAAATAACAGTATTATGAACGGAGCATGGATACTCTTTAGCGGCGTAGCGTGTATTATACTCATAAAAATAGCATACAAGAAAATTATACGTGCCACCACACTCATCTCAACCCCATTAAGTGCTGTTATCTCAGTTGGTAATTCTATTGCTGCAAACACCACACTAGAGTCAGTCAGCAATCGTTTTTTACATTCGTCCGAAGATGTTTTTACTGTGCGCAGTGATAATAAGATAGTCGGCACTATAAGCATAGCGGATATAGCAAAAGTCGAGCGAGACAAACGTTCAGAGGTTGCAGCATATGAGGTAATGCGTCTTGCCATGCATCAAAAGATGATACACATAAAGAGCGATGCTTACTTTGCGCTCGCTGAAATGCGAAAGCTGAACGAGCATTACTTGCTCGTGACCGATAACACCTCTATTGTCGGCGTTGTGACGGAAAATAAAATACTAAATTATATGGAAATGTTTGAGCAAGATTTCGGAATCGCAGCCTAAAATGTATTGACAAAATCACTAAAATAAGGTATCATAATTAATAGTGCTTTTTTTAGCGCTCACAAAAAATAAAACAAAAAAAGACTTTTGGAGGAATAGAAAGTTGAGCATTATTCGCGGCAATGCAATCGTTGGTCAGTCAGGCGGACCAACCGCAGTTATAAATCAGAGTTTAGTTGGTGTTATTCAAGCTGCAAAGAACATTCCGGAGATTGAGAATCTCTACGGCGCTCGTCATGGCGTTAAAGGCATTTTGGGAGAAGATTTTATTGACCTCTTCAAAGAGGACGATGCTACCCTTGAACTGGTTGCCGGCACCCCATCTTCAGCGCTCGGGTCTGTAAGAAAAAAACCCACAAAAGATGAGTGTTTACAGATGTTTGAAGTTATGCGCAAACATAACATCCGCTACTTCTTTTACATTGGCGGAAATGACTCAGCTGAGACCACGCACATCGTAAACCTGATGGCTAAAGAGGCGAAATACGAGCTCAGAGCTTTCCACATACCAAAAACAGTTGACAATGACCTAAAGGTTACCGACCATTGCCCGGGCTTTGGCAGTGCAGCAAAATTCGTTGCAAGCGCCTTTATCGGCGATAACCTCGACAATAGAGCACTCCCCGGTGTAAAAATAAATATCATTATGGGGCGTCACGCAGGCTTTTTGACTGCGGCTTCCGCGCTCGCTAAAGTAAATGAGGATGACGGTCCGCACTTAATTTACGTTCCGGAGCGTCCGTTCACCCGTGAGCAGTTCAAGAATGATGTTAAGGAAGTTTATGACCGCTTAGGCAGATGTGTTGTTGCTATGAGTGAGGGTGTTGTTGACGCTAATACCGATCACAAAACCTTTACCGAGGTTATCTTGGAAGAGTCAAACGAGATCGAGAAAGACACACACGGCAATATCCAGCTTTCCGGCAGTGGCGCGCTTGGCGATTGGTTTGCCAATTACTTAAAAGCTGAAATCGGCGGCGGTCTTCGTGTTCGCGCTGATACGCTCGGTTACTTGCAGCGTTCATTCCCGGGTGTTGTGAGTGAAGTTGACGCTTTAGAGGCAAGGACTTGCGGACAGAAGGCAGTTGAGTTTGCTGCAAGCGGCGACATTGACGGCAGTGTTGCTATGATAAGAAGCACTAACGGTTACAGCATCAGCTATATCCGTACCGAGCTTTGCAACGTAGCTAAAGAGACCACATCGCTCTCTGACAAATACATCAACGAGAAGGGTAACGGTGTAACAAAAGATTTTATAGATTACATTAAGCCAATCGTCGGCGACCTTCCCAAAGTTGGTTACTTTAAAGGCATGAAAAAATAAATTTTTTCAGTCAAAACTGACAAAAAGGGTTCTGTAAAAACAGAACCCTTTTTCTAAATTTTCACGTAAATTTCGTGAAAAAGCGCGAAAATCCCTTGACAGATTAAAAAAAAAGGTGGTACAATTAGTCTGTAGGTATGAAAAAGCTTTTCAATTTTAGCGTAAATACCGCTATATCCTTGGCATTATTACTAATATTAGCTAATATTGCCTTTGGCGTTGATACGGCTAAGGTGAAAGTTATTGATACAGCAGGGTGTAACATCGCTATAGTTGAGGAAACCGATACAAACACCTATTCTTTAGAATCAACCTCCGGAGCGCACAACTGGTTTGCCGGTGTTCTTGAGGGGCTTGATACGAGCAACCCGACTACGTTCAGCTTATGCATGGACGGCACCGGAACACCGGAATCTCCCGGCGACGTTTCCAAATGGGACGGACTATGGCCGGTTTATACTTACGGAAAGTATTGGGATTATAATACCTATATTTATTACACGAAAAACGCTGACGGCTATTGGGTGAGCAGTGATATTTTTGCAAAAGATAAATTAGCCGGCAACGGCAAGACTCCCGAACAAAAAGTAATCCTCACCGAGCTATCGGAAGAGTTTTTGTCAGAAGATGGCAATTATTGGTCAGCATGGCAAGAGATACAAGACACTAAAATTAACGTTGGCAGTAATATATTCACACTAACCAAACAATTCAACTCTCCAAATACTTCTTTAGCAATGCGTATTCCATATACTTACGATTATGAATACGAATATATGAAAAAG
>JGI994J12354_10001743_pt1 | contig 21851 bp, 15 predicted proteins | sample IntmicLarv3ML3BL_FD_12354 | JGI IMG/M metagenome (IMG submission 12354) | reverse complement strand
GCCGCTGCTGCCGCCGCTCTCACCGTGGTGGAGCCCACCGCCAACGGTATCGGCGGTGATGCGTTTGCACTGGTGTGGTCGGAAAAAGACCAGAAGCTGTTCGGCCTCAACTCCAGCGGCCCTGCCCCAATGGGCATTTCTGTTGAAAAAGTCAAGGCAGACGGCAAAGATAAGGAGGGCAAAATGCCCGTCTTTGGCTGGACGCCTGTCACGGTGCCCGGTGCGCCTATGGCATGGGCCGAGCTGTCCCGCCGCTTCGGCAACCTGACCCTCGCCGAAGCGCTCACACCCGCTGTGCGCTACGCACGGGAGGGTTATCCCTGCGCCGGAAACCTTGCCAACATGTGGCAGCGAGCCTTCACCCGCTATAAGGAAGTCTGCGTCGGCCCTGAGTTCGAGGCATGGTACAAGACCTTTGCGCCCAATGACCGCCCCTACGAACCCGGCGATATGATTACCCTGCCTGACCACGCCGACACTCTTGAAGCCATCGGTGCAACCAACGCAGAGGCCTTTTATAAAGGTGAGCTCGCCAAAAAAATTGATGCAGAGAGCCAGAAATTCGGCGGCTACCTCCGCTACGAAGATTTGGCGACCTATCAGGCCCAGTGGGTTGAGCCCATTTCTGTGGACTATCGAGGTTATCAGGTCTGCGAGATTCCTCCCAACGGCCAGGGCATCACGGCACTCATGGCTCTCAACATTCTCAAGGAGTTTTCCTTCGGTGAGAAGGATTGCAGTGAAACCTATCACCGTCAGCTGGAGGCCATGAAGATGGCTTTTGCCGATGCCTTCCACTATGTCACCGATCCGAGTCATATGGAGCTGGACTATCAGCAACTTCTCGCTCCGGCTTACGGCGCCGAACGCGCCAGGGAAATTACCAGCAAAGCACAGGTGTTTAGCCACAAGATTCCACCCAAAAGTGGTACAGTCTATCTCTGCTGCGCTGACGGCGAGGGCAACATGGTTTCCTTTATTCAATCAAACTACATGGGCTTCGGCTCCGGCATTGTGGTAGACGGCACCGGTATCAGCCTGCAAAACCGGGGCAGCGACTTCTCTCTCGAGGAGAAGGATGCCAACGTCCTCAAGCCGGGCAAGCGCAGTTACCACACGATTATCCCCGGCTTTCTCATGAAAGACGGCAAACCAGTGGGTCCCTTTGGCGTCATGGGCGGCTACATGCAGCCCCAGGGACACGTGCAGGTGGTTATGAACTACGTGGACTTCCATCTTGACCCCCAGCAGGCACTGGATGCCCCCCGCTGGCAGTGGATGCGGGATAACTCGGTCACGGTGGAGCACCGCTTTGACATGGAAATTGCCCACCAACTGCAGGCCATGGGGCACAATATCCGCCCCGAGCTCTCCAACGCAAGCTTTGGCCGGGGCCAAATGATTGTCCGACTGGATAACGGCGTGCTGGTCGGCGGCACCGAATCCCGCACCGATAGCAACATTGCCTGCTATTAATCTCTCATACGACAAAAAACCGGCAGACCAAAATGGTCTGCCGGTTTTTTTAATCTATTTTTTTCAGCTCAATGCCATGCTTTTTCATCTTGCGATACAACGTCATACGGTGTATCCCCAGGTTTTCGCTGGCTTTTGTAATATTAAAATTACACTCAGTCAAAATTTCGGTAATCATGCTGCGCTCGCTGGAGCCGAGGGAGTCTGACAGCCTCCCCTTGCTGTCGTTGGTTTGAATATAGTTCATGATGCCTGCTACTTCATGCGCATTAATGATGTTTTTCTCGCAGAGGATGTAACAGCGGTCGATGATGTTTTTCAGCTCACGAATATTACCAGGCAAATCCATATCGGAAATTAGCGCAATGGCATCCTCGGAGAGCGTGATTTCCGTGTTGTTCTTTTTATTTAGCTCACGAATGAAAAAGTCAATCAGCGCAGGAATGTCCTCCTTGCGCTCTCGCAGCGGCGGCATGATGATGGGCACCACATTGAGCCGGTAGAATAAATCTGAGCGAAACTCCTTGCTTTGCACCTTCTGCTCCAAATCCTGATTGCTTGCAGCAACAATGCGCACGTCGACTTTGAGTCGTTTGGTTTCGCCCACTCGCTCAATCTCACCCTCTTGCAGCACCCGCAGCAGCTTTGCCTGCATGTTCAACGGCAGCTCGCCGATTTCATCCAAAAACAGCGTCCCCTCGTTGGCCACCTCGAATTTACCCGGCTTTCCGCCCTTCCGTGCACCAGTGAAGGCTCCGTCTGCATAGCCGAACAGCTCGGATTCAATAAGATTCTCCGGCAGCGCAGCGCAGTTGATTTTTACGAAAGGCTGGTGCGCACGGCTGCTTAAAAAGTGCAATGCGTTGGCAATCACGTCTTTACCCGTGCCGGTTTCTCCCATAAGCAAGACGGTGAAATCGCTGGAGGACACTTTTTGCACGGTTTTTTTAATTGCGTTGAATTTGGGCGTATTGCCGATGATTTTATTGAAATCATACACATCTGAGGAATATTTTTTGAATTCCTTCTTGTAGTATTCCACCCGCTCGGACATGATGGAGTATGCACTATAGACCTCTTGGGTTGTGTCCAAAAACTTGACATATGCAATCGCACCTACGATTTCTCTGTCACCGTACACCGGCCTTCTGTTTACGTAGACCAGGCGCACACCTCGAAACTCCTGCGTATCCAGCAGCGGATGAATCACGTTGAGCTCCTCTTCCCCCGTTTGGAGAATACGAGGTAGCTGCGAATTCTTAATGACCTCGTGCACGTGTTTTCCGATGATATCCTCTCGCAGCCGATGCAGATAACTGCAGTAGGTGGGGTTGATGTAAACAACATTTTCATCTTTTCCAATGATGATAATCCCATCCATAGATAAATCCGCAATAATATCAATCCATTTGTTTTCCAATTCGTCTCTTAGCATAGACAGGATTCCTTTCACGCACGTTTTGGCCCAAACGTTCTATAAATCGCTTTTGTAGTCTATCAGTCTATCACACTTCATAAATCAAAAAAAGTCGCAAGCGAACGAGTTTCGCATCAGTGACCGGGCCACCATATGCAAAATCCGTTCGCTATTAAAAATATCTTTTGTACATCTTTGGTAATAATGAAACGGCAATCCCTCTGCCGCCTTTGCCCAAAGCATAACGATTGCCCCTCTTTTCATGCAGCCAGCAGCTCGCCCCATGAAGCGGCGAGCTACTAGCATATGTATTAGTCTTTCATTGCCTCTTTGGAAATGATGATTTTTTGCACCTCAGAGGTTCCTTCGTACAGAGTTGTAATGCGGGCATCTCGATACATCCGCTCAATGGGATAATCCTTCATGTAACCGTAGCCGCCATGAATTTGCAGCGCCCGGTCGCAGACGAACACCGCCGCTTCAGATGCGGCGTATTTCGCCATCGCCGCCAGCTTGGTGGTCGGCTCTTTGCGCTGCCTGGCATCCGCCGCTGCAAGCGTGAGCATCCATGCCGACTCCGTGCGGGTAGCCATGTCAGCGATGTACCACTGCAACCCCTGATTCAAAGCAATGGGCTTGCCGAACTGAATCCGTTGCCTGCCGTAAACCACGGCGGCCTCCAACGCACCCCGAGCCAGACCCACCGCCTGTGCGGCAATGCCAATGCGCCCGCCGTCCAGCCCGGCCATGGCGATTTTGAAACCGTCGCCCTCTTTACCCAGCAGGTTTGCCTTCGGCACCCGACAGTCTTTAAAAACAAGCTCGGACACTGCGGCAGCCCGAATACCCATCTTGTCCTCTGTCTTTCCCAGGCTAAAGCCAGGAGTGTCTCTGTCCACCAGAAGAGCCGACAGACCCTTGATGCCCTTGGGCGGATCTGTGGAGGCGATAACCACCACGAAATCCCCTTCCTCCGGCCCCATGTTGCTGATAAAGCACTTTGTGCCGTTGATGACATACTCGTCCTCATCGACCACGGCCTTGGTCATCACAGCGCTTGCATCAGAACCAGCGCCTGCTTCTGTCAGGGCAAATGCGCCCAGCTTTCCAGATGCTGCGGCGGTGAGATAGCTTTGCTTCTGGTGCTCATCACCGTTTTTCAAAATGATGTCGTTGACGAGCAGATGAACCGCCAGCAGCTCCGCTGTGGAGCCACAGCAGCAGGCAATCTCCGAAATAGCCAACACTTTGCAGATTTCATCCATGGCCGAACCGCCGTATTCCTCTGGAATATTCAGGCCCATAATCCCCATTTCCGCCAGCTGCTCCACCGTTTGGGCAGGAAATTCACTTGCCTTATCCAGTGTGTCCGCAAGGGGCTTGATCACCGCCTGCGCATACTCCCGCACCATGTCTTGCAGCATTTTTTGCTCTTGCGTCAATGCAAATGTCATCTGCTTCACATCCTTTCTTGCTGATTGCCTCCCTGCTGTGTCAAAACGCTGTCACACTCATGTGCTGACTGCCACCAGCTTTTTTTACACCCAGTTGGGGAACAGCTGGAACAGGCCTATCGCCAGCAAGCAGGCGACAGCGGGCAGCACCACAGTCAGCCAAAACAGGGGCATATAGCCGTCTCTGTGGCTGGTTTTGCAGATGTTGAGCAGGGTAACGATATAGCCGTTATGGGGCAGGGAATCCAGCGCACCACTGGCGATGGCGGTAACTCTGTGGATGGCTGCTGCGGGCACGCCCATGGCCATGTAGATGGGGCCGACGATGGGAATCGCGATGCCCAGACCGCCAGAAGCGGAGCCAGTGATACCGCAAACCACAGTAACTGCAATGGCTGCACCGATGAGGGGAGGGCCGGGAATGTGGGTCACTGCGTCAATAAGAATATCAAAAGCAGGCACGCTCTTTACCACACTGCCGAAGCCTACCACAGCGCAGGTGTTTGCAATAGCAGAGATTGCACCGGATGCGCCATCGCCAAACAGGTTCGAGAGCTCTTTTATGTTCAGGTGCTTGCTCAAAGCCACGATGCCGACTAAAAGGCTGATGGTAATAGAAACTTCCGGCTTAAGCTTGAGCACATTCAAGCCCACGATGGTGACAATCAGGGGAATAAAGGCAGCTAGAGGTGCGGGCAGGTCGCCGCCTTCTTCGCTTGCTTCCTTTTCCTCGGCGAACTCATGGAAGCTGCCGCCCTTGGCCACATCCTTCTTAATGGCGTTGTTGAGCCACCACATACCAACGATGAACATGAAGATACCGGCGATGATACCCACGATGGCACCGGACATGGTGTCTGTACCCAGGGTGATGGACTGAATAACGTTTTGAATCTGGGGGGTGCCAGGAGAGGTCATAGCGAACGTCACGGTACCAAAGCCAATGGCGCCCGGCAGAAACTTTCGAGGAAGGTTGGCCTCTTTGAACAGGCTCACAGCGATGGGATAAATGGTGAAGCCGATAACGAAGATGCTCACGCCGCCGTATGCCAGAACGGCGCAGGAAATAACAATAGCCAAGACAGCCTTAGAGCCGCCCAGCTTTTTCACGATGAGATTCGCAATGGTCTCAGCGCCTCTGGTTTTTTCCATCAGCTTGCCGAACAATGCACCCGCCAGGAACATCATAAACCAGCTTTTAAAGAACCCAACGTAGCCGAGCATATAAGAATCCAGCAGTGTCTCGTACAGGTTCATACCGTTGGTCAGTGCGACCACAGCAGAACAGACGATGGCAATCAACAAAATGTTCCAGCCGCGCATGGCCAGAATCACCAGTAGCGCCAGCGCCACAAGCATACCAATCAAACCTAACATAAAAAAATCCTCCTATTTTTTATCCTGAACTATATGAATACTGTTTGTCACTTAGGGTCTCGGCAAAATATCCGCCTCGCCGGTGACAACCAGCTCGTCATTTTGATTAAAGACCTCTGTCTTGACTTTTACCCGCTTTTTCTCGTCGTTTTTGGCTGCAATTTCCAGACGGACAGTCAGGGTGTCCCCAAATTTAACAGGACGAAGAAATTTGGAGTTCTGACTCACGTACAGACAGCCCTGACCGGGCATCTTCGTGCCGAGAGCGGCGGAAATCAGACCGGCACTCAGCGCACCGTGGGCAATGCGGGTGGTAATGCGGCTCTCTGCTGCCATTTGCTCGTTGATGTGAGCCGGATTGTAATCGCCGCTCACGCCTGCAAACGCATAAACATCGTGCTCGGTCACGGTTTTTGCAAAAAACGCCGTGTCACCGATGTTCAACTCGTCATAAGTAAAGCCGCTCATCAAGGGGTCTCTGACAATCATGTTGCTTGTGTCAATCATTGAAGTGCCTCCTCAGTTTTTTATCTTTGCACCTTGCTCCCTGCGCCGAAGCGCCTTTTGCAAAGCTGTCCTATGTAATTTTTAGCGTTTAGTCTGCGAACAGTTTGCTCAGTCCCAGACTGTCGCTGGAGAAAATCCGCTCGTCCATCAGCTTGAGCTCTGTGGAAATGACCGGTGCAAACTCCATTTGGGCAAGAATGTCCTTCTCCATGTCAACGCCCGGTGCAATTTCTATCAGCGTCAGGCCCTCTTCCTTGAGTTGGAACACAGCCCGTTCAGTGATGTAGAGGACGGTTTTGCCCTTGAATGCCTCATACACGCCGTTGAATGTAATCTGCTCGAGCTTGTTGATGAACTTCTTCGTGGTGCCTTCGTTGACAATGATCAGCTTTTTGTCTTCCACTTTCACCTTCAGTCCCTTCGCGGTAAAGCTGCCGCAGAAAACAACCATTTTGGCGCTTTGGGAAATGTCGATAAAGCCGCCGCAGCCAGGGCAGTCGGGGCCAAAGCGAGAGACGTTGATGCTGCCTGTTGCGTCGCACTCTGCCATGCCCAGGAAGGTTAGATCCAGCCCGCCGCCGTCGTAGAAGTCGAACTGATAGGGTTCGTCGATGATAGCTTCTGCACCAATGGCGCTGCCGAAGTCTCCGCCGCCCTGTGCCACGCCGCCGATGACGCCCGGCTCTACCGTGGCCATGAAATGGCTGGTTACGTTCTCATAGTCCAGCACCGAAGCCACAGATTCCGGCATGCCGATACCGTAATTGAGAATATAGTCGCTCTTGCGCACCGCAAGTGCGCCTCTGCGGCCGATAATGTCCCGAATGGTAAAGTTTTCAGCTGCGGGAACGGGGGTCACTGCCGCCTCAAAGCGGGTGCGCCGGCTGATGAACTCTTCGTTAAACTTGGTGCCCATGGTCTGCCAGTGATTGTCCATGTCCTGCGTGATGACGATGTAATCCACCATGATGCCCGGGATTTTTACATCCTTCGGGTCAATGGCGCCATTCTTCACGATTTTTTCCACCTGTACGATGATTTTTCCGCCATTGTTTCTTGCGGCCATCGCAACAGAGAGAGACTCCCAGGACAGCGCCTCCTTGCGGAAGCTGATGTTGCCGTTTTCATCGGCCTCTGTGCCCCGTAAAATCGCATAGTCCAGTTTCTGGCAGGTGTACATCAAATAATCTTCGCCGTCAATTTCAATGCGGCGGGTGATTGGTTCTTTAGCCGCTGCATTGACACAGCCGCCGCCGAACTCAGGGTCCACGAAGGTACCTAACCCGATTTTTGTCACCATTGCAGGTTTTTTCGCAGCCATGTCCCGGAACATCTGGCTCAAAACGCCCTGCGGATAGTTATACGCCGCAATTTTATTCTCGTTAATCAGGGGGTGCATTTTTTTAATCAGACCATAGTGGCCACCAATAGTCTTTGCGATTAACCCCTCGTGACACAAGTGGTTGAGACCTCTCATTTTGCCGTCGCCGATGCCGGATGCCCACATGAGCGTCAAATCTCTCGGCTTTTGCTCTTCCAGATACCGCTGCTCAATAGCCATCCAAATTTCCTCTGCAGCGCCATGCATTAAAAACCCGCACGAGCCCACCACTGCGCCGTCAGCAAGCAACGCCGCCGCTTCTCTGGATGTAATGATTTCAGGTTTCCCCATCGTATTCGCCTCCTTATAAATTTGATTTCGCTATGATTATATGCTTGATATCGGTATAACATTACGGGCGCCCTCCAGTAACAAAGCAAGGGCTGTGCCAACACAAAAAACACCAAATTTCAACGGTTTTCGCCTGTCGCATATAACGTTCCTGTTACAGTTGAGCGAACATAACACACTATTTGTTACACTTTTCACATGTGCGGCTGCCGCTGTTTTTGCTCTGCCTGCGCAGCCCTCAGAAAAACGCACACACTTCTCGCAACACCAGAAAGAGGAAATAAAAAAGCCGCCCGGCAGGGCGACTCGTCATAAACGCATCTTGTGGATTTTATTCTCAGAGCGCTCAGCTCAGACGAAGTGTACTGCGCTTGCAATGGCAAAATGCGAACGCTCGAGTTAAAACCAAATATGCCTGTGCACAAGAAAAAGCGGCGAACTCACGTTCGCCGCTTTCGCAGTTATATGGACGGAATTAGAACATTATCGTTGCAATGATTGCGAAGACGATGGAAACGACACCGGGGATGATAACGGTGGTCCAGCCCACATGCTTGTAGGCTTCCTTGTGTGTCAGGCCAAAGATGGAGAATACAAGGAAAATGCCGGAAACGTGGGGCAGTGTGTCGAGAGAGCCGGCAGCCACTGCCATAAGTCTGTGCAGGATTTGAAGGTCGGCACCGCTGGCAATGAAGTACTCCGACATGTTTTGCAGAGCCAGGCGAACACCGCCGGAGGAGGAGCCAGTGATACCGGAGATGACCGCCGTGGAGAAAATACCCTTGTAGTAGGGGCTCATCTCCACGCCCATAACCCAGGCAACAACATCCTGGAAGGCGGGGGAAGCAGCAACAACAGAGCCGAAGGAAACAACAGCAGCAAGGCCGATGGTGGCCATGATGGCGTTGCTCGAGCCTGTGCCGGTTGCGTCTCTGACCTTAACGATGTCGAGGCGGCCTGCATTGAGCACAATGCAGACGATGCTGGCGGTAATCATCGCAAGCGTCGTCAACAGAGCGGCATCGTTGGCAAAGGGAATCTGTGCCTTGAAGACAGAGCCAAGGATGATGAAAGCAATAAGCACTACGATGGGTGCAAAAGCCTTGAAGGTGCCGGGCAGGATGCTCTTGTCTTTAATCTCCAGCGAGGAGGGGTCGAAGTTTGCCGGATAAGTCCAGGTTTCGCCTCTAGCTCTGGCCTTCTTTTCAACCCAGAGGCAGTAGTAGTAGCATATGCCGCCCATAACTACTGAGATAATCAGGCTGAAGATGGGCGCAGCAGTCAGCGGTGTGCCGAAATACTGGCTGGGAATCACGTTGGTCAGCTGGGGAGAGCCAGGCAGAGAGGTCATTGCGATGCCGGCGCAGCCCGCATAGAACGGTGCCATGCACAGGTGACGGGGAAGGTTTGCTTCCTTAAATAAGAAGAACAGAATCGGATATGCTGCAAAGATAACAACAAACACGCTAACGCCGCCATAAACGAGGATGGTGACAAAAAGCATGGACACCAACATAACTCTCTTTGCGCCGAACCAGTCGATGAACTTGTTACCAATTGTCGTCGTAGAGCCGGTAATTTCCATCAGTCTTGCATAAATCGAGGAGGACACGAAGATAAAGAAGTAGCTGGTAATAACACCGCCGAAGCTTCCGGCGTATGTTTTTGCATAAGTTTCCCACATGGGCAAGCCGCTTGTGAGAATGATAACCGCCGAAGCCATCAGAGTCAGCGGAATTGCGGCGACACCCTTATATGCGAAGAAAATCATAATTGCGATTGCCAGGAGCATACCAATAATACCCAACATAAATTATCCCTCTTTTCAAATAATTAGCTGTATTTCAGATATTTGCTTTTGCCTCTTTTTTTAGAACACTTTACGTGTGAGACCCAGAATTGCACGTGCCTCGTCCGGCGTGGCGGCCTCGAAGCCAGCTTCCTCAATGAGGCGCTTGGCCCGTGCCACAAGCTGAGCATTACCCTTGGAGGGAACGCCTCTGTGGTACATGACGTTGTCTTCCAGACCCACCCGCAGGTGTCCGCCCATGGCGATGGTGGCCATCATGACCGGAATATGTCCGCTGCCGATGCCGGTGGCTGCCCAGGTGGAGCCCTCGGGAATCAGGTCACGCAGATACATCAGATGACGCAGGTCGTTGTTTACGCCGCCGGGAGCGCCCATAACAAATTGGAAGTGACAAGGCGCCTTGAGGATACCTTTTTTGATGTAGTACAGTGCATTGTAAATCATGCCGGCATCGAAAATTTCGATCTCGGGCTTGATGTTTGCCTCCTGCAGAGCCATACCCAGCTTCTCCAGGAATGCAGGATGGTTTTCAAAAATTGCCGCATGCGCCCAGTTCATAGAACCGCAGTCATAAGAGGCAAACTCAGGCAGCAGGCCGAGCGCCGCTTCCATGCGCTGCTCGTCGGTGCCGGAGGTCTTGCCGGAGGTTGTGATGTTCAAGCAAATATCACAGTCCTTATAAGCGCGGATGCGATCAATAGTATCCTTGTAACGATCATACTCAATGCTGGGGGTTCCGTCGTCATTGCGCACATGGATATGTGCAATGGCTGCGCCCGCCTTCCAGCTCTCATATACCTCGGCGGCAATTTCCTCTGGTGTATAGGGAACAGTCGGGTTGTCATTTTTTGACGCCATGGCACCAACGATGGCGACGGATATTACGCGTTTGTTCTTTAGGTCTGACATTTTCTAATACCTCCTGAATTTTTTGTTTTGCGAAAGGAATCATCGCTGTAAACTATGCAGGTTCATTTTGCAGCAGGCTGCTGTCTTTTGTGTGCAATGGGGTGAACGTATTCTTTGTTTCTAAAACAGAATATTTCGCTTTTTGGCGGCAAACGTAAGTTCGTCACGGAAGTTTGGATGTGCGATGGCAATCAAATTGCGCACCCGCTGACCCACTGTTTGGCCCCGCAACTTGGCGATGCCATACTCTGTGACAATGCAGTCAACATCGTTTTTGCTGGTGGTGACGATAGCGCCGGGCGCAAGAATGGGGGAAATTTTGCTCACGGTGCCGTTTTTCGCCGTCGAGGGGAACGCAATGAAGCTCATGCCGCCCTTAGACTGAATCGCACCGCGAACGTAGTCCACCTGACCGCCGGTACCCGAAACATGGTAGCTGCCTACCGATTCCGCCGCTACCTGACCGAAGAAGTCAACCTCCAGCGCCGCATTGATGGACACAAAGTTCGGATGCTGCGCAATGACCTCAGGGTTATTGACGTACTCCACCGGAAGCATCTGGATGGCAGGATTGTCGTCAATATAATCGTAAATGCGCTGCGAGCCGAGGGCAAAGGTAGCGATGGTGCGACCTGTGTGAATGGGTTTCATACTATTGTCTACTGCGCCGCATTCAATCAAATCTACCATGCTCGTGGTGAACATCTCAGTATGAATACCCAGATTCTTTTTGTCCTTGAGCGCCATGCCGACTGCGTCGGGAATTGCACCGATGCCAAGCTGAATAGTCGCACCATTCGGAATCCGCTCGGCAATGATATTGCCGATGGTGAGACTGATTTCGTCCGGCACTGCGTCGGGCAGCGTGATGAGGGGAGCTGTGTTTTCGCACACGCCGCTTATCTGCGAAATGTGATAAATTGGCCCTGTGAGAGCCCGAGGCATGTTCTGGTTCACCTCAAGAAAAATATGCTTTGCCTTTTTCATCAGCGCATTGGTCATCGAGCCGACTGCGCCTGCAGAAAAGTAGCCATGTTTATCCATGGGAGAAACCATTGCGATGCATACATCAAGGTCTAAATATTGCTCTACGAGAACGGGCATATCACGGTAGTAGCATGGCATAACATCGGCAAAGCCCTTGCTCACTGCATTGCGCGCCGCTGCGCCAGAAAACCAGGATACCCCTCGAATCTTCTCCGCCATAGATGCATCTTGATAGCACAGGCGGGGATAAAGTTCCAGGCTGATGCACTGGGTAATTCCCTCTAGCTTTCCATCCAGCACTCTCTGGTCGATGGCGGCCATAATTGCAGGGGGTTGCGCCAGTGAACTGTCGGCCATAACTGTGTAACCGGGCTGAAATTGTGCGGCAATATCTTGGGGTCGCATCAATTTAGAACGGTATTGTGCAGCAAAATCTGTCATATGTATTTCCTCCTTGTAATGTGCGCTGTGGTCGCAAAAGGGCACAGATCTCCGCCGCAGAAACTTGCAAGCTGCGCCCTTGCGGGGCTAAATCCCCCGTGCCACCTTGTTCGCCGTCCAGATTGCGTCCAACGCCTTGGATGGTTTGCTTGCGTCGCCAACAATTTGATAAGGAATGCTGAGTTCCTTCACGGCTTCTTCAATAGAGCAATCACTTCTTGCTCCGGTAGCAACCACAACAGCATCGCAGGGGATTTGACTGATTTCCCCGTCTTTTTCAATTGCGACATAATCTGTCCCAATTTCAACACAGCGGGCACTGGTATGGATTTGAACGTTGTGCTCCTTCAGGAAATCCATGAAATACGGAATGACGAACATGTCCATGTCTTTTCCGACTCTGTCCTGCATTTCCACAACCGTTGCGGTTTTTCCCTGACAGGTGAGAATTTCCATTGCCTCCAGACCCACAAGCCCACCGCCGATAACAACCACGTTCTTCTCCTGAACATAATGGTTCGAGCCCATAATGCTTCGCGCTTCATAAACATGCTCGCCATGGATGCCGGGAATGGGCGGGATGAGCGGGTTGGAGCCGGTGGCAATGATAATTTCATCCGGTTGAAGCACCTTGATATTTTCAGCGGTTGCCTCGGTGTAAATACGAATGTCGACACCCGCTTTTTGCGCCCGATATGCCATATGCCGTGCCGCTTCCGTAAAGGGCTCCTTGTGCGGAGCACAACCGGCGATGATGAACTGGCCACCCAACTGGGAGCTTTTCTCGAACAAGGCAACCTGATGTCCCCGCTCTGCAGCCACTCGTGCAGCCTCCAAACCGGCAAGTCCGCCGCCGATGACAAGAATTTTCTTTTTCTTGTCCGCAGGGGTAACAACCACCTCTGCCTCGTATCCCGCCGCAGGGTTAAACATGCACGACACTCCTGCGCCGGTGAAGGATCTGCCGATGCAACCCTGGTCGCAGCCGATGCAGCGAACAATTTCGTCTGCTCTGCCGCTGGCCGTTTTCTTCACGAAGTCGGGGTCTGCCAGCTGCTCTCTTCCCATGGAGATAAAGTCAGCCTTTCCGGCTTGCAGGATTTCCTCGGCCAGCTCGGGCGTCGTAATGCGTCCGGCAACAACAACTGGAATCTTCACGCTCTTTTTTACCGCCTCTGCAAGAGATACATTTATGCCCAGAGGCAGAAAATAGGGCGGGACAGTGTAAGGCAGCGAGCTATAGCAGCCTTGCGACACGTCAATTGCGTCAACGCCCGCCGCTTCGTATGCCACCGCTGCGCTGAGTCCCTCTTCCAGTGTAATACCGTCCTCCACATGCTGAATCACGGACATACGCATAAGCAAGGGAAACTCCTTGCCTACTTTTTTGCGGATATTCGCTATGACTTCCAGTCCGAAGCGAAGTCTGTTTTCAAAACTACCGCCATATGCATCCTCTCTGACGTTGGTCTGCCGGCTTAAAAAGCTGCCAATCAGATAACCATGAGCGCCATGGAGCTCAATGGCATCAAATCCCGCTTTTTTCGCTCTGACAGCCGCATCGCCGAAAGCCTCCACGATTTCCTGTATTTCATCAATGGTCATCGCATGAGGAACTTTTCTGGTGAGCGGGCATGGAATTTCAGACGGAGCCCAGGGTTGAATCTTGTGTGCTCGGCTGTAGGTCTGTCGTCCGCCATGCCAGAGCTGGACGCAGGCTTTGCTTCCAGCGCTTTTGATGGCTGTGGCGAGTTTTGCCAGACCCGGAATGAACTTGTCATCCCAAATGCCCGGCGTGCCCGGTGCGGCTGTTGTGATATGCACACTCGTAATTTCCAGAATGTTCATCGCACAACCGCCCTGCGCCCGACGCACATGATAGTTGATGGTTCTGTCCCCTATTTCGCTGTCTAGGGCATAGGCTGTCCCCATTGGGGGAAAGATACACCGGTTTTTCAGCTCTAAGTTGCCAATTTTGGCAGGTGACAGAAATTTCTCGTATGACATGAATATTCTCCTTTTCTTTGCTTACATCGGCGCTGCCTGCCAGCTTATATGCCGTTAAAGCGCAAACTCCTTCAGATTATCCATGCTCATTGTCCGTGTTCCGGCCTCAATCTCTTTCACGATACGCACAAGGGTGTCGCAGACGGGCGTGGGAACGCCGTACTTCTTTCCGGTTTCGGAAACAACGCCGTTGATGCCATCAATTTCGCACTTGCGACCGTTGCGCAAATCTTGCAGCATGCTGGCTTCCAGTGCAAAGTGAGGGCTGAGCAGCTCGGCCCATGTTGTGGCGACGCGCTCTGCGGCCTCGGCACCTTCAAAATTGAAGAGCTCGTTGAAATCAGTATCGCCAAACGGTGCCATTGTCTCGCCAGATGCAGCGCAGACGCGAATGCACTCCCGACCAATATGAGCGCCGATTATTTTGCCAACCGGATGGGTCAGCACGTCGCCGAAGGTTGCGCCACAGACAGTGGACAGTCCGCTGTTAACTGCATTTAGCACCAGCTTGCACCAGCGGATGCCGAGCAAGTTGTTGGAAGTATGAACAGGGCACATATATTCTAAAATTTCCTTGATTTCTTCTAGCTGCGGGGTCATCTCGCCGGTGGTTGTTCCGAGGGTAAAACCAAGGGATTCCACCTTTGAAGTCAGCTTGGATATGCCAGGGCCGATGAAGGTAGCGCCCCAGTTGACCGGCATGCCATACACCCGCTCTTTCGGCAAATACTCGCAGATGGCGGGCTCAGGCAGACCATTCTGCGCTGTAACAAGAATGCCGTCCGGCTTCAGGTGCTTGACAACTTGCGGGAGTGCAACATGGTTTTGAGTTTGCTTGGTCATATAGATAATCATGTCGTACTGTCCGCTGAGTTGATCAGGCGTGATAGCGCTAACAGGAACAGTAAACTCTACATTACCGACGACCTGCGCACCTTTTTCATTGAGTGTGTCTACATGTGCCTGATAGGCATCGATTAAATCAATCTGGCGATTTTTTGAAATATACGCCCCCAAAATAGTACCGAGAGAGCCTGCGCCCATAATTGCGATACGATCCATTGCCATAATATTTCCTCCTCAAGATAAATTCATGCTGCAGCTATCATGAACACATATTTAGCAGCAATCATCGATGATATCGCAATTCCCGTGCCAAACCTTGCATTTTTGCACGAACATCGCCGGTTCTTTCGTTGGACTCTCCCTCGATGCCTGCGCCATGGCCAGTCTGCCAGTAGCCCGTTGGCTTGGCATCAGCGTGCCTATTGCCTGCATTACAACGCTGCTGCCTGTCCCGGTATCTGCGCCGATTATTTGAGCTTACCAATGGGTCAAATTCAATCCAGAATTTGCTTTTTGTGCGAACGAAAAGCGTCATAAAGACAGATAAAGCTATGTCAACTTTGACCGAACTATGTCAGTTTTGACCATTATAATAGTCAAAACTGACACTCGACGCAAAGGCCATTTTCATAAAAATTTGACAGCTTCTCCTGACAAGGGCCGCTGCCAATTGCAAAATAGAGCTAGATTTGATGGTTCTCTCATGGGGTTTAGCTTTGCTAAGTCTCCGCCATTCCCTGTCAAATGTAAAACCCTCACCGCAAGCGGTGAGGGCGAAATAGATGGTTTGCTCCGGCCTCGCAACAGCAACGGCCTAATAGTTAAACTTCCGCTTGCGCCTCATAACCGAGGACAAGCTTATGCCCAGCGCCTTTGCTACAAGGGAGGCATTTCCGTAGGTCTCCAGCGCATGCCGCAAATACGCAGACTCACACCGCTCCATGTACTCCCGATAGGATACGCCGTCCTCGAGCAGCTCGTGGTAACTTTGGTTTTCAATCGGCAAGTGCTGCCCTGCGCCATTGTGTATGCCCCTTGTCTCGCCGGAAATGCTCCGGATATTTTGAATCTCAATATACTCTCCCATGCTCATAACTACCGAGCGCTCGATAAAATTCCTCAGCTCACGGACATTGCCCGGCCAGTCATACTCCTGTATGGCATTGAGCGTATTGTCCGACAGGATTTTGCTTATGCTGTATTTTTCGCAAAAGTGCTTCAAGAAATAGAACGTAAGGGGTAAAACGTCCTCCTGCCGCTCCCGCAGCGGCGGAATATGCAGCGGGATAACATTTAAGCGATAATAAAGGTCAGTGCGGAATCGGCGCTCCGCTACCATGGCTTTTAGATTCTCGTTGGTCGTTGCAATCAGACGAAAATCCACCGGGTGGGTTTTTGTAGAGCCGATGCGCTGGATGGACTTGGTTTCAATGGCGCGCAGTATTTTCCCCTGCAATTCCAGCGGCAGAGAATTAACCTCGTCCAACAGCAGTGTGCCTTGATCGGCCTCCTCGAAAAGACCGATTTTCCCCTTCATGGATGCACCGGTGAACGCACCCTTATCATAGCCGAACAGCTCTGTTTCCAGCAGCGCCGGCGGCAGAGAGGCGCAGTTTATCACAACCAGCGGGTGAACGCTTCTTGCACTGGCATTATGAATAAACTGTGCCAGAACCTCCTTGCCGGTACCTGACTCACCGGTCAAAAGCACAGAAGAATCTACATTGGCGACATTCTCGGCCGCTCTGAGCAGACGAAGCATCGCCGGACTCTCGGCAATCACATCCTTGTCAATCGTATGCCCGTCAATGCGCAAAGATATGGTCTCTTGCAGGACGGCCTGATGATAATCATCGTTCATCGAACGAACCGGGCGCACCACAGCAATGATGTTGCAAACGTCACCATTCTCATCAAAAATAGGAGATGAAACCACAAGAGACTGACGAATTTTGCGGTTTGGATTCTGCCTGTCGTACACATCCTGAAGCATAACCACCCGGCGTTTTTCCTCATACACAACGTCCGATATGCAAAAATCAATCATCTTGTTGGCTAAAAATCCGTGGACATTATACCCAAGCAATTCAGACTTTGTCATGTTGGCAAGTCTTGCATAAGCACTGTTGGCAAAAATTGTATTACCTGCATGGTCGAGAACATAAATGCCATCTGGAATGTTGTCAAGCAGAACATTAAAAAAATTCTGGTTCATATCCGGCGCCCCCCATTCTTAAGACTATTCATAAGCGGATTTACCACTTGTTCTTTTGCGCTTGATTTTTATATAGCACAATTGGTGCCATGTTCGACGTTTGTTTAAAGTTAGTATAGCATAGTTAAAATATCATTTCCAGAATATCGCTGCAGTTTATCGGCACTTTTGCACTCTCACTCGTCGTTATTACCAAAGCCTGCGAAGGAATGTACTCTTTACAGGTATCGTTGATTGCGCTATACTGGGACTGAAGACGGAAACGACTTTCCATGTCAACACAGCAGGCAAATATGACGGAGCTCCTCTCCCAGCATGCAAATTTGCATTTCCGTATCCTTGCGCACTGCGAAAGGAATGATAAAAAATGAAGTCAAAGTCAGGCGTGACTAATCTGGACAATCTCAAAGCCGCAGACAGCCTAACCTCACAAACTGTGCCCCGTTATAAAGTAGGCGAGCTGGCCCGCACCTATGGCATCCATCCGCAAACCCTGCGCTACTTTGACCAGAAAGGTTTGATTCAGCCCTCCCGCAACATAGACACCGGCCAGCGTTATTACTCCAATTTCGATATGCAGCGCATCACGCTGCGGATGCAATACCGCAATCTGGGGTGCAGCGTGCAGGAGACAAACCGCATCTTTCAGGGTTGCGATTTGGCCGAAATGGATGAAGTTTTGGGGCAGTGCGAAGTGCGGATGGCAGAAGAGCGTCGGCTGCTGGAGATTAAGGAACGGGGCTTGCGGCGGCTACAGGAGCGCTTAGCTAAAATCAGCACGCATCAGGGGCGCTACTTTTATGAAAAACGGCCGGCCATGTGGCAGCACACCCATATGATTAACGGTGCGCTGGTGAAAAGCGATGATGCAATTGAAGCGCGCAAGCTTCTTTTGGACACGCTGCCGCTCTGCTTTTACAGCTTTGCCTTCGAACCCACGCCGCCGGCAGAAGATCCCAATTCTTATCTTTGGAATATTGCAGCGGAGGAAAGCGATGCTGCACTGCTTGGCTTTGACCAGGTTCCCACTGCGCAGTATGTGCCTCAGGAGCATTGCGTATACACCATTTTCAGCATCAAAGGGGAAGCGCCGGTGAGTCGACAAAACCTGGATGATGCAATGGATTTCCTCGCACGCAATCATCTGGCGGTCAACGGCACCATTTACGGCACAGCCATCATTGAGCTGGGCGGCACCGATTCGGAAAATACCAGATATTTTGAAGTCTGGATTCCCGTTTGCGACAACCGGTAGCCTACAGCCACTTTAGCCCTATTTTCCGTTTTTCGAACGTATTTTTCAACGCAACAGCATCGGCCAAACCGCCGGTACTGTTGCGTTCTTGTTTTTGCTCTGGCAAATCAGAGCTTTTCCGGCATAATGAGTGCAGAAAAACAATTTTCTCCGCAGGTCTTGACACTACAGCTACTGTAGGCTGTACAATGGATTTGTTAATGCAAATTAAACATATTCCGTCAGAAAGGAGGGTATCAATTGAAAAAAATGCAAGTGGCAAAAAAAGAGCACACCCGCTGGTTCGTTCTGCTCACAGGCTGTATTATGAATTTCTGCATCTCCGGACCCAGCACGTTTAGCCTCTTTATTAAGCCAATCATGAATTTAACCGACTGGCCTATGGCCTCGGTTGCACTGTCCTTCACCATATTTAGCGTGATGTTGAGTGTTTCCGGCATTGCAGTGGGTACCTTTTCCCATCGTGTTCCGCCGCGGAGCATTATCTACTTTGGCTCAGCCCTGTTCTCATTGGGTTGGATTATCACCGGATTTTCCACCAACGTGACCATGATGCAGCTGTGCTTTGGCCTCATCAGCGGCCTTGGCGCTGGCGCAATGTACAATTTCACCGTTACGAACGCCCTCAAATGGTTTCCTGACCGCAGGGGTTTCGCCGCCGGATTGCTGCTGGGTTGCTCTGCCGTGGGGCCGGTGGTCTTTGCGCCAATTGCAAGCTCCATTATCGCAAACCTCGGCGTCATGGTTACCTTTACCATACTGGGTGCCTTCTTTGCCGTGCTGCTGCTGGCCACAGGTTGGCTGATTCAGGTGCCGCCGCCGGACTACCGGCCGCCGAACTGGACGCCCTCTCCCATTGCTGCCGCAGCCCTCACAGTGCGCGACTACACCTGGAAGGAAATGCTGCGCACCAGTACGTTTTATCTGCTGTTTTCGATTTTCGTCCTCGCCTGCACCTCCAGCATGATCATGCTCAATGTTGGTGCAGTCATCGGGCAGGAGCAAGCCGGAATGTCAGTGGGTATGGCCACTTTGTCTGTCACTCTGCTGGCGCTCTTCAATTTTACCGGTCGTTTTCTTTTCGGTGCAGTTTCGGATAAAATCGGCCGCTATCGCACCCTGCTGATTGCTTTGTGCTTCAACTTTGTGGCCATGATGTTCCTCTCCACCATCACGACAGCGCTCCCCTTCCTGGCCATGATGTGCGTGGTGGGCGCTTGCGGCGGTGCACTACTGGTCATGTTCCCGCCCATCGTTTCTGAGCGCTTTGGCGTGAAAAATTCCGCACTGAACTATTCCATTATGTTCACCGCTTATTCCACCGCTGCGTTGGTTGCGCCGTTGCTGGCCTCCTATTATCGTGAGCGGGGCAATTACGGGCCTGTTTTCATCTGGGCAGCCGGATTAACCGTCATTGCCGCAATTCTACTGCTTATCATCCTCAGGCAAAATAAATTAGAGAAGGAGAAACATACATGAAAAATTTCGACCTATTCAGCTTGAAGGGAAAAGTCATTGTCACGACAGGCTCCACAGGAGGGCTCGGCATCAGCTTTGTAAAAAATCTGGCATGGGCCGGCGCTGACTTAGCAATCTTAGACATCGAGCCCTGCAAAGAAAAACTGGACGCACTGGCCAAAGAAGTTGCAGACGAATATGGCGTAAAGGTAATGCCTTATGCTGTCGACATTTCTGACGAAGCAAACATCGTAGCGGTACGTGATGCTATATTGAAAGATTTTGGTCATATTGATGGTCTTCTCAACATGGTAGGCATTAATCAGCACGGGCCTGTGAGCGAATACAGCGAAGAGGATTTGATGCGTCTGTTGAACGTGAATGTAGCCGGAACATTTGGCTGCTGCAAGCACTTTGGTGCAACGCTATGCGAACAGGGCTCCGGTGCCATCGTCAATATTGCCTCCATTGCCGCATCGGTTATCCTGCGCGTTCCACGCCCCATGTGTGGATACAGCATTTCCAAGGCTGGCGTCGTTCAAATGTCAAAGGCTCTGGCGGCTGAATTCGGCGAGCATAATGTTCGTGTCAATGCTATTTCTCCCGGATTTATGGAGACCCGCATGAGCGGCACCAAGGGCGCAGTCAGTGCCGACCCTGCCGTATTGCAGCGGTATGTGCTTGAAGACACTCCTATGCACAGATATTGCAGAGCAGATGAATTGACTGGCGCAGCCATCTATCTTTTAAGTGATGCCTCCTCTTTTACAAATGGTCTTGACTTAGTCATTGATGGCGGGTACCTCCTCTGGTAAGTGGCTCCTTTCGGGCTCGATGTCAACCTCTGCAAGCCTTACTCATTTTCCTTGATGGCTCTGTCACAATACAGAGCCATCTTTTTTGTTTCACCGTCAAAAAAGCACGGACAGCTACCGCCATCCGTACTTTTCTAAAATTTTTATCCCTCAGTCGGCTGTTATCCTTGCGGGTATCTCCTTGAAAAATACTCTCTTTCCTTCAATCAGCACCCGCACGACGGTCTGCATCCACAGCCCCAACCTCTGTATCCGCCGCTGATTTGCACCGTGCTACTGGCGGTGTTGTTGCCGGGATTCGGCTCTGCCGTAGCGGCAGTAGCATGGGCGATATTTCTAATCGTACCACAGGCGTTTTGCCCCACCACGCCGCACAACTAGATGGTAAATCTTGCGCCGCTTGCAAGCGTCGGCAGATTGTAGCCGCCGTTCAGCGAGAACGCAACCTGCATCAAGCCCGCAGGCACACAATCCCGCAAAACCACGTCTTCCGCTGCCCCCGGGCCGTTGTTGGTCACGGCGATGGTGTACACTGTCCTCTGGCACGGCATGGCGCAGCTGCGGTCGGCTCTCTTCGTGATGGAACGATCAGCCAGCACCTCTTCCACCAGCAGGAAAACCGGATTAGAATTGATATTGTATACATCCTCGATGCCACCGGGAACAGGGTTGTCCTCGTTGACAATCATCATGCGGCCGGTCTCGTTGCCGCTTGTGTGATCGCTGATGCGCCACCATGCGCCGATAACGTTACTCATGGCATTGTTCATGATATTTTGCATGGTAAACTCCCCGTCAATAGGAGTGTATTTACTCGAGTCGGGCTCCACATAGATAAAATCAGGCGAAATGGCCGGATAGGGATTGGTCGCCGTGCCGGTGTTGGCCGCTGTGCCTGCGGGAAAGCCGCCGAAGGTTCCGTCGTCTGCGTCAGTCACCAAATTGCCAAGCACCGTGCAGCACGGGTCAAGCTCCACATTCAGCGACAGATAGGCCACAGGTTCATTGAATATATTTTGGCTCGTCACGTCTGCCGCCGCCACGGTGATTGCAATCGTGTTGGGGGTCACGCAGTCCAGATTGGTCGCTCCTGCCGGCGGAGCGGGGGTTGCCCGATGGGCGGCACAGTTGCGGCGGGCACATCACCCACTATGGCGACGGCGAAGTCGGCGGGACTGGCCTACGCCGCCCGCCAGACCATAACC
>JGI994J12354_10001741_pt1 | contig 21868 bp, 21 predicted proteins | sample IntmicLarv3ML3BL_FD_12354 | JGI IMG/M metagenome (IMG submission 12354) | reverse complement strand
AAGAAAAAACAGATGCGAAAATTGTTGTGTTGGAACCGTTCGGTTTACGCTGCGGTGCGGTGACTGATGCCTGGAGAAATGATATTGATCCGAAATTATATGTAATTCGTAAACTTGCACAAAAATATGCGGATGCATTAATTCCGTTAGATGCGTTGTTTTCAGCAAAATCACTTGAAAAAGAACCTGCGTTTTGGGCGGGTGACGGAGTTCATCCGACGCTTGACGGACACAGATTTATTGCCCTAAAATTACTGGAAGTACTTGATAAATAGGAATTTTTAAAATATAATTAATTTAAAATCGGGAATTTAAATTGAACATTTATAAAATAAGGAAAACCGACATCATACTGATCGCTGTAATTTTAATTATTTCAGCGGTCTTTGTGTTATATGGTTTATTTATTTCCGAACCAACGAAATCAGTTTACATTTTTGTGAATAACGAAGAAATCGGTAATTATTCGATTGTTGAAAATCAAAAAATTGAATTGGATTTTGATGGAATTATTGGCGGAACTGTCGTTATTTCAGATGGTTTTGTCTGGGTTGAAAATTTCGGTTGTCCTGATAAATTATGCGAAAAAACAGGTAAAATTTCACGTGTCGGTGAAGTGATTATTTGTTTGCCGAATAAAATGATTATTCGGATATCATAGTAAAAATGGGTGTGAAACGATGAAAAAAGTACAAATAATTACAGAATTATCGGTTTTTCTTGCAGTCGCATTGATTTTATCCTATGTCGAACACGTGGTTTTTTCCGATATTGTTATGCCGGGAATTAAATTGGGTATTTCAAATATTACAGTTTTATTGATATTATACCGATATAATTTCCCGACGGCATTGGGATTCGGAGTTGTTAAAAGTTCGTTATCTGTATTTTTTACAGGGCGTTTCGGTTCGTTGTTTTTTTCACTCAGCGGCATTGTTTTAGCGGTGATTGTCATGGCTTTGCTGAAAAAATCGGAAAAATTTTCTTTACTGGGCGTGAATGTTTCGGGAAGTGTGAGCCATATTATCGGACAACTTTGCGTGGCGATGTTTGTAATAGGTTCCGATGTTTGGCGGATTCTACCGTTATTAATGATTTTCGCGGTAATTTCAGGTATTTTGATGTATTTTCCTGCAATGGGTTGCTTAAAACAAATCGAAAAAAGCGAACAATGGTTAATTAAAAATTCATGAAATCATCTAAAAAAATAAAATTATTGATATAAATATTGGTATAATTTATTGAAATTAATAAAAAATTAGAAATATATAAAATATTTATTTAAAAATACTTGAAAAATCGGCGAATTTATTGTAAAATATAAGATGTGTTAAATCTTTAACAAAATTAATATATATGAAAATGGAGAAAAACAAAATGAATGTGAACAAAAAAAGTGTGAGAGATATTGATGTTTCAGGGAAAAAAGTGTTGGTAAGATGTGATTTTAACGTACCACTTGATAAAGAACTTAAAATAACCGACGAAAACAGAATAAACGGTGCGATTCCGACAATAAAATATTTAATGGAAAACGGTGCGAAAGTAGTCTTATGTTCGCATTTAGGCAGACCCAAAGGCGGTTTTGAAGACATTTTTTCATTAAAACCCGTTGCAAAACGCTTGAGCGAATTACTTAATGTTAAAGTTGAAATGGCAGCAGACGTAATCGGTCCTGACGCCAAAGCTAAAGCGGCTGCTTTGAAAAACGGCGAAGTCATGATGATTGAAAATGTTCGTTTCCATAAAGAAGAAGAAAAAAATGACCCTGATTTTGCCAAAGAACTGGCATCTTTAGCTGAAATATACGTAAACGACGCATTCGGCACAGCACATAGAGCACACGCGTCAACAGAAGGCGTTTCGCATTATCTGCCGGCAGTTTGCGGATTTTTAATCCAAAAAGAAATCGAAATCATGGGTAATGCGCTTGCAAATCCTGCAAAACCGTTTATGGCGATTTTGGGCGGCGCGAAAGTATCAGATAAAATCGGCGTAATCAACAACTTAATCGAAAAAGTTGACGTATTAATAATCGGCGGTGCGATGGCTTATACATTTATCAAAGCACTCGGCGGAAAAATCGGCGACAGTTTATGCGAAAATGAAAAAGTAGACTTGGCAAAAGAGTTAATGAATAAAGCCAAAGCGAAAAATGTAAAATTCTTATTGCCGATAGATGATGTTGTCGCACAAAAATTTGATGCAAATGCAGACAGCAAAATCGTAAACGCCATGAAAATCGAAGACGGCTGGCAAGGTCTTGACATCGGAACAGAAACGATAAAATTGTTCGCAGACGAAATAGCCAAAGCAAAAACAGTTATTTGGAACGGACCGATGGGCGTTTTTGAATTCGAAAAATTTGCAAACGGAACCAATAAAATCGCTGAAGCAGTAGCAAACAGCGGTGCAATCTCCATCATCGGCGGCGGCGACAGTGCAGCGGCAGTCGAACAATTAGGTTATGCAGACAAAATGACGCACATCTCAACAGGCGGCGGCGCGTCACTCGAATTCTTGGAAGGTCTTGAATTGCCGGGAATAGCTTGCTTACTGGATAAATAATCATTTAAAATATATTTTTACGAGGTTAAAATTTCATGAACAATAAATTAAGAAAAACAATAATCGCAGGCAACTGGAAAATGAATAAGACACCGAGCGAAGCAAAACTCTTTATCAATGATTTAAAAACACTCGTAAAAGACGCTAAATGCGACGTAATCGTGGGTGTTCCGTTCGTTTGTTTACCCGTTGTAATCGAAGCGGTTAAAGGTTCAAACATTAAAGTTGCAGCACAAAATATGCATTTTGAGCAATCGGGTGCATATACAGGTGAAATCAGTGCAGAAATGTTAGTTGATTTAGGCGTGGAATACGTTATTATCGGACACAGCGAACGCAGACAATATTTCAACGAAACCAACGTAACATTAAATAAAAAAGTTTTGCACGCACTTTCGGCAGGATTAAAACCTATCATTTGTGTAGGCGAAATCCTTGAAGAACGTGAACAGGGTATAACCGACGAACTCGTTTCATTGCAAGTCAAAGTAGCTTTAAATAACGTAACCAAGGAACAATTACAAAATATAGTCATCGCATACGAACCGGTTTGGGCGATCGGTACAGGCAAAACTGCGACAGCCGACCAAGCGGATGAAGTCAACGGAATTATACGCAGAACGTTGGAAAGCACATATGACAGAACAGCAGCCGAAAGCGTAACCATACAATACGGCGGTTCGATGAATGCGAAAAACGCTGAAGAGTTACTCAGTAAATATCATGTTGACGGCGGACTTATCGGCGGTGCGTCGCTAAAAACGCAAGATTTTGCTGCTATTATTAATGCTGCGAGTAAATAGAATTATTTGGGAGAAAAAATGAAACCTATTACGTTAATTATAATGGACGGTTTTGGGATTTCCGATGAAAAATACGGTAACGCGATTGTCGGAAACTGTCCGAATTTTGATAGACTGACGCAAAAATATGCCAAACAGTATACGACAATCAATGCGTCGGGAATGGACGTGGGTCTTCCCGACGGACAAATGGGTAACAGCGAAGTCGGACACACTAATATCGGTGCGGGACGCGTGGTTTATCAGGAATTGACTCGTATTACAAAAGCAATTATGGATGAAAGTTTTTATAAAAATGAAACGCTGATCAAAGCGATTGAACATTGCAAGAAAAATAATTCGGCACTGCATTTAATGGGACTGATGTCCGACGGCGGCGTTCACAGCCACAATTCGCATCTGTTTGCATTGCTTGAACTGGCAAAGCGTCAAAATTTTAATAATGTTTTCATACACTGTTTCATGGACGGACGTGACGTTTCGCCGACAAGCGGAGCTTGTTTTGTCGATGAATGCGTACAAATGACTCAAAAAATCGGCGTCGGAAAAGTAGCGTCGGTTATGGGCAGATATTACGCAATGGACAGGGATACACGCTGGGAACGCGTGGAACTTGCATATAATGCGATGACAAAATGCGAAGGTGAATATTTCGAAAATCCTGTAAAAGGTATCGAACAGAGTTATAAAGCCGAAGTAACAGACGAATTTATTAAACCGTTTGTCTGCACAAAGGATTGTAAAGTTTCAGATAATGACAGCGTAATATTTTTTAATTTCAGACCCGACCGCGCAAGAGAAATTACAAGAGCGTTCGTAGACCCGAATTTCACGGGCTTTGAACGCAAAATGATTAATACATTTTTCGTCACGATGACTTCATATGACGTAACAATTCCCAACGTGAGTGTGGCGTTTGTTCTTCCGACAAAATTGGAAAACACGCTCGGTGAATATCTTTCAAAAAATAATTTAAAACAGCTGCGAATCGCTGAAACGACCAAATATGCACACGTTACGTTCTTTTTCAACGGCGGTGTGGAAGAGGTTTACGCAGGCGAAGACAGAGTTTTAATCGAAACGCCAAAAGTTGCAACTTTCGATTTGAAACCCGAAATGAGCGCATATGAAGTGACTGACGCAGTACTCGAAAAAATTAACGCAAACATGTATGACGTAATCATATTAAACTTTGCGAACTGCGATATGGTCGGACATACAAGCTTAATGGACGCAACAGTTAAAGCCGTGAAGACGGTTGACGAATGTATGAATAAAGTCCTCGAAGCAACCCTGAAAATGGGCGGAACAGCGATAGTAACGGCAGATCACGGCAACGCTGATAAACTTTTCGAAGCCGACGGTTCGCCGTTTACAGCACATACCACAAACGTAGTTCCGTTTTTAGTAGCAGGTTATGACTGCACAGTCCGCCAAGACGGCGAAAAAAAGCTGGCTGACATAGCACCGACCATCTTAAAAATCATGGGATTACCCATTCCGAGCGAAATGGACGGTAATTCGCTGATATAACCGAATAAAAATTTCAGTCCGTAATAATGAATTTTATTATGGACTTTTTTGTTGGGATGGGTTATAATTAAGAAAATAAATTATATAAAGAGGATCTGAATATGGAAGATAATAATTTTGCGAGTGTAGGTGCTATTGTTTTACGTGATAATAAAATTTTACTGGTTCGTCATACTTACGGTTCGGCTAAAGATAAATTATTAAATCCCGGTGGAATGATCCAACAAAATGAACTTCCGACAGACGCTGTAAAACGTGAAGTTCTGGAAGAAACAGGTATACATATAAACCCGATCGGAATGCTGAGTATTCGTTGTTCGCCGAAAAATTGGTACATGGTTTTTCTCGCCGAATATGTTTCGGGTGAAGTAAAATCTGATAATTATGAAAACAGCGAAGCCATATTCATGGACAGCGACGAACTTTTACAACGGAATGACGCAACCGACACGGTAAAAACGTTGCTTCGCTTAGCGTTGAATAAAAAACCGATAATTGCTCAAGACGCAGGCGAAAACAGGATTTTATTTGCGAGTAATGAAGATATTATAAATTAACCGATTAAACTATTAATTTTATATCGTTGATGAATATCGTGGCTTAATAACATAAAAATATTAAGGAAAACTATGAACATTTTGTGAACTTTTAGCGAATTGTGTAGAATTTGCAATATTTTATGTGTTAATATAAATGTAAGGATAAAAATAATTATAAAATATTCTTTTTAATGACAGATTCAATTGTAAAGATAAGGGGTTTACATGAAAAAAATTTTAGTCATATTATTTATTATAATAATATTATTAACTTCTTGCGAAAAAGTAAATAATTTAAATTCCGATAATTTAAACGTCGAAATTAACGACGAAATAAGTATCACTAAAGAAAATCTTCATCAACTTGAAAACCTGGAAATAACTCCATGGGAATTTGTAGAAAAATATCCATGCAACGAAGTTTATGATAACACCTGTGTTTATTTTTTAGCTGATAATTATGAATTGCATATAGATCTTGGTATCAATTGGAACAAAACTTATGTTGGTATTTACGACAGAGAAAAACGTGAATCAATGCGTTTATTTAATTCAAGTAGTAATAGTATTAACGATTTTTATGCACGTAGAAATTGGGGTGAAATTGTAACTAATAATATTAAAATTTATTCTTCAGATAAAAAAAATTATGTTACTTATCAATATAAAATGGAAAATCGATGTGATGAAAAAAATCCAAATTATTATCACTATTATGATCATAAATTATTATTAAATGACGAAATTGAATTAATGCCAAAAGATGAAATTCTTGCCGATTTTTTATATGAATATATATCTTTTAGCGATGAAGTGATATGGTCAACTGATAATGAAAAGTTTGCCTATAGTTTTAGTGATGGAAAAAAATTTGAATATATGTATGATATACCGGGAAAATTGAAATATAAAAACGAAAAACTTTTTTATTACATGTCAATATTTAATACTATTGATAATTCTGAAATTATCATATCAATGAATAAATTAACCGAATGTTTTGAAAATATTTATGATGTCGAAGATTATTTAAAATCATGTTCCATATTAAAATGGTCACCTGATTCCAAATATTTGTTATTTAGCAGTTTTTTAGAAAAAGAAGATCTTGAATGTATTTTATTCGTGTATGATTATGAAAATAATAAAATTTTATACCATGAAATAGTTGATCCGGGTTTTCAACGAAAATATATTTATTTATATTCAATGTACAACTCTTTATACGAATATGATTTCGATTGGTCGAAAATTGAGTAGATGTTTTTTAATTAATAATGAAAAATAGTTATAAATTAAATTATTGCATCATTCGAATTTATATCGGAAAGGAAAAATATGATTTCCATTTACATAAAAGAAGCCATAAAAAATTTGAAAAAGAATGTAATATCCGGCTTGTTAAATATAATATTATTTATATTATTATATTCCGCTATAGGAAATATAAGTGGAAATATGCTGGAAAATGCCTCTTATTCAAAAATATTTTCTTCTGAAGTATATGTAAAAAATAATATCATGACATTCCGGACATATACAAATCTTCGCGAAAACGAAGAGTTATTGCGGAATACCGAAAATCATATTAAATTATCTATGGAATTTTTTGAAAAATTGGATAAAATCAAAAATTTAAAATATAATTTGACACATCGTGTTCCATTACCAATTAATGATTTCAAAGGTTCAAGAATTTTCGATTTTAATTATCAAAATGATATGCCTGTGGATTTTTTCGGCGACGGCGATTTTGTTGAAGCAAAATGCTTATTCACAGGTTATAATTTTCATCATGTAAATAATTATAACATCATTGCGGGACGAAACTTAACCGATGAAGACTTGATATATAATCCGAACGGAAATACGCCTGTATTATTAGGCTATTCGTATTTGGATATTTACCAGCCGGGTGATATTCTGGAAGTAAATAAAATTTATAACAACGGAATGGGTTCGGGAATATTCCATAAAAAACTTGAAGTTATTGGTATAATTGATAAAGATTTTACTGTTCTTGATATAGTAGCTCAAAATAATTTTATTATGGATACATATATCATAATTCCATATCAAAAATTTCCATATGAAGAACTCTTAAATGAGTCATTCTATACAATCGAAAATACTTCATTATGGTATTGGACATTATTTGCTCGAACGAATTTAATGGTTACAGATGAACATAAGGAACAGGTTGTTGCGGATGTTCAGAAAATATTAAATGAACATGGCAGGCATTCGAAATATTATGTTATTTTAGATTTAAAATTTATGTCAGAACTGTATAACGGCATGGAACAGGCAAAAGCAGGTTTGTTTTTGCTTATTATTGTTTCTTTGATGATTCTTTCAATAATTTCCGTTATTATCCTTGTTATACATAACATACGCAGAAACATGCGTGACTATTCTATCCACAGGCTTGTAGGCGGAACAACGTTAAATGTATCCATGTGCTGCGTATTCGAGATTTTACTGTTATTATTATGCGGAGATTTTCTCGGTTTCGCTGCAGTATATTTCATGGATTTAACAACATGGATTACTTATATCACTGTACCGTTTTTTATTATAATGCTTATTATTAATATATTGACGCTCATCCTGACATACATTTGCTCAAATATATTCATTTCACGCGGAGATTTATCGAAAACCTATAAGTAAGGAGGGATTATTTATATGAAAAAATTAATGGACTATATATTTTTAATAATACTTATGAGCGTTATCAGTATGTTCATAATTATGATTGGAGCCATTTTGGACATAGGAAAATCAGGAGATTTATATTATAATAAATTTTTAAGTAATAATGTAAAAACTGTTCAGATTACTGATGCGTCGAAAGTAACTGTTGATTTTACAGTGCGTTTTTCTGATTTTGGCAAAGACTATACTATAATCAAAAAAGTACGCAATTCATTAAATCAGGAAATTGACAACATTCAGGCGATTTATTCAGCAGGAAAAAATAATATTCCCAATTTATTATCAGGACGATATTTTACGCAAGATGAATTTAATAGCAATGCAAAGGTATGTGTAATAGGAAAATATATCGCAGAACGTTCTCTTTTAATAGAAAATGACAAAGAATATTATGATTATATGGGTGTAAAATACGAAGTCATCGGACACATAGGCTTAGAAAAAGGTACGGATTTGGATTCAATGGTATGGTTGAATATGAATGCATATATGCTAAACGCAGCATATGCAGGAAATTATTGCATTGACGGTATACGAACTGCCGATATCAATTCGGCTTTCAATAATTTTACCGGACAATTTGATGAATTAACATATAAATATGGTCTTTCTGTGAAAGAAACAGAACCGGAAAAAACTGTTCCGTCCTTAGGGAAAGATTTTGATTTTGTTTTTACAATCTCAATAATAATTTTATTTATAAACATCCTGATTGCAAATTATCAATACATCAATAAAAAAATACATACAGTCGCCGTTAAAAAATTATGCGGTGCTTCAAAATTTTCGGTAATCGGCGGACTTTGTAAAAATTTTGTAATTATTGTTATTATAGGATACATTATAGGCGCAATCAGTTATACAACATTTTTACGTAACTTTGTAAATAATAGTCAGGAATTTATTCTTGCAGATATAAATATTATTAATTTAATAACTTCATTTATTGTAATCTTAATGTTCACTATCATAATCATTTATCCGATGATTAATAAAGTTTATAAAACTGATGTGAGTTTGCTGTTAAAAGATTAGGAGATTTTATGGAAAACATTATAGAATTGAAAAATATTTCGAAAACCTACGGACGTGCCGACGCCATTGTTCAAGCACTTTTTCCGATTAATCTTGAAATAAAAAAAGGCGAAATGACAGCAATTATGGGTAAATCGGGTTCAGGGAAAAGTACTTTACTTAATATTTTAGGCGGAATCGATCATCCTGACGACGGACAATATATTTTTAATAATGAAGTATTAAATACAAAAAGCCAAGATAAAATGGCACGTTTCAGACGCGTAAAAATAGGTTTTGTCGTACAAAATTTTGCGTTAATAGACGAATATACCGTCATGCAAAACATCGCTTTGCCATTAAAATATAATAAATGCAAAAAATCACTGATTAAATCAAAAATCAAACAAATTACGCAAAAATTAGATATAGTTGAAAAAATAAAAAAATATCCGCGGGAATTATCCGGCGGACAGATGCAGCGAACAGCGATTGCAAGAGCGGTTGTTCATAATCCCGAAGTGATTTTGGCGGATGAACCGACAGGTGCTCTCGATTTACAAACAGGGGAAAATATTATGCAATTATTCAAAGAAATTAATAAAAACGGAACAACAGTGATTATCGTGACACATGACGCCAATGTTGCGTCTTATTGCGATAAAATTATAAATTTGCAAGACGGAAAAATTATTAAAAATTAATATTAAGAATAAAAATTATAATTTTATTTTTAATAAATACGCTAATCGCAGTGAATACTCATCGTATATTCACTGCTTTTCGGCATCCTTTTTTCATCCGATAAATTATATTCAAAATTAATTTTTTTATTAAAATGCAGTGCGGAAAGCCATAAATGGCATAACGCTATACCCATATCAAATTTATTTACTTTATTCAAAACTAAACCTGATATCGGATTCGGAAGTTTTCGGCTAACAATAATATTATTGGCAGTGCCCGAAAAGTGCCATGGCTGCGTGTTTATAGCGGAAGGTGCAAGGCGAACAGCTTCCATAAGAAATACGATATTGTCTATCTCAGTGATTTGTTCGAGAGTTTTGCGTTTGAATAATTTCATGTTGTCTCTGAACACGTCTTCATCGGGCAGACCGAACGATAACATTACTTGATATTCCAATCCACTTTGCGTTTTATATTCCTTTTTCGGCGAACCCGAACCCAGCCAGCAACTGCCCAAACCGTTTGAGGTCAAAAATAAACTGATTTGCTGCATCAAAAAACCGATGTTTTCGGCACTTCCGTGCTTTTCTTCGGAATAGGCATAAATATAATGAGGCGCTTTGTTTTGATGTGATGAAATTAGCTCATTATCGGAAACAATGACAAAATCAACTTTTATTTCTTCATATAATGGTATAATTTGTTTAATAAAATCATTAATTTGTTCGAGCATTTCTTGTGTTAATTTCGAAGATTTATATTTTCGAACACTTTTTCGCTTAAAAATTGAATCAAACAAAATATTATAATTTTCCATCGATACACTCAACTTTCTGTTAAACTAATTCGGCAATAAAATGGTTAAACCGTGAGGTAAAATCTCGAAATCTGCGTGATTTTCTATCATTGTTTCGCCGTCTGCGTTGATTGCAAAAGGTTTATCACTGGTGATTGTACATTTTTTTGTCCTGATAAACTGCACAATCGGCAGCTTTGTATGCTGACCTTTGATTAATTTCGGAAAAAGTCTCAGAATCGTAAATCGTGAAACCTTTTTTACGATATAAAAATCCAATTTTTCGTCGTTTTGATCAGCTTCGGGCGCACATAAAAATCCGCCGCCGTAATATCTTCCGTTCGCTGCGATAATTAATAATTTTTTACCTTCAATAACTTCGCCATCTACAACAATTTTAACATTTGTACATTTATATGACAATAATGTATATAAAATAGCGATATAATACGATAAAGAAGCGGGGATTAAAGGAATTCTCTTGAATTTTATCGCATTTACAACGACTTTTGCATCAAATCCGCACGACGCTACATTCGCATATTTTCTGCCGTTTAACATCGCACAGTCAATTTCAACTTTTTTCATCGTATCAATGGATGAAATCATCTGATCGACCGTGTAAGTCCCGAATGTACGCAAAAAATCGTTCCCGCTGCCTGCAGGAATGTGACAGACAGGAAAGTTTTTATTATCCACACCGTTTACAACTTCGTTGAATGTTCCGTCTCCGCCGACAGCAAAAAACGCAAGTTCATCGGCATTTATTTCATCTTTAATATAATTTTTTACAATTTCAGTCGCGTGACCCACATGCTCAGTCACATGAATTACAGCGTCGGGAAATAATTCGGAAATTTTTTCGCCGTACATATTCGCCTTACCTTTTCCCGATTTCGGATTAACGATAAAAACTTTTTTCATGTAATTTTATACAACTTTCTTTATGTAATTGTTATCTGTTCATTGTTAATTGACGTCACATGTGATCAACAGGCTCAATACCCAAAATATATAAATGATTCAGAATCACTTTTTTCGTCAGCACTGATAATGCTAACCATGACGAACGTTTGATTTGATTTTCTTCGTTTAAAATGTAATTTTCATGATAAAAACGTGAAAAATTAACAGATAACCGGTATACATTTTCGGCGATATAATGTGGAGCTTTTTCGTTTATCGCACGCTCATATACTTCGCCCGATTGCAAAATCGACAAAATCAAATCCCGTTCGACATCACTGTAAATCCCTGTAATCATAGGCGTTACAGCTTCATCAAATTCTGCTTTTTTAAGGATCGAATTTATCCGTGTGACTGTGTATAAAATATAAATTCCCGTTTTTCCTTCAAAAGAAATAAATTTATCTAAATCAAAAATATAATCTTTCGCACGGAAATTTACCAAATCTCCGAATTTTATCGCAGCAATACCCAATTTTTTCGCAATTTCAATCTTTTGTTCTGTATCCGAAACAAAATCTGAACTGTCCAATTTTTTCATAGCGCCGTCGATCACCATATTAATAAAATCAGAAAGCTGCATAACGCCGCCGTCACGGGTTTTGTAGGGTTTTCCGTCGCTGCCGTTCATGGTTCCGAATCCCAAAAATTCCAGTTCGGTTGAATCTTTCGCAATTTCCGCCATGCGTACACAGCGAAAAACCTGGCTGAAATGTAAATCCTGGCGTCTGTCCACGCAATACCAAATTTTATCGGGTTGATAATCTTTTTCACGCTGAACAATCGTCGCCACATCCGTAGTCGCATAATTGACGGATTTATCGGATTTTACAATCATAATCGGCGGCATCGGCGCTTTGTCGCTGTCGGTTTTTACATCGATAATCATCGCTCCGTCGCTTTCGTACAGCAAACCTTTTTCGGTCAGCAGTTCGATTAATGGAGCTATATATGGGTCAGCGTCACTCTCTCCATACCATATATCGAATTCGACGCCCAAACTGTCATAACTTTTTTTCATGTCGGGAATCGAAATTTCCCTAATTTTTTTCCATAAGGCAAAATAACCTGCATGCTGATTTTGGAGTTCTTTCGTGATTTTACCCGCTTTATTACGAAATTCAACGTTTTCTTTACTCTTTTTAGAAGCAAAAGGATAGATTTCGTTCAATAAATCGACAGAAAAGTCAGGAATTTCATCAATTTCAGGTATAAAACCGTTATAAAAACATTGCCAGTCAGGATATCTTTCTTCCATTTCTGCGATGACTAATCCCATCGGCATACCCCAATCGCCCATATGCACGTCGCCAAGGACGTTATAACCCGTTTTGCGAGCCAAACGCTTGACGCTTTCGCCGATTATTGCCGCACGTAAATGCCCGATGTGCAGCGGCTTTGCGATGTTCGGTCCGCCGTAATCAACGATAATGGTTTTTTCTTTATCGATCTGTTTTATTCCTAAGTTTTGGTCGTTTATTAATAAACTATAATTTTCCATGATAAATTCGTCGGTTAAAACAATATTGATAAATCCGGGCGCAACAGCCGTAACTGACGCAAATTTCGCATTTTTTGCCAAAACATCAACGACATTCTGTGCAATCTTAACCGGCGGCAGTTTATAAATTTTAGCACCCGATAATGCTCCGTTGCACTGGTACTGACACAGTTCGGGACGGTCGGAAACTGTCGTAAGTCCCAAAGCAGCATCATAACCGCATTGCACAAAAGCGTCGGATATAATTTTTGTCAATAAAATTGTAATAAATTCCATATAAACTCCCAAATATTGATAGGGTTATTATAACATATTTTATAAAAAAAATATATATAAATTTTGAAATAAATAAAAAATAACAGAGAAAATCTCTGTTCGAATAAAAATAATTTTTGGGGTGGATAATGGGATTCGAACCCACGCTCTCTAGAGCCACAATCTAGCGCTTTAACCGGGCTAAGCTATATCCACCGCATTTTAAATAATAATCAGCTCAATAATTATATCAAAAATTCTGCTTTTTGTCAATAGAAAAAATCACTAAATAAAATTAATACCTGATTGATGAAACTTAAATAATTATTTTTTATTCTCCCAATCGCTTAATCAATGCATTTAACCGATTTTGTTTCGTTTCGTCTTTTTTGGAAATCTCAATAAAATTTAATTGTTCACGTTTTATATAGTCAGGCTGTTTCAAGAAAATATCGAAAACATCAGCGTCTTTCAGGGATTTTTCGATGTTTTCGGGTATGGAAACAATTCGTTTTTTATCGTCTTTTTCTAATGTTATTTTAAGCGATTCACCTAAATTTTTGCCGACAGCCTGTTTTATAAATTCGTTATACACTAAATAATGTCCGTTTTTTGACGGCAATAACATGTGTTCAAAATAATGCCCGTCAACCGTGATTTTAACGGGAATATTTCCTTTTGAATTGAAATGTTCAACGGCAGAATATGGAAAATATAAAACATTCCACTTGATTTTGCCCTCTAAACGGCAGATTTCGGCTTCAAATTCAAATTTCATTTTAATTCCTTTTTTTGAAATGGGAAAGAATGACATGATTTTTTTAAGTGAATAATACAAATATGCGGCTCGGGTTTTGGATCATTTTTTCATACTTTTAACTACTTATTATTTATAAAATGAAAAATGATAAATGATTTCCCTTTCGGTAATGATGAATGATGAATACAAAAAATGCCGATATGCCGGCGTTTTTCTTTATTTATCATTCACAATTTATCATTTATCATTTTTCATTACCCCGTAGGGTATTTTTTGGAGCGGGTGATGGGAATCGAACCCACGCGACCAGCTTGGAAGGCTGGAGTTCTACCATTGAACTACACCCGCATAATTAATTAATAATTAAGAATTAATAATTAATAATCAAGAAGCGAGAATTAATAATTGGGGAACGAAATAATTGATTGCTTGAAGTGCCGATGATTACTTTGATTGCGTCCATTTACGAAAGCAAATTTCCACAACTGTTATCTGTTAATTGTTAGCTGTTCTGGCGTGCCTGAAGAGAGTCGAACTCCCGACCTACTGCTTAGAAGGCAGTTGCTCTATCCTGCTGAGCTACAGGCACAAATTTTTATTGCCCATACATTATAATATATTTTTGGATTATTGTCAAGTTCTATTTAAAAAATTTTTCGTCTTTTATAAATTCTTAATTATTTTTTAGGATTTATGGTAAAAAACTGCATAATTTTTCACCATTTTTAATGTTTTAGTACTCAAAAATGATGCTTTTTTGTTCATTTTTATCGTTTTTTGATGAAAAAATGTACTCGAAATGCACTAATACATACGTCATTTTTATTATTTCTTTTCTGTCAATGGTTGATATTTTTTTATTTTTTAAATAAATATATAGTTGTTTAGTTTGCTAAAATATTATATAATTATTTTAACACAGTTCAAGGAGATTATTATGCTGAATAAAATTATTTTCGGTGAAAAATTAAAAAATTACAGAAAAGAAAAAAAATTAACTCAATCGCAGGTTGCCAAGGAAATCGGGATTTCTACGCAGGCTGTATCAAAATGGGAAAAAGGCGATTGCTTACCCGATTTGTGGAATACGAAACTTCTTTGCCGGTTATACGGTGTTTCAGCAGATGAAATGTTGAATTTTGACGATATAAATACAGAAAAAATTATCGAATCATATAAATTTGACAATGCTGTTTTCGAACTGGTGGAAAGATCCGAAAAAACTTATGCAGGCGGAAAACTTGATGAACAAATTGAAGATTTTTCGCATATTTCGGGAAAAAGCTTACCTGAACACGATGTCATATCAGCGTAAATTTTTGGCGTATGGGAAAAGCTCCTCACGGAATGATTTTTGCAAGAGAAGTTGAAAATGAAAATCAAACGGAAAATATTTTGGTATATAAAATGCCCAAATCACTGTATTTGCGGATATATTCAGACGAAAACGCGGCAAAATTAATCGGCAAGGAAAGCTGTGAACCGTGGGAAATGTTTTCATACATGTGGAATTCGGTCATGCCGAAACATCGGCTGAAAATGGTTGTTACGGAAAATAATGAACAAATTCAACTGGAAATATTTGATTCGGCTGACGGTAAACACGGAAAAGGCTGGGCATATTCGGCAGTTGAACGAAAATAGTTTTTTATTATTTCAATTCTGTCGAATGAATTTGCTGCTAATAATATCCCGATTGCAGATAAAATTATTAATAAAATTCAGCGAAAATTCGTTTGATGTGATGCTTTTTTATAAAAGTGTCGTGCTGAACGATTTTTTTACGAAAATGAACGAAGATAAGGAAGTATGATTTTTCGTTTTAGAAAAATAACGTAAATACAGTATTAGCCGTAAATACGGCTAATACACACTTTGTACGAATTCGTGCGGGGATTGGATTTATTTAAATCATTATGGGATGATTTTTAGAATATTCGAAAATTATATCTAAATAAATCTTGACAAATGTTCTAAAATATGGTATAATATATAGGTGATTTATTCATGCTATTGATTATGGGATGATTATTAAGTTTTATTTAAAATAATGAGGAAATCTTTAAAAACAGACGAAAATCAGAGATAAACCGGTAAAACATTCAGAATTTGACCTTTCCTGACCTTTTACAGGAATTGAAAAATTTTTATTTTTTTATTATAATATAACAAAGGTCAAAGATAGTCAAAGTTAATAATTTATTACAGGAGAATATTTTGGGTGCGAGTGATATTATTTCGGCATTTATTAATAAAATGCTTGAAGAAAACGACGGGTTATTAGAATTACAGCGAAATGAATTGGCACAACGGTTCAAAGTAGTGCCGAGTCAGATAAATTATGTGATTTCGTCACGTTTTACACCTGAACAAGGGTATATAATTGAATCAAGAAGGGGCGGCGGCGGATATATACGTATTCAACGCGTACAATATGATAAAAGCGCATATTTGATGCATATAATAAATACTGTAGGAACATCGATAAATGCGTTTGAAACGCAAATGTATCTGAAAAATATGCTGGATAACAATTTTTTGACAAGTGAAGCGGTAAAATTAATGTCGGCAGGATTGTCTGACGTTGTATTTATGCCGTTAAATTCGGAAGTTCGTGATGTTTTAAGAGCAAATATTTTTAAAAACATGTTGATTTCGTGTATAATTAAATAGAATGGGAGTGAAAATTATGTTATGTAATAATTGTAAAAAAAATAAGGCGAATACTTTTTTCAGACAAACAGTGAACGGATATTCAAAAGAATTATTTTTGTGTCCGGAATGTGCCTCAAAAATGAATTTAACTGATATTTTCGGAATGCCGGTAATATTGTCTTCGTTTTTCGGACAAATGGATTTCAACAGTGATTATGACGGAAAACAATCTTTGGGTTTTTTGAATGATCCTAAAAATGAATTGGACATATTACGAAAAAAAATGAATGATTCCGTTAAAATCGAAGATTATGAATCAGCGGCAAAATTCAGGGATCAAATTAAAAAAATTGAAGCATCACTGTAAATTGCAATGGTTTAATGAAAACCGGTAAGCAGGTTAACAGGAGGTAGTTTAGGAGGGTATTATGTATTATAATTTTTCAGATATGGCACAAAGAGCATTAAATTTATCTTTGGAAGGTGCGAGGGAATTCGGGCACGGTTATGTCGGAACGGAGCATTTATTATTGGGACTTGTTCAGGCGGAGGATTCGATTGCATCAAAGGTTTTGGAAAAGTCGGGAATAACGTCAAATTCAGTAGTCGGGCGGATTGTTGAAATGATCGGAACCGGTACGCCGTCGAATATTTCGGCTTCGGATATGACTCCAAGAACTAAAAAAGTGATTGAACAATCGTTTATTGAAGCTCGTAGTTTGGGGCATAGAGTCATCGGAACCGAACACATCTTACTGGCATTACTGCGAGAACGTGATTCGAAAGCAATGGAAATAATTGAAATTGAGCACGGGGATATCAAAAAAATTCAAACGGATATTTTGGAAGCTCTCGGTTTGACACCTGTTAATTCGGGTGCGGGATTTTCGTCTGTAAAAAACGAAAAAAATACAAAAAAATCGAATAATGATACACCTACTCTGGATAATTTCGGCAGAGATTTGACCGAAATGGCGATTGAACATAAAATTGATCCGATAATCGGACGGAATAATGAAATCGAGAGAGTTATTCAGATTTTATCACGCAGAACGAAAAATAATCCTTGTTTAATCGGCGAACCCGGCGTAGGAAAAACGGCGATTGCAGAAGGTTTGGCGCAGCATATTATTGAAGGAAAAGTTCCCGAAACATTGAGGGATAAACGTGTAGTGACCCTGGATATCAGTTCGATGATTGCAGGTTCAAAGTACAGGGGCGATTTTGAAGAACGAATAAAAAATGCGATTGCTGAGGTCATCAAAGCGGGAAATGTCATACTTTTTATCGATGAAATGCACGTTTTAATCGGCGCAGGATCAGCAGAAGGAGCTGTGGACGCAGCGAATATTCTAAAACCTTCGCTGGCGAGGGGAGAATTGCAAGTCATCGGAGCGACGACTCTTGACGAATACCGCAAGCATGTGGAAAAAGACGCTGCTTTGGAACGCCGTTTTCAGCCGATTATCGTGAGCGAACCGTCGGTGGAAGACAGCATAGCGATTTTGAAAGGTATTCGGGATAAATATGAAGCACATCATAAGGTCAAAATTTCGGACGATGCGATTGAGAGTGCTGTTAAATTAAGCAAACGGTATATCCAAGATCGGTTTTTACCCGATAAAGCGATAGATTTGATGGACGAAGCGGCTTCTCGGATGCGTATACAAAATTTGACAACTCCTCCCGATTTAAAAGAATTGGAAGAACAGATTAAAAAAATCCAGGCGCAAAAAGAAGACAGTATTCGGAATCAGGATTTTGAAAAAGCGGCTCAATTGCGTGACAGCGAGAAAAAAATGCTTTCGGAACTGGAATATAAAAAGAAAAACTGGACGAGTGAAAGTTCGGACAGAGATTTGGTTGTGACGGAAAGCGAAATTGAAGATATTGTTTCGCAAACTACGCATATTCCCGTTAAAAAACTGGTTAAAGAAGAAAGTCAGCGGTTGTTGAACATGGAAAATATCCTGCATAATCGTGTAATCGGGCAGGACGCGGCTGTAACGGCGGTGGCTAAAGCGATTCGGCGTGGAAGAGTGGGTTTGAAAGACCCGAAAAAGCCTGTCGGTTCATTTTTGTTCATGGGCCCGACAGGTGTGGGTAAAACCGAATTGTCCAAGGCTTTGAGCGAGGTTTTGTTCGGTGACGAAAATGCGATGATTAGAGTCGATATGTCCGAATATATGGAAAAACACACGGTTTCGCGAATGATCGGTTCTCCTCCCGGTTATGTCGGATATGACGAAGGCGGGCAGCTGACAGAAAAAGTGCGTAGAAATCCCTATTGCGTAATACTTTTTGACGAAATTGAAAAAGCGCATCCCGATGTTTTTAATATCTTATTGCAAATTTTGGACGACGGATTATTGACCGACGCACAGGGACGAAAGATCGATTTTAAAAATTCCGTTATTATTATAACTTCGAACATCGGAGCGAAAAACATTGTAGAACCGAAAAAGCTCGGTTTTGCCCAACAAGACGAAGATTTTGCCAAGACGCAACTAAAAATTAAAGACGATGTTATGTCGGAATTAAAAAAAGCGTTCAGACCCGAATTTTTGAACAGAATTGACGATATTATCGTATTTCAGCAGCTTACACGGGATGATATCAGGAAAATCACTGTTAATTTGTGTGAAAGTGTAGTCAACCGTTTGAAAGGAATGAATATAACGCTTAAAATCGATGAATCGGCGTTGGATTTGATTGCGGACAACGGTTTTGATGTGGTATACGGCGCACGTCCGCTGAAACGGGCTATTCAAAGCCTGATTGAAGATATGCTGGCGGAAAAGATTCTGGACGGAACGGTTAAAGCGGGGGATGAGGTTTTGGTTTCGGCGGAAGGGACACGGATAACAATTAACAATTAACAATTGTGGAAATTTGCTTCGCTAAGGGTACAAATTAAATGACAAAAACGCCGAAAACTATGTTTTCGGCTTATTCGCATTTATGCGAATCCAAGTGGGGGTTATTGGGATTAGGCTGTTTGGAGAGTAATTTTGAGATAAAAATAGATGAGCCGCATCTTGTTCGATTTGGCTCATTTGTTGGATTTTTATTTAGTTAACCCTTTTGGTTGTTCGCTTGCAATTCCATGTTTTCTACTACTATGTCGGAAATTTCACCGAGCGAGGCGCAATATTCGAGAAGGGTCCAGGGGGTGTTGGTGTGGAAGTGGATTTTTATTAAATCTTCGTCACCTACTGCGAGCAGGCAGTCGCCTGCAATATTTTCGATTATGTATGCGTTTATGCCGTCTTCCGAAAGGTTGGTGCCTTCGATTAACAGTTGTACATCAAATTTAAATTCAAGCATGATTTTTCCTTTAGAGATTATTTATATTGAATGTAATGTTTCTGCCGTTCTTTTATTCGTAACTCCATTTCGCTTCGCGTAATTACCTCAATTGTTATCTGCGTTTATCTGTTAAATATTAATTATTTTATTGCGTCCATAATAAACAATGAATATGGATGTTTTAATTCACCGATGATTTTTATATCATTATAAAAAGTTTTTATTTCGGTTTTTTTGAAGCCGATTTCTTTGGTCAAATTTATTAAAAATTCGTGCGAAAAACCGTTGTGTCCGTCATAATCGGCATGTCCTGCGTGAAAACCACCGTTGTCGGTGTCTAAATCGATGATTAAAAGATGTCCGTTTGGTTTTAATATGTTATATAAATGAGTCAAAATCGTTTTTGTGTCTGTTATATGATGCAAAACCAACGACGAAAAAATGTAATCGGCTGATAGATTTTCGGGTATTTTGTCCATTAAATCGCAGCAAATTGCTGATGCGTTTTTTGTGTTTGCGTTTTTTAATTTATTTTCGACTTGCTTTATCATTTCCACAGACGAATCGAGAAAAATGATTGAATCAAATTTATTTATGAGTTCAAAGCCGACAAGTCCCGTTCCGCAGCCAAAATCGATAGCTGATTTGCCGCCTTTTTTTGAGATGTGCTTGCAAATTTCTTCGGCGATTGCAACAGACCTGTCAATTCGGAGCTTTGTGTCAAAATCTTTGGCTTTTGAGTCGAAATTGTTCATTTTTAACTCTTTTCTTTATGATTGCTGATATTTATAAATATTATTCGAAAAATTCATTATAAATCGCTTGAACCGCACGTTTTTCGTCTGTTTTCGATACGCCGAACATCATGCTGATTTCGGACGAACCCTGATTTATCATTTTTATATTAACTTTTGCTTTTGCCAAAGCCGACGCACTGCGTGCCGTCACGCCCACGTGCTGTTTCATGCCTTCGCCTACGATTATTATTACGGCGAGATCGTCGTCAAAATCAATGGTGTCCACTTCGCATTCGGATTTGATTTTGTTCAGAATGCGTTCGGTTGTTTCGGGATTGAAACGTGTATTACGCATGATTACGGACATATCGTCGATTCCTGACGGCATGTGTTCGAAAGAAATGTCTTCGTCTTCGAGAATTTGAAGGACTTTTCTGCCGAAACCGATTTCACGGTTCATCATATATTTAGTCATGTTTATCGAAACAAAATTGTTTGCACTGGCTATACCCGTGATTAGTCCACCGTCTGCACGTTCGGGACGGATAAACGTTCCTTTTGCGGACGGATTGTTGGTATTTTTAATATTAACGGGAATTTTTGCGTGATAAACAAATTCGAGAGTGTCTTCGTGCAGGACGGAAAAACCCATGTATGCGAGTTCGCGCATTTCTCTGTAGGTGAATTCGGGAATAGCTTTGGGATTTTCGATAATCGACGGATTCGCTGCAAAGACCGAGTCCACGTCGGTAAAATTTTCATAAACATCTGCTTCGACTGCCGCAGCGAGGATTGAGCCTGTTATGTCACTGCCGCCGCGTGAAAAAGTAACGATTTTTTTTGTCTTGGTGTATCCGAAAAAGCCCGGGAAAATGACGATTTCCTTGTAATCTTTAAGTTTTGCGAGATTTATAAGCGAAACTGAGCGGACATGAACGCCGCTTTTTGTTTCTTTTAAGACAAGACCTGCGTCATCGGGATTGACGTAAACAGCGGGATGACCGATAGAACTGAGGTATGCCGCTAC
>JGI994J12354_10001740_pt1 | contig 21873 bp, 26 predicted proteins | sample IntmicLarv3ML3BL_FD_12354 | JGI IMG/M metagenome (IMG submission 12354) | reverse complement strand
TTCTCCATAATCTTCATATTCTTGCACCCATCGATACATTGTATTCTCATGAACATCAAGTTGTTTGGATACAAAGCGAATTGGTCGGTTTTCTTTCAGAATCAACATCACTGCTTGTAATTTGAATTCCTTGCTATACTGCTTTCTTTTCATAATAAAGTTTCCTTTCTCGAATTCGCTTATCTTTTCTGTCTACTTTATTATTACCATACCAACATTTTCCCTTTTATTTAGTGTGTACTATTTGGGGTTCACTCCATTAATAGGAGTTTTAATATACAAAATACTTACGTTCTTAGGTTTTGTTGTGTTTTACACGAGGAGCCGACATGAATAAAAGTGACATCCAGACACATAAACTAAAGTAACCACTATGCCAGATGAAAAAACCGATTCCACCCCAAGTTTCAAAGTCCCTAGTTGCGGTAAAATTAAATATGGCTTGATTCAAAGCGTCAGTTGGTACCACTCTACCAGCATCCAGCGCTAAATCCGCAAAATGAATAAACGGCAATGCAATGCCCCACTGGAAGATGCAATAACCAATACACCAAATAGCCATAACGATAAGGAATGCTTTGATACTCTTATCAACACTAATCGTTTTTGTCTGTCTTAACCTTACTATTACCAGCGGAAGAATACTTAAAAAAGCTAGACCCCATAACGTTTCTTCAATTGCGAAAAGTATTAGATATTGAGTTACTAGACCAGCAAACGCAAAGAATTGGGCTAGAAAAATGCAACCTACTGCGATTATCGGAGCCTTATGTAAAAACGTATTTATTCTTGGCATTTTGTTATCCAAACTTCGCAAGATAATCGCAATCATTCCTATAAAACTCATTTCCGCAAAACATGCCATGCTTCTTATAACAAATGGACTGTTTAATATTGTATCGTACCAAGCTAGCCTATTAGGATAACTAGATACAAAAACAGAACGATAAAGGGCTACACTAATAAAAATTAGGCCCATGATTCGTAAATAAGAAAAGTAACGAGTTTGATGGGTTTTTTGTTGGCCCAGTTTAGTTGAGCGATGAAAAATTGATAAGGCTAGTAAAAAGTTAATTGTGTTAATAACTATCATGGTTGTTGACCATATAACATCCCAAGTTAAATTGTTCATAATGTGTCCTCATTTCCTTACTAGATTATCATAATATTAAACTGAATAATACTAAAACAACATCAACTAAGTGATGTTGTCTAATAGTATTTTAGTAAAGCCGGATAAGCATGGAAGTCCCAAAAGACAATCGTATGGTAAACAAGATCGGACTTTTCTAAGCCTAAGTGCTTAAACCATTCATTGAATTTTCCGTATAACTCCATGACGGAAGTGGTATCAATTTCCTTACTGCAAGCATCATATCCTTTTGGCAACTCACCCTCTAGTGAAAGGTAGCAGCCACTTTTCATTTTTGCATAGACTCTATTCGTATTTTCCTTATGACTAAAATAATCAAAGTTAATGATCTCTTCATATTCATCATTGAAGTATTTTAGTATATGCATAGTAGGAGAAGTAAAGGATTCACCATTTCCCGTATCGTCAGGGCAATCAACGAAATTCACCATGAATCTTTCAGTTTTACTTAATACAAATGTAGTTTTGCTATCAAGGGTAAGAATTAATTCATCTGTTTCTAGATAGCGAGCGATATTGGAAACAATATCATCACTAACAACATTTCCATTTATATCGTGTGCTATTAGATATTTATCATAATAAACATCATCATTTGAAAACTGAAAGTAAACTTCAACTCCATTTTCTTTTAGTATCGTTGAGGTGCTTCTCATATTTACCAAGAGTTTTTCTGCATTTTTATCATGAAACTTTTGCAGATAAGGTACAATTCCATCCATTGTTAGTCCACTCTTAATAATCATTTCCTCAAAATCTTTTGCTTTTGCGATTGCCTCCTCTATATGGTCACCTTCGCAAATGTCATCCAATTCATAAGGGCTTTTCTTTGTTGCGTCATCTAAATAATATGCGCAATATACGTTTGGGAGTCTAACCAAGCCGGCATTTGGGCCGAATATGTAATACTCGGAATTATCACAAGAAATGGATGCATCAAAAACTGTTCCATTGTTCATTGTTGCTATCAATAAACAACGCATTTCATAATCATTGCCGTAGACACTATAGTACTTGTCGAAGTAAATTCTAATACTGTTAACAGTGCTAAGTTCTTCATAAGGCAATCCGCAATATGTTTCCGTGTCTTCTTCAAAGTCTAGGCATTTACCATTGGACAAGTAGAGGTTGCCAGATAATGAGTAGGTGAGGACGGTTCGAGCCTTATTATTGGCGAGGTTTTTTTCTATGTTGGCTTCACCATCATTACAGCCAAAAAGAAACAGTAGGGTGAGAACTAAAACAAAACACATCTTTTTCATAGTTAGGCCTCATTTCCTTAAATTCAATTAAATATATTATGTTATAAGTTTTAAGGAAAAGCAAACAGAAGTTATTGGGTGATAACATACTAAAAAAACTCCTTTCCTCAAACAAGAAAGAAGTTTTACTATCTAAATCATTCTACAATCTGTAGACTATCTGAGGAGACGATTATTCTAAGGGTAGTAGCATGGAATTTTTGAAGATTGAACACTTTAAAGTTGTCATCTTCATAGAAGTAGTATCGTTGCATAGCTTTCGCTAGTTGTTCACGCATTTCACTATTACTTGGATCAGTTTCCATATACAGATCATAAATGTAAGGCACAGCGGCATCGGATAATTCCGCTAGTAATTCAAGATCAAGGTTTTTAAGCGTTCCATTTTTATATCTGTTTATATTGTATTGCGCTATTATTCCATCAATATTGCAATATGATAAAGTCATAAAAAGAGCAACAAAACCAATTACAATAATTCGAGTAGCATTGTACTTTTTGAACTGTCTAATGCTTACTGAAACAAAGATAAGCAATAGCAGCAACATGAACCAACTGGTATAGACTCTAAGTTGAGTAAGACCATACACATTGATATACATAACCATTTTACTTAACGCTGTNATTATCAGAAGGATTGTTAGTAGTGAAATTAGCAANGTTTCAATTCTTAGGGTTTTTGATTCCTCGCTCTTTTCTTTTTTGAAAGTTAAGTGTGAAAAAGCTAGTAAACCAAGGTTTATTCCCACTATATAGCAAAGTTCAAAAAATCCTCTTCGAGCATAATTAGCATAGGTTATTGAGCCAGGAATTGTTCCATTAAATGCAGAGAATAGATAAACTGCTTGTACCGCAAAGAAGATAATGTAAATTGCACTAAAGACAATAAGGACACTATGGATGGTTATTCTTGGAACTATTCTGGCCATCTTGAGGCTTTTATCAACCGAATCTACAGTAATAGTCTCGGTGTTTCTTCCTTTTGCATTACCATAAGTCAAACCATACAAGTAGAAAGCTACAGGAATTCCTACTATAAACTGTGAAATATAGACAACTATGTTTTCGAAATTAATTAGGGTGAGAATATCGGATAAAAAATCACTGAAAGCCGCATCCGCAGACGCAAGCAAGAGAATAACAAGCCCAATCAGTGGCAAAAAGACTACGATTCCAAGTATTGCTTGCAGGGGGCCCTTAATATTTTTGAACTTAGCGATAGTTTTGATGCCGATAAAGCAGCAAAGAAAATTTAGTAAAGGTACAATTATCACTTGATTTACTACATCACCAAGTAAATAAGCAGTTAACTTTACATCAATACAACGGCCTGTAGTAATGCTAATCCAGTAAATGTAGATACCTGTAATGAAAGCAAAATTCAGAGTTTTGATAAATTGATTATCAAACAATGCGAATTGGGCTGCAGAAAGTGCAGCTAACACCAAACAAATAATACCTATGGTGTTTTGCTTGAAGCCATGTTTTGCTAGATATGCAAAAGTAATCACAAAAACCACGACAGCAAATATTGTTACACCAGCACCTAAATCAAGAAAGTAAATCAGGTTCCAAAACAAGAAACCAACAATAAGCATTGCTAAGGCGAAGAATTGGTCAACTCTACTAAAACTTGTTTCAGTTGGTTTTGGTTCTTTTTCTAACATTAGTTATTCCTCCGTAGTATTTCTAAATTCCAAGATATCACCAGGTTGGCAATCAAGGGCTTTACAAATTTCTTCTAGTGTTGTTAAGCGAATAGCTTTGGCTTTACCATTTTTAAGAATAGATAAATTTGCAGGGGTCAAGTTGATTCTTGCTGCAAGATCCATCAATCCTATTTTGCGCTTTGCCATCATTACATCCAAATTAACTATTATTGGCATTGCTTTAGACCGTCCAATCGTTTTCTTCTTTGTAAACTATTGCCTGTTTGAAGATATCTTTTAGTGTTAAGCAAAACAAACTTAATAAACCAAACATGATGACAACTGCTGAGTTTGTAATTGAGAGCCAAACAATATCTACAATAACAAAGTCAAGGGAGATTATTAGACTGGCGACTGCACATTTTCTAAGGCATGTAACATTCGAAGAAATAAAAGGGCTACCATCTACCAAAGTTTTGAATATAACCCTTAATTGCCAAAGGATGTACAAAGCACACAAACCAGCTATTAGAAGGAAAATAATAAGGGGCACAACTAATGAACTATCGTAGTCAAAGGCCTTTATATATGCGGGAACAGTAAATGGTAATGTTAGGCAAATGAAGGACCCAACATATAGCAAAACATCTACTAGCACTTTAGTTATACGATGAACAATACTTTTCTCATACATAGAAACAAATCACCTCCGTGTTACTGAAATGATAGTATATAAATGTCTGATAGTCAATATATTTTTATTGAATTGCGATAAATATAGGCTAATAAGGGTATTATTTGAGTTGTTTATTGTATTGGCTTGTGTTGCAAAGTGCTTTATTGCTTGACAAGTATACTTGGCAGTGGTATGGTATGAATACCAAGTGTACTTGGCATTACATAAACAAGGAGGGGTATGTATGAAAAGAAGTGACATTTTAGACAGGTATAAAGAATCACATGAAGATGAGTTGGAAAATCAAGCACTAACAAAAGGAGCAATGTATGCTTTTTATGTTCAATGTTTTGTTTGTATCATTATAATGATCACTTGCTTGATTCTATGGAAACCGACTATTCTATACGGAATGTCAACCATGTTTTGGATACATTTGACGGCTATGAATTTTGGGCGTTATCAGATTACTAAAGCGAATAAGTATGCTTATCAATGCCTTGCTTGGGTATTATTAGCACTCATCTTTTTTGTTCTTTTCTCATTATCTGTGACTGGAGTAATTGCTATATGAATGAAGATTTAGTTTTAAGAAACAGGTTGCGAGAAGTAAGGAATGAACAGAGTTTAACACAGAGCGATCTAGCTAACTTGGTAGGTGTGTCTCGAAACACCATTAGTTCAATTGAGACCCTACAGTTTTGTCCAACCGCAAAACTATCTCTTATACTTTGTATAGCGCTTAACTGTAAATTTGAAGAGTTGTTCTATTTTGAGTAATTGAATGAAGTTATTTATATTTGTTTTCAAAATGATTATAATAAACGAAAAGGAGCGTTATCAAGATGAAACACAAAAGTATACAAAATGTGATTACTTCATATGTTATTTCTATGCTGGTATCAATATATACACTATTATATTTACTAGCTCTTTTTGTTGATGCTGATGGAGATCAACGATATGTATTGGTATTTATTGGTGTAATCTTCCCATTTTTGGTTGCTTTTATTTGGGCAAAAATAGTATTAAGAAATAAAGTAGTAATATATGATGGTGGACTGAAAAAGAAAGTTCTATTTGCCAACATAGCCATTTTAGCAATTCTTGTGATTTTCATTGGACAAGGTTCAATGATGTGGTTGTTATATCTATGTGTGTCGTTTATACCTGTATTTATTTTTTCAGGTGGGTGGTTCGTTAAGGCAATGGTTGCTGATGAACAAAGGGATGTTGATACGAGTGTAACCAAACTCAAGGCCTTGAGAGATGCGGAAATTACAGAGTATTTTAGAAACAATAACATGCAAGTTGATGGTTATTTTTTTGCTAATGATACATTATCTATGGGGCAATATGCGCTAGTTGGACCTCTGGCTGCGGTAAACGGGAACTTCTTCCTGATTGCGTTTGATAAGAAACTGGTTTATTTCTTTGAACTATCGAAACTGTCGGCTAAAACAATCGTTAATAGTGAAAGTTTTTCATGGGAAAGCGTCAAGATTAATAAGTGCTCTAACTTTCTATTTGGGATATGCTATAGGATAAAAATGGAAGTTAATGGTCAGAAGATGTCTTTACAAGCAAACAAGAAAATTAGAAATATAGTGAACCAACGTAGCGATATTGAGGCATTTGTAAAATACCAAGAGATGTGATAAAAAACGCTGCATTAAACAACAATGAGCGTTTTGTTAATACTAGAGTTTACCTATTTCAATACCTATTAATTCTGCTACTGATTGAGTAACGTTAGTAGCTTTTTGCTGTACTTTCTTCTCAGCATTTATCATAGAGTAGCTATTTTTTGTGACTTCAAACATGGCAATATCGTTTTCTGAGTCCCCAACCACTATTACATCGCAAGGGTTAACTTGGTATCTATTGCATAACTCTTTAATTGCTATTCCTTTGGAACAATTAAGTGGCCCTACATCAATAGAATCGATATCTGAAGTTGAGACAATGACATTGTGATTTCTACTAATAATCTGCTTCTTTAAAGCATCTCTTTGATGAGGAGGTGTTAGTATCATAATTCTATTAATGCCTTTATTAGGATCTATAGAAGCTAAGTCAGCAATTTTAATATGATTCCACACCTTTCGATAAGTCGAAGCATTTTTGATGGGATAACAATCTATGCTTGACCAATACCATCCATCATTGACCGTCGTAACACTGGCATTAATACCATTTTCTATCACATAGTAACATAGGTCTATATATATCGACATTGGCATTTCTTTCAAGATTTCTTCACCAGATTCAAGAATTACTTCGGCACCATTTCCACCAATAAAATCAACTTTGAACCCTAGTTTATCACATAAAACGTTGTAATGGCCCCTACCACGTGCTGTTGCAACAACAAACCTGTTTCCGGCTTCTATCCACTTATGAACGGCTTCCTTATTTCTAGAAAACCACAGTTCATCATTGCTGTCTCTGGTTGGATACAGCGTTCCATCTAAATCTGAAATCAGTATTTTCATTCTTTGGTCCAAGTTGAATTATTATCCAACTTCCTTTCTACGGTAGGGTAGGTGATTTTACCGAGTATTTGTTTTTGATATGCTGCTAGAATTGACTCTAATTATAAGATATATTTAGGAAAACAAGCGGTTCCTATTTTTTGGCTACCAAGTAGTAACGATGCTCAGTTGATCCAACGTAACCACAATCATCTATTTTGTTTTGTAGTTCAACAAGTTTGTTGTAACACTTTTCAACACTAAATCCTGCAAATTCCCACTCGATAATTTTCGCATAATATACAAGGGCACCTATATCAAAGTACTTCATTTCAACATATATTTCATCACTTTCAATAATTCGAAAACCACAATCAGTGATCTGTTTTACAGCAAGAGGTAAATAATTGTTCGGAAAAAGGCTCTTTCTTTTACCAATCAGGAATTCGGACATTGCTTTATTGTTGTCATTTCCCACTTGCTGGGTAATAAATACACCATTAGGCTTAAGAACACGGTACACCTCTAAAGGATTGTAGGACTCATGTCGATTGATAACAAGGTCAAACATTTCATCTTCATAAGGTATAATATCATTCTCAAAAAACCTAATTGTAATACCTAAGGGCTCTAGTGTTTCTTTGCATAATTCGTAGTTTTGTCTATAGCCTTCAGTAGCAAATGTGTTGTTGTAAGGGTGTTTGATCTGTAAAAGCAACTCTCCGCCACCAGTACCCATATCCAATAACTTAAAGTCAGCAATATTATACTTTTTTACAAGTTCAAAATAGTCCCAAGGTAAGTCTTCCATTTTCCAGCGATTATCAAGGTTAGAAAAATCCCAACCTATCATCGTTCTTTTTTCTTCTGCTAACCAAAAATCTTTCAATTCACTCATGCTCTATCAACCCTTCACTTATTGCGCGCTGTAAGGACTGCTCAATGGAGTTATCTAACTCTTTTTCTACAGAATAATATGTTGCGATTTTGAAAAGTTCTAGCATTGCCTGGCGCAGTTCATTCGCCAGTTTTTCTTTGCTTGGTTCGCCGTGTTTTTCCATTTTTAATCCTGAATCTTCCCAATGGTTTATTTCAGCAGCTACTTCACCACATTCTTCCAGTAAACGCGTAGCCATTTGAAAAGGTTCTACTCCTTTAGGGAATTTTTTATTAGATGCTTCAACCATTTTATAGAATTTTTGCATAGTTTGACTCCTTTTTTTAGAACACTGGTTTATTTATTGATGATTAGTTCTAGCATATTATAGTTGATATACATTGTAGCCTATTACTTTGTTGAAGGAATGGTGATTTCATATTGTTCATTATACCTCTCATTATACAAGATAAACTGATAATCATTAATCCACTGAACTTCAAATGATACTGTTTCCATGAACCCAGGTTTATCGTATTTAAACAACATAGCTCCATCAAGTAAGAATACGCTTGGCCTGCTAACGTAGTCATAACGAACTAGAATAGTATTTACTTCATTTGGCGAAACAAAGGTTTCATCAAACTTAGTCTCGTAGGTTAAATTGTCATATATGTTTTTACCACCTAAACCAAATACCAACAAAACAACAAAAACACCGATAATCAATAAGTTTCTTTTCATCATTGTGTTCCTTCCTTTACTGAGGTTTCCTCAGCAAGCACATTATTTTGTAAACAAAAGTCTAGTTCCCATATGATTTTTTTACGAAACTCTCTTTTCTATACTAGCAAAAGTTTGTAAACATGGCAAACTTAGCATTAAAGGACTGCCTACTAGACATGGAGATGTTGACGTTTTGATACCTTGTGACAAGTGTTTGTGCAAAATAGATTAGCAGCAAAACAAATTATTTAGTGTATAATATAGCCATGGATTATTAACAAGCAAGTTATAATAGGGACAAGAACTGGGGAAGGTGATGTCATGAAAATAATAAAAAGAATAGCTATTACAGTGATTACAATCTTTGTTGCCTTAGTGGTGATGGCGGCTGTGTTTGGCGATGTTAACGATTATGCAAGGATTACTGAACTGGATTACAAAGCAGTTGTCGTGGATGAAGTTGGAAGCAACGGAAAAGTAGTAATTACCGAGCGCTTAACTTTTGATATTCATGCTGCATCTTCAAGTAATCTTTTCTGGGAATTATGGAGAGATTTGCCTGAAGAATATATTGATGGCGTAAAAGTTGACTACAAGGTTAATTATGTTAAGCAGATATTTGCTGATGGAACAGAACTTGTCTACCAAGAAAGCCCCATGTTGTATTGGGATGATTGGGACTATGTTGGCTATAATAGTGATACTGGACCAGGTAAATGGTTCCATAGCAAGGGGCCGTACGATAACGAATATAACTTTGAGTGTGTGTTATTCTATGTTGACGGCTTGTATCGTGAAACCGTAGTATTTGAAATTCAATACGAAATGTATAATGCTTCAATGCGTTATAATGATTCCTCTGAGTTGTATGTCTCTCTTTATTATGGAAAATCAATTGAATATCTTGAATCAATAAAAGGACAGATTTTGTTCCCTAGTAATAAAATGCCAAGGGAAGGAAACTATGATGCTCATACCTATGGTACCAATGCGCATGAATTTCCTTTTGTGGAATCGGATAGTATAAACCCAGGCTTTCATACTTTTTCGTTTGAGTTGGCTGAACCTCAGTTGAAATTTATGCCTTATAATCAGTTTGTAGAATTTGCGCTGATTGCTCATGGTGAGGATAAACACATTTTCACCAATTATGCAGAAGTGAATGACTATTATGACAGTGATATGCTAGCATCTATTGATAAAGCCCAAAACGAATATGAAATGTTACCTAGTCAAACGAAAAAAGATAAAGCAATATTTCTAGTTGTTTCAATAATTAGTTCGCTGGGGGTTCTGGGACTTGCCTTTACTATTAACGCAGCTATTAGGAATAAAAACAAATTCTATAAGCCATTTATGGAACTAGAGTTCTTTAGGGATATTCCTAGCGATTTGGATGCTAATTTTGCCAGCAAGTTGGTTTATTGCAAACACAAGAAAAAAGATGATATTGGTGATGGTTACTCTGCGGCAATGTTAAGTCTAGTGTACAAGGGATATATTGAATTGTTAAAAGTTAATCCAACAAAAAATTGGAGTAGCAACAATATTAAAATCGTTATCAAACATCAACCAGTTCTTAATCAACCAGTTGAAGGATTCCAATCATCTAACGAATTGAATGATCAATCAGATGTCGTTGTTAATCTCGCTGCTCTTTCACAAGTTGAAGAACGTTATTTCAACTTAATTGTTAGACATGCTAAAGTAGGTGAAATATCTCATAATGAGATGCAGAAGAAGATTTCTGATGATTATGAATACACCAATAGTTTTGTTAATGGTGTAAGGTCTTTATTAAATAGGGTTGGAGTGACAGACGGTTATTTCCAAAAAGAAGACTACAAGAATCCAAAAAACACCATGAGAACTTGGTCGATTGTCTTTGTAATTTTCGCTATTATGTTTGTGCTTTTTGGCAACTTAATAATTTATTATGAGACCCGTCTAGATATAGCTTATGGTTCATTCTTCATTTTAGGGCTAAGTCTTATTATTGGAGCCATTTACCTTAGGGTAGTATCCAAACAATATTTCTTACTAACCCAATTTGGGGAAGATGAATATACGAAGTGGCGGGCGTTGTATAATTTCCTAAATAGTGCAACCCTGATGAAAGAGCGAGAGGTGCTAGAATTAGTCATCTGGGAAAAATACCTAATATATGCAACTGCCTTTGGTATCTCAGAGAAAGTAATCAAAGCCCTTAAGATTAGGTGTCCGGAAACAGTAATGCAAAGCAGTGCTATTTTAGGTAATCCTTACTTTAGAAATAGGTCGTTCCATAACAGCTTTGGCCACTCATTTAACTATTCAGCTAGTGCTGCGAGATTTAATTCACGCAGTGGTGGCTTCGGTGGTTATGGTGGTGGAGGCCGTGGCGGCGGAGGCGGCGGGGGCGGTCACTAAAGCCAGTGCCATTTACTCAAAACAAAACAAAGAGTGTTGCTCTTTGTTTTTTAGTGAAATTTATCTTTACGTGGTGGTTTCTTAATGCGAATTACTCTAGGGTATTCATAGCCATTAGTCAATAAGATTACCATACCTTTCTTTTGGAATTTATACAAGATTCTTGCTAAGTCCCGCTGCACTTTTTCTGCTCTTACCACTATTTTAGTAATGCCATTTTTAAGAAAGTACTCATAAGAGGGAATATCTTGTTCATATAAATCCCAACTATTATCAAATATAGAAGCGTTCATCTTGAATCTTAATAAGCGATTGCTATCTAATAAGAAAACAGGAGGAGCACAATCATCAATTTCCATTCTTTTTAGCTTTAATGCTCCCCAAGCTAAGGCCTCTTGTATCGCATTATTGTTCACTAAAGACATAGCGTTTGGCTGGGGTGTAGTGCCGTTATAAAGGGGTATTGGCCTAAAGCCTTTTTTAGCAAGTCCTAAACCTTCGATTACACTCTCATAATCAGGAAGATCTACAATATACGCAGTATCTCTTGTTAATTCATCAACGTAATTAATGTTAACAATCTTGAAATTATGATTGGCGCTAAGCTGCGTAACTTTGCTAATTCCAATAAAGGGAACAGGCCTAACCCAATCTACCCACTTTGTGTTTTTAGGTGCCCATAATTTGTATATGTTTTTGTCTGCCATTAAATGTTCCTCTCAATCAAAACAGGAATATCTGCTGCCGTAGAATCAATGCGAGGGGTTCTGCTTATTCTGGCATAATATCCTGCAGCTTTTCCATTGACAATATAAACCCCTAAACAAACATGGTATGTTTTATCATCTTCCCCAACTAGTTCTTTACTATTGAATCGTTTTTGAGCAACATAATTTCTAGGGCGCAACTTTACTTGCCTCATTATTTTTACATATTCATCTTCTTTACAAGCTTCTTTGATGGTTATTCCTTCCCCAACTCTACCCCATACGGGCTTGTAGATAAAGCCAGTTTTATTTTTAGCACCTTTCACCGTAATTGTCTCAGGCAGTAATTGGCGCCAAGCAGTTAAATCAGCACCATGCTTTTCTAGTTTATCCCAGATTAATGGAAAACGCTTTGATTGAGTAAAAATGGCAATTGGATGATTACAGGAGGGAGTCAAGGTATCAAAATAACCTTGCCACTTTTTAGGCTTAATGTCGACAATCCATTCCAAAGGACTAAACCTAATAATGGCATCAACTTTCCCTTCATTATTATCAAGGATACTAACTGCTTCATAGTTGATAAAGCGCAAATGATCAGCAGCACCATAGATAGTAGAAAACCCTAGTGTATTAAGTCTATCACCAATAAATTGCATCACTTGTCTATCATCACTATAGGAGGTGCAATGTACAAGCATTATTTTTCCACCTGGCTTCACTTTCTCGACAACTGCATTTATTAAAATATCACCAAAACTCTTGTAGTAATAGTTTTCATTGTTGAATAACTCTAATGCTATTTTTGGCATTACCGAACTCTCAGCAAAACCACCAGGTACATCACTATTCACCTCGCTAATAGCCCAGCCACCATTTACTAGTGGATGAAAATCAAAACGCATAAGCCTTATATGTTTATCAGCATCATAGTTTTGCATTCTTTTGATTTCGCTTCTTAGTTTTTTAGGTAAATCCAAAGGTTTTGCCAGTTGAAGATTATTATTAATAACTTGCTCCGCAAAAACAGTTTCTTTTCCCAATTGTTCAACAAGTCTTTCTAGTTGTTCATGTTCTTTTTCACTTATTACCAATACATTACTAGCCACGGTGCTATTATCCAAAAACTGCGGATCCCATTTGTAACCACTAAAAATGACATCTAGTCGATATTCATCATATTTGTTTTTAGGGATAGGTATAAGTTTCATATTTTGTCCTTTTTCGTCTCATTAGTGAGTGTAATTATATAATATTTAGTCATTTTTTTCAATTTAGTTGATGGCGCGAATTATCAGAGTAACTTCCATTTTTTAAGAAAGCGGAAGTTCAATGAGAATTTGGGTCTAGCCTAAATTTACGGTTTTTCCATTGCCTTGAAAGTGATGGCATGGTACAATTTTACTTGCATCGCCTGATGCAAAATGCGAAACATGATTTGTGAGACTTTCTTCTATTTCACAGGTATGAGCGACTTAGATTACTGCACACTTTTTATAGATTAGAGGCATGGAGTAAAGGGGAACAAAAAAGGTTACTCGCTCATTACAGAAGCACATCTATGTATTGTGGTAGTGCTACAGGTAATTGCGTTACGAAAGCACAGACTAACGAATTTCATTTTCGCAATATGACAATTCGGAAATTCAAAGGAGACTAAAGGTGGAGAATAAGAATAAAGAAACGAAAAACGAATTACTGAAGTTAGCAAAACGCAGAGTTCGATTAAGAAAAGGAGTAGAATGGCATGCAATTATTTATTTAATAGTTAATGCTTTTTTATGTGCTATATACTACCTTACAACACCAAACGGTTATTTCTGGCCCATCTGGGCAATAGTCGGTTGGGGATTAGGTTTAGTTATACATTTTGTAGTAATCAGATCCTCTCTTGCTTCTGCTAGAGAAGATCGCGAGTTAATCAAAAGAGAATACAAAATGTTACAAGAGGATTTTGAGCAAGACGATGACTAATTGCTTCTAAAAACTATTTTGTAAAGTTAGTAAATTAATTACATATTATATTTAAGGTGAATCACTGGCACTGTGACCAATGATTCATCTTTCTTTGTGCAAAAACAGTTTTCATTGAAGCTTTTCTTCAAGTCAGAAACGAATCCTTTTTAGAAAACCTATACATAAACTGTTCCTTGCTCAAGGTAGTACAAGTCTCTATCTCGGGCTTTTTGATTTATCAAGTTTACAAGTAAGGCGTCAAAAAAGGCATTGAGTATCAAGAGGAACTTTCAAACATCCAGTAATAGATTATTATCAATGGCATTTTTGATAGTAGCGTCTAGCTTAAAATGCTCATCAGCTGACATATTAAGACCTGAGCGAGAGGTGGAAAGTTTGGCAGCGTACATTTCTTAAGCATTACTAGTTACATACCTATATTGAGTGAAAGGACAAGGTTGATGTTTTTTACGACAAGCATTACAACAGTAAGGAAACCTAATGGTATGTTTACATACTTCATTAGTGCTGCCTTTTTTGATAGAATCCTGTTCCTTTTGATTTCCATACTTATTTCCGTTTATTTCTAAAAACGGAATTACGAATTAGAATTTAATCAATTTAGCTGATGATGGAAAATTGTATTTATTTGTACAATATGATAGTATTTCAATGGGAGATGATGAACTATGTTATATATAGCTATTATGCTTATTATTGGTTTAATTTTCGTTTACTTGTTTGTTACTTATAATTCACTAGTGAAGCGGAAAAATATGGTTGCTAGCCAAAAGAGTCAGATTGATATTGAATTGCAAAGAAGATTTGATTTGATTCCTAACTTAGTCGAAGTCGTTAAGGGCTATGCTAATTATGAGAAGAGCACTCTTGAAGATATCATTAAAGCAAGAAATACTTACATTACTACAGGAAATGACACGGCTCAAGCATTACAGGCAGATACAGTTTTAACTGGGGCTTTAACTAGGCTGTTTGCTTTAGCAGAAGGTTACCCAGAACTAAAAGCAAACACGAATTTCTTGAACCTACAAAGTGAATTATCGAATACAGAGAAGAAAATTGCTTTCTCTAGGCAATTCTATAATGATTCTGTATACAGACTTAATAATGTAATAGAGATGTTTCCTTCAAATATAGTTTCATCGCTATTTGGCTTTAAAAAAGAAACATTCTTTGAAACAACCGATACTGAAAGAGCAAGTGTTGAAATCACACTATAAATACAATTTACTAACTGTTGAGATAATCAGCAGTTTTTAAATGCTAAAAACTATACTCTTTTATGGAAGGGGGATATCATCAGGTTCTGTTTCAAAATTACATACTAATTTTCCAGTTTTGTTTTCAACACTGATTACCAGCACCAAAGTGCTTTGCTAGTCAGAATCATCAAAGATGTATTACAAAAACAGTTTTACGAAATACTGCCAGATACTGAGTATTTAAGGGTAAATTGAAATATGATGAAATATTAAATTAGCTCGCAAAAAAGTATTTTGGAAAAAGAAATACTTGGTTAAGAAGTATTTACGAATTTATTAAACAAAAGGGTTTATAAAAAAGTGCGCAATAAAAAACATGCTTAATTCTTGTTGAAACATTAAAGAATGTAAGTATGTTTTTTTTGCTACTATGCTACTGTAAATCAATGGATGAAGAAATGTAATAGTTAAAACTATGCAAGTCACAATACTCTTTAATTGCATCAAACGAATCGTTGTTATCGCTATACTCGAGTAAATACACAACTAAACCCTTATTTTTACATTGTGCTAAATAATCTTGGTAATAGATAGTATCTTCCTCTGTTTGCGGAATCAAAAGTTGATTATCGAAATCAATACTAGTGAATACACATTCTTGGTTAACGCCTGTAATTTGAACAAGTGGAGAGTCCGGTTTGATAATGGCATCAGTTACAAAAACATCGCCGCCATTCAATATGATGTCTTTGTCATATTCTGCCAGCTTATTCAAAATAGCAACAACTCCTTCAAAGATGCTTTGAGTTTGATACAGATAATAAACATCTGTATTATCAATGAAAAAACCGTCCACACCTTTTTCAATCAGTAATCCTGCTTGAGCATGAATGTGGTTTTGCCATCCAGCATTAGACACATCAACCCAATATTCCCCTGGCCAATCATCGTACTCGCCAAGGCTTAGGTGCTTAAAATCTTCAAAGAAATCTCGAAAATCTTCTAGTGATCCTAAGTTGAGATATGAGTATACAATGGTGTTATTTTGATGAATTATGTCAATGTCTTCCTTTGAATAATATGCTGCATCAATAACGACAATATCATAATCGGCAAATCTTTGTAGTTGATCAGAATCTACACCAATAAATACCCCGTAACTAGGAAGCGTGTTTGGCGGATCGTTATTTTGGGTGGGTTGAGAACAACCACTCATAAAACAAAAGATAAACAAAATAAGAGCAGAAAGGAAAAATTGTTTAATCCCATACCTAGTACTAGCTTTACTATCTGTCATAGCATAAACCTCCTCACTTAATTGTTAGGTGCTAATTTATGGTAGAAATAAGTTGTAAAAATCTAGTAGCATTTTCTTTTTGATCGTTGATGTCTGAACCAATCGCATTGTTCATTACAGATATTTTCATGATTCCATCCTCAACAAAATATAACAGTATAACCTTTCTTCCTGGAATAATTCCTCCTTTTACTTTAACTTGCTTTAAATCGTCAAAAGGGACGATTAAGTTATAACTATTTTTTTCAACATTAAAGGAATCAACGATTGAAAAAAACAGCCTACTATTCATGATGCCAATATAACAATACATCCCTGCTAAATCACCCGTTAACCCAGCAAAATCGGAACCAAAATAGATAGACTTTCCCATCAAATTGGCAGTATTTTTCATTATTACTGCCCATATCTTACAATCATACTGTTGCTTATTGCCAAGAAAAGCACCTAGTTTTTCATCTCTATCTTTTACATTCAGGGAAAATTTCATAAGTGTTCTCCTTATTATGATGAAATATAGTATCACTATTTGTAGTTTAACATATTAGGGAAAAACACCCAACTTTTAGTCGAGCGTTTGTTCTCAAATATTAGTACAGAGGCTTTTCCATATTTAGCAATAGCAGCCAAAACACATTTACTTGTTAAGTGGTATATTTTATTACTGTAGCAGGGTTTCCTCCAACAACTGCATAATCTGGTACATCCTTCGTTACTACACTGCCGGCACCAATAACTGCTCCTTCACCAATAGTTACACCTTTCATGATGATAGAATTGAAGCCAATCCATGCTTTGTCTTTTATAATAATGGGTGCATTTTTAACAGTAGACCAATCGGTATTATTTCCTAGGGTGCCGGCTTCATATTCTTGGCGGGCTACAACAGTATCTTTTAGTCGCTCAGAGGAAATGATGGAATGGGAGTTATTGTCTATAAGCGTGCAGCCCCAAGAAATCATCACATCATTTCCGATGGAAATACCATTAACGCAAAAGAATGTTGTTCCATCATTAATCATTACTCTATCACCAATATCAATATGACAATCCCCCATATTGATAGTACAATTCAGCACACAATTTTCGCCGACTGTTAAATAAGTTTTATCTGCAAAGGAGCGAATGTTAAGTTGTAAACGATCAGTATTGGATGTCTTCTGCTTATGAATATACTTGCTTTGCATAAGTTCATATACATTTTCTTTTGTTTTTTCCATACTTAATTTCCTTTCAAGAGTTTTCTATTTATTAACTACACCTCTATTTTTTTCAAAGTTGGATATTAGGTGTTTGTTAACTTCGATAATTTTATGGAAATCTAAAATATTTCGATTAAAGACAAAATCATAATTTTCATCCTTTGCTCTGTATTCATTGACTCCATATGCTATACAGTTGGCGGGGATATTTTTGGTAATTATTGCTCCGGATGCAATGATGGAGTTTTCGCCTATTGTTATTGGGCCAAAAACTTTGGCACCATCAGCTACTAGGACATTTTCACATATTATGGGATTACCAATATTCTCCCAATTTTTGCTGGATTTGTTGTATTTCGCATTTGAACCAATAGTAACATTTTGAAGAATAACTACATTTTCATAAATCTTGGCAGCTACAATTATACAGCCACGACCATGGTGAGCAAACATTACACTTTGATCTATTTCAATGCAGTTAATCTCACAACAGTACAATTTCTCTAAAAGATTGCGTGCCAGTTTTTTGATTAGCATGTTCTTTGAAAAACAATTCATTTTTACCAATCTTTCAAACATTTTAGTATCACTCCTTTCTTGTTTGCGTAGAATACTATAGTGAAGGCAATATTGTTTCCTTGGAAACATATATACTATATAACTATATTGTTTCCTTGTCAACAATAATTCATAATAAAAAACAATCAACTTTTGTAATGCTGATTGTCAATATTTTAATTATCTAGGTTTTGCTTCTTCATTTCTTCATCCAGGTGTTTATTGTAATCATCAACAAAGTTGATCATAGTATCCATTTGTTTAGCAGTTAACTGATTAAAAATAGGTTGGTCTCTTATACTAAACTCCTTGTGTAACTCAGCATGGGTTTGGTAAATTCGCTGTCCTTGGTTGGTAAGTTTGAAATATATTTCTTTTCTATTATCTGATTTTTGATAACTTTCAATATATCCTTTGTTCATAAGTTTTTTGGTCAATTTGCTGATAGCACCTCTAGTCATAAAAAAACTTTCTGCAAGTTTTGTCACATTGGAATCAGCATCATTTCCAATGGCTTCGATACAATGCACTTCTGAAGGGGTACATTCCTTTAATTCTTTTTCCATTTTAATCTTGTTGAGCCAAACTGTTTTGTTATATATATCAGCAAATCCTCGTAATAGCTTATCGTTTTTATCCATACTAAAACCCTCCGTAATTATCAACTACCTATTTTTTGTTTCTTTTTCAACAATATTATATCACACAGTCCTTTTTGTGTTACTTATTGTTAGCATCCTGACGAATTGTCTTAACATACCACCACAAATTATCTCCATCATCACCATCTTCTGCAGTCAAGCGTCGATAAACTTTTGATAGGATGAAATAGTAAGTACCCTTGATTTTTATAGCTGGCCCATTGTTCAACTTTTCTATTTGTTCAGTGTCTTCGCTCACATACTCACCATTCAATTCTCTAAGTAAAACTACACTAATATAACCACAAAACATTTTAGCAAAAGCTGTGATTCTCTCCTTAGGTACATCTTCAGTTAAGGTGTCATTCATTGCGGCCACAAGTTTTTGGATTATTTCAAGACTATCGAACGTAAAATCAAGGTCCTGGCGTTTGAAAAAGTCCACAGTATCCAAAGCATAACCTACGTTAGTTAATTTTAGGGCATCAACTTTCTCTTTTCTATCAAGCTTTGTTTTTTCGCTATCGTAGTACATTACTAATTCATCATAAATTTTCATAAGTATTCCTTTCCATGATGCTTCTAAATGAAGTCAACAATATAATGCAGTTTTTATAATCTATAAAACAAAATCAATATCTTTATTAGTTTTACTATTTGAGCCACGAATCGAACAACGACAACCTAACCCCTTTATTTGCTTAGTAAGGGTTTTGTAAAACAAAGGATTATTTCCTATAAAGTTTTTTAAGAGTGATTCACCGGTAGCGATGTCCAATTCCTCTTGATACCTGTAGCCTCCAAAAAGGTTAGTTTCTTCATAGAAGAATTCAACAACAACTCTTTTTTCCTCCAAGAAATAATTGATATTATCATCAATTTCCTCACAGTAATCAAAGTGAGCATATTACTGATGTCTATCTTTGTTTCGTATTCTTTGTATACTTCTGTTAATCTTTTTCCCAAGATGCTAAATACATCCATTTCTTCATCTCTCCTCACTCTACTAATTCACAACTAAGACAACAAATTGGGAACAAACCTATACACTGTTCCATTAATCAATAGAGGCAAACCGTTAAGTCACTTAATAAATTGAAAAGCCCAAGTTAACTAAAATGTTGTATTGCTTTCTCAATTTCTTCAACAAATAAAGTTGGTTGATTAACGGATAATTGAGCATGCTGATTTCCTTGAAATGCTTTTATATAAGCTTTGGGAAAATGCTTCTTTAAATACTTAGCCGCTTTTTTTGCCATGATCTCCATGAATACAGTGCCATGGAAGGCAATAATATTCGTGTTAGGCAATTGTAGTTGTTTTGATAACGAAAATTTACCAATTGCATTACTTGCAGCCAGCAGATTGTCATCAGTCATAACATCTGCCATTTCTACATAAAAAGGTGCCAGTTTTTCTCCATATGCTATAACTAGTTGTTCTAGGGTCTTTTTATCACGGGACTTTGTTTTGTTCTTATATGATAACTGCATTCTGTTATTAATATTCATGATTAACGGATTTGAGGAAACAAACACACCACTATCAAAAACCAAAAAATCAGAATGAAGTTTACTGTCAGCAACAACTGAAAATGCAATTGCAGCACCCATAGAGGTTCCAATAATCATATAGACACTATTACCATAATTTGTTAATACAAATTCCTTTATTTGTTTTGCTTCTTCATCGATGGAAATAAATGGATCACCTTGTTCAATATCATGACCGCTTAGAACGGGTACTATTACATGAAATTTTTCAGAGAAGATATTAATTTCTTCATTCCACATTTGCCAGGGGATATTTAAACCATGAATCAATATTACTATTTCGTTTTTCTTATCTCCAAATTCTCGAATTCTCACTACTAATCTCCTTTCTGTACAATTTTCTCAATGTATAGGTCACTATAAAATATCTTTGTTACACAATTGTAGCAGATAAGATATAGGTATATCCTTTTAGTATTTTACTACGGTTTTCAAACGTTACTTCTTTGCTTAAGTGTTTCACTACTACCCATAAATAACATAATCAAATACCAACATCCAACATATTTGCTTTGCCAATGTCTTGTCATTGGCGCCGATTCCACTGTCATCAATTTGACAAGTGAAAGTTAATTCGGCATTATCAATATCAACTTCTAGAATTTTATCCAACACATCATGACAACGATAGAGGCATATGTTGTGTTCTTCGATTAGTTTTCTTTTAACAGTTGCTGATTGATAGTTAAAGCCTCATAAAAAGGGTTTTAAAGAGTAATTATAAAATTAACACCATTAGTAATTGCTTGTTTGAGAGCTTTATTAGTCATCATCCAACAAACACCAACCCTCTTTACCTCAACTTCAGGATTACCAGCTAGTACGACATCTCGAGTATGTTGATGATTAACCCAAGTGCCAGCATCTTCTAAATGCTTTTTTATTTCTTTGATTTGCACAAGCGTCATCCTTCGAGCACATTATATACTCTAATAAAGATAAGTAGAATACATAATGTAACTTTTTATTCTTCCACGAAGTGGAAAGAAGAAAAACTAGAAACCATCGAATTACAGTTTTCGCTATTTGTTAGCAACGTTAAGCAATTAGTATACTGTGCCAATAATATTAGCGTTTCAAAGTATTTAGGTGACTAGGATGAGGAAAACAACATTTTTTACGTCGGTATGCGTAAAGAGTGTTACCTTAATTCGAAGGTGAACCGTACCAGAAGGTGTGGTTCTTTAGTATAATGTAGGAGTTAAACCAACGAAAAGGAGCTCAAATGAAAATGCAAACAAGAAAGATATTGAATTTACCAAGAGTATTATTTACGTCATTGATGATTTGTTTTATTTCTATGAATTTGGTTAGTCCAATCAAAGTACATGCAGCAGTTGACTACAATGTAACAATAGATTCAGCGATAACTAATGGAACAGTAGTAGCAGATAAGACAACAGCTAATGAGGATGAAATCGTAACACTAACAGTAACACCAGAAGCAGGATATGTACTAGATACATTGACAGTAACAAAAGCAGGAGGCGGAACAGTAAGTGTAAGTGGA
>JGI994J12354_10001738_pt1 | contig 21876 bp, 14 predicted proteins | sample IntmicLarv3ML3BL_FD_12354 | JGI IMG/M metagenome (IMG submission 12354) | reverse complement strand
CCGCCGCAGCTACGTCCCCGGCCAGCACGGCCAGGGCCGCAAGAAGACGAGCGAGTATGGCACCCAGCTGCGCGAGAAGCAGAAGGCCAAGCGCTACTACGGCCTCTTAGAAAAGCAGTTCCACCACTATTTCGAGAAGGCCGAGAAGATGGCCGGCATGTCCGGTGAAAACCTTCTCAAGCTGCTCGAGAGCCGCCTGGACAACGTGGTCTATCGTGCCGGCTTCGCCATGAGCCGCCCCGAGGCCCGTCAGCTGGTTTCCCACACCCACTTCACTGTCAACGGCAAGAAGGTCAATATCCCCTCTTACCTGTGCAAGCCGGGCGATGTCATCGCCGTCAAGGCCAAGAGCATGGGCAGTGACAAAATCAAGCTGGTCTTGGAGGCCAATTCCTCCCGCCCCGCCCTCAACTGGCTGAGCGTGGACCGCAATAAGGGCCAGGCCACCATGGTCAGCCTGCCCGAGCGCAGCGAGATTGATTTGCAGGTCGAAGAGCACCTCATCGTCGAGCTTTACTCCAAGTAATCTGGGCGGCATATTCTTGCCCCCGCGATACCTTGGTGTAATCCGACATTCAACATAGGAGGGTAATGAATGATAGCAATTGAAAAGCCCAGTATAGAGTGTGTCGAAGCCGCCGAAGATGGGTCCTACGGCAAATTTGTCGTCAATCCCCTTGAGCGCGGATACGGAACTACCCTCGGTAACTCTCTGCGCCGCATTTTGCTCTCTTCTCTGCAAGGCACGGCTGTCACGGCCATCAAAATTGCCGGTGTGCAGCACGAGTTTTCCACCATCCCGGGCGTGAAGGAGGATGTTACCGAAATCGTCCTCAACGTCAAGGGTATTGTCGCCAAGCTCTACAGCCAGGGCGAAAAGACGGTCACCATCGAGATGAGCGGCGCTGGCGAGGTGACCGCGGGAGACATTCGGTGTGACAGCGAGATTGAGATATTGAACCCCGAGCACCACATCGTCACCTTGATGGAGGACGCCAAGTTCAGCATGGAGCTCGTCTTCAACAACGGCAAGGGCTATGTCTCCAGCGAGAAGAACAAGCCGGCCACCCCCATCATCGGCCTCATCCCGGTTGACTCGATCTACACCCCCATCTACAAGGTCAACTACACGGTTGAAAACAGCCGCGTGGGCAACGTCACCGACCTTGACAAGCTGACCCTTGAGGTGTACACCAACAAGACCATCACGGCCCGTGAGGCCATCAGCTGGTCGGCCAAGGGCCTCATCGACCTGCTTCAGCAGTTTGTCAACCTCAGCGATGAGGTTGGCAGCAAGTCGACGGTGGTGGAGAAGAGCGAGAGTACTCAGGACAAGGTGCTCGAGATGACCATCGAGGAGCTCGACCTGTCGGTGCGTTCCTTCAACTGCCTCAAGCGGGCCGGCATCAACACGGTGGCCGACCTTGTCAACACCACCGAGGAAGAGATGATGAAGGTGCGCAATCTTGGCCGCAAGTCCTTTGAGGAAGTGGTCAAGAAGATGGCCGACATGGGCCTCTATCTGGCAAAAGAGGAGAACTGAGCCTCTCCCAATCACACGGGGGGCGGCACGGCCGCCCGCCCGGCGAGGCGCGAAGATAATCCGGCTAGGTTGCTTTGCAGCATAGTCATAGTGGTTTTTTGCGCAAGCGAACAAAAAACGTCAAGTTGCACTTCGTGCAACGTTGCATAGGAGGAACTACAATGCCCGGAACACGCAAGCTCGGCAGACCTACCGACCACCGCCGCGCGATGCTCCGCGCCATGGTCACCTATCTGCTGGAGAACGGCAGAATTGAGACCACGGTCACCCGCGCAAAAGAGGTGCGTCCTCTGGCCGAGAAAATGATTACCCTTGGCAAAAAGGGCGACCTGAACGCCAAGCGTCAGGCCATGGCCTTCATCACCAAGGAGGGCGTCGTCAAGAAGATGTTTGACGAAATCGCCCCCAAATATCAGAGCCGCAACGGCGGTTACACCCGTATCATCCGCATTGGCCCCCGTCGCGGCGATGGCGCTGAGATGGCCATCATCGAGCTGGTGTAAGGCTGGAAAACACACATAGAATCTAGCCCAAAAGGGCTTGTCAGGTTGTTGGAGCCAACCTGATAAGCCCTTTTTTATGTTGTAGGGAGGGCCTTCGTAGGGCGTGACGACCCCGGCACGCCGCGTATCGAGACGTTGGGGCGGTCATTGGCCGCCCGTGCCCTGTTATTCTGTCATCCTGAACATAGCGAAGGATCTTCCCGCCGGGTAGCAGGTGCCCTTCGTAAGGAGAAGATTCTTCGGCCTTTCGGCCTCAGAATGACAGAGGCGGGGAAATATGCTATACTATACTCAAACCACCCATCGGAGACAATTATGCCTAACCACCTTACCCACGTCATCACCGCCGAGGAATCGGGCCAGCCGGTCGGCCCGCTGCTGCGGCGGCACTTCGGCCTTTCCGCCGGGCTGCTTCGCCGCCTCAAGCTGAGAGAGGGCGGCATCACCCTGGACGGCATCCCGGTCACCGTCCGGGCTACGGCGCAGGAAGGCCAGTGCCTGGCCATCCTCACCGAGGGCGCCAGAGAGCCTCAGGACATCCTGCCGGTGCCCGGAGCCCTCGACATCGTCTTTGAGGACGCACACCTGCTCATCCTCAACAAGCCCGCCGGCCTGCCGGTGCACCCCTCGCGGGGGCACTATCTGGACACCTTGGCCAACCGGGTGGTGGCCTATTTGGGGCCTGAGATACCCTTTCGGGCGGTCAACCGCCTCGATCGCGGTACCAGCGGGCTTTTGTGCCTGGCCAAGAGCGGCCTGGCGGCCCAGCGCGTGAGCGCCCAGCTGGCCGACCGCGCCATATCCCGAGGCTATCTGGCCGTGGTCGAGGGCCGGCTGGCCGTCCCCTCCGGCATCATAGACGCCCCCATCAATCGTGTACCCGGTAGGGGCATCATGCGGCAGATTGATGCTGCCGGAAAACCGGCGGTCACTCACTTCGAGGTGGTGCGCAGAGGTCCCCGGCGCACACTGGTAGCTCTCCGCCTCGAGACCGGCCGCACCCATCAGATTCGGGTGCATATGGCCCATCTGGGCCATCCTGTGACCGGGGATTTCATGTACGGTACCGAGCTCGACACCCTGGACGGCCAAGCCCTCCACGCGGCCAGCCTAGAGCTCAACCACCCTATCACCGGGGAGCGGGTGCGGCTTACAGCAGCGATGCCGGGGTATTTCGAGGGGTTGCTGCAGACCACCCCGCCCTGTCATTCTGAGCCTAGTGAAGAACCCTGTCCTTCATCTTTTTGCTGGCACGCATAAGATTCTTCGGCCTGTGGCCTCAGAATGACCTTGTGGAAGGCTCACCCCCCACACACAAAACCCCCGGTGCAGCAGCACCGGGGGTTTCTTATTCAAATATGCCTTACTGCCGCACATCCAGCAGCTTTTGTTTGAGCTCGCCTTCGATGCGGCCCAGCTCGGCCTCGGCGGCCCGGCGCTTTTGCCGGCCCTCGTCCTGAATCTTGACGACCTCGTCCAAGGTCTCGATGAGCATGCGGTTGGTGTGCTGCAGGGTCTCGATTTCCACGACGCCACGCTCGCTCTCCTTGGCCACCTCGATGGTGGACGTCTTGAGCTTTTCAGCGTTCTTGCGCAGCAGCTCGTTGGTCATGTTGGTCACCTCGCGCTGGGCGCGCATGGCCTGCTCGGAATGATGCAGCCCAAGAGCCAGCACCATCTGGCTCTTCCACAGGGGGATGGTGTTGGTGAGAGTCGATTGGATTTTCTCGGCCATGAGGGTGTCGTTGTTCTGCACTAGGCGGATTTGCGGGGCCATCTGCAGGGAAATCATGCGGGTCAGCTCCAAATCATGGAGCTTTTTTTCAAAGCGGTCGCAGAAGGAGGCCATGTCGTTGGCGGCCTGGCTGTCCTCGGGCTTGCCCGAGGCCTTGGCCTTTTCCACCATCTCGGGCAGCACGGTGGCCCGCACCTGATTGAGCTTCTTCTTTCCGGCCAGGATGTACATGCTCAGCTCCTTGAAGTTGGTCAGGTTCTTCTGATACATCTGGTCAAGCATGGCGATGTCCTTGAGCAGCTGCATCTGATGGTTCTCGAGCACACCGGCGATTTTATTGACATTTTTCTCGGCGGTGTCGTACTTGGATTTCAGGTTGGCAATCTTGTTGCCCGTCTTCTTGAAGAAGCCGAAGACGCTCTTGTCGTCCTCGTCCACATCAAAGCTCTTGAGCTCGGAAACCAGGCCGGTAATCATGCCGCCCACCTCGCCAAGATCCTTGGTGCGCACATTGCTCAGGGCCGATTCCGAGAAATCGGAAAGCTTTTTCTGGGCCGAGGAGCCGTATTGCAAAATCATGGTGCTGTTGGTGATGTCGATTTTCTCGGAAAAATCCTGCACCATAGCGCGTTCGCCCTCGGTGAGGCTGCTCTCGTCCAGCTGGACGGGGGTGATGGGCTCCTTGGCGACCGCCTGCTCCTCCTCAAAGGGGTTGAGGGTCAGGGCCGGGGCCTCCTCCATGGTCAGCGAGATGTTGGTTTGGTCACTCATAGCTTAACCTCCTGTATATGAACCTGAATAAGAAATGCAGTGGGGAAGGGTGCATACCACTCCTATTTTACAGCCAATGGCGGGCGGTGTCAATGATACACGTGCATTTCCCACGCCATGGCTATGAAAAATCGGGGAGATGTGGTAGAATGGGGGAAATAATGTGGCGTTGCGGGCGATTTGTGAATCACCCCTACGCGGCGCCTTGCCTTGTCGACGGCGAAGCTTCAAGGGAATACACGCCCCTGTAGGGGACGGGTTTCCCGTCCCGCCGTCCGCCCCAAATCCGCAGATTTATAGGAGGCATTTCCATGGAACAAAGAAAGATTGTCGCCCTGGCGGTACTCACTCTCGCTCAGTGGGGACTGTCTATTGCGGGAGTCGTGCTGCTGGGGCTGGTAATATGGCTTCTGGATACATTTTATTGGCAGAACATATTCTTCACAGCCCCGGTGGGCGTAATCATTGCCGGTGTGCTCTCCGCCGTGAAGGGCAGGCGACTTGGCAGGAAGCGCGGTGCCTCGGACGGTGCTCAGATGGGCGCCCATCTGCTGTGCATCCTCATCCATGTCATGGGCATGGTCATCGTTCACTTTTTCGCCGTGCAAGATATCAATTTCGAGAGCGTGGTTTGGATGCTCGGTATCCCCGACTTTGTCGCCCTGTGCTGCCAGATTGTGGCTTGTATTGCGGCCATAATCCTCGCGGGCGTTGATTCCTTCCGCACCCCATCTCCGCCAAAGGAGGTACAATGATGTTGACGATACTCACCGGCCCGGCGCGGTCGGGTAAGAGCGAGCATATCCTCGGCCGGATGAAGGCCCTGGCCGAGGCCGGGAGGCCCAGTCTGCTCATCGTGCCCGAGAGCGACTCCCACCAGGCCGAGCGCCGGATGTTGCAGGTGTGCGGCAACGGCGGCGGGCGCTATGCCGCGGTTGGCACCTTCAGTAAGCTGGCCGGCCGCCTGCTGCGCGAGGCAGGCGTGCGTCCCCGCACCCTGGACGCCGGCGGCAATGTGCTGCACATGTACCGCGCCCTGACCGCCTGCCACAGCGCCCTGCGGTACTTCCGGCGCGCCCCGCGGCCCCAGCTCATCGCCCGCCTCCTCGAGACTCGAGACGAGCTCATCGCCGGCGGCGTCACGCCGTCCGCCCTCCTGGACGCGGCACGGCGGGGAGGATTCCCCGACAAAATTCACGATTTGGCCCTCATTTTCTCGGCCTTCGAGGCCCAAGTGCGGAATAGCGGCCTCGAGCCCCGCGACCCCTTCGACATCGCCTGCGACCTTATGCCCCGCAGCGCCATGCTGCGGGATTTGCACATTTTCATCGATGGATTTTCCGGCTTCACCGCCCAGCGCCGCCAGGCAATTGGGCGCATGATGAGCTTTTGCGAAAGTGTCACCGTCACGCTGCTGCTGGGGGAGGATACCGTGCTGTTCACCCAACAGGACAAGACGCGCGCGCAGCTTCTCAAACTGGCCGAGGCCGCCGAAATTGAGGCCGAGGTAGACGCCCTGCCCCCTCCACCGGATAGCCTGCTGGGACGACTCGCCGTCGGAGCCTTTGATTACAGTGTTTCTTCCGTATTTGTCCCCCAGGATGCTCTCGCGCTGTACACCTGCCTCTCCCCCCGTGAGGAGAGCGATCTGGCCGCCGTGCTGGCTAGACGCTGGGTGCTGGAGGACGGCGCACGGGCCCGAGGCATCGCCGTGGTGTGCAGCAACCTTGACACTTATGGGCCTCTTGTGGAAAACGCCTTCGCCCGCTACGGCGTGCCCCTCTTCCTCAGCCGCGCCGAGGATGTGCTGCAAAAGCCGCCCATGGCCGCTGTGCTGGGCATGCTGGCAATTTTGGAGCAGGGCTACACCACCGAGAGCGTGGTGGCCTGGCTCAAATCGGGCTTGAGCGGCATCGACAGCCGGGCGTGCCATATGCTGGAAAACTACGCCCTCACCTGGAACCTGCGGGGGAGCGCGTGGAAAAAGCCCTTCACCCTCAAGACGACCGGCTACGGCAACCCGGTGCCCGATGAGGAGGCCCGCCTGACTGAGCTCGAGGCTGTCCGGCTGCGGGTGGCCGCGCCTCTCGAGGCCCTGGCCGAGGCGCTGGCCGTCTGTGAAACCGGCGGGGCCCTGGCCGAGGCGCTGGCGCGCTATCTGGCGCACAGCGGCTTCCCCGAGGCGCTGGAATCCCGCATGGCCGAGCTGGCCGAGGGCGGACGTCCCCGGCAGGCCTCCCAATACGCCCAGCTGTGGGACATCCTGCAAGCCGCCCTGGGCCAGATGCAGAGCGCCCTGGCCGACGAGCCCATGCCCCTGCGCGACTTCATTCGTCTGCTGCGCCTCTGCTTGGGCCAGTATTCGGTGGACACCATCCCGGCGTCGTTGGACGCCGTGGTGGCCTGCCCCTTCGAGCGCCTGCCCATGGGGCAGGTCGAGTACGTGGTCATTCTGGGGGCACGAGAGGGCCTGCTGCCGGCCCACCAGGGGGGCAGCGGCCTGCTCAGCGAGCGCGAGCGCGAGCGGCTGGCCCTGGCCGGCATCGCGCTGACACAGAATGCCGCCGAGATGGCCTTCGAGGCCCAAAGCTACATCTATCGCACTCTCGCCTGCCCGAAAAAGCTGGTGCTGACCGCGCCGCAGACGGGGGAGAAGGGGGCCGAGTGCCGGCCCAGCTTCATCCTGCGGCGCATCGAGGCCCTGAGCGGGCAGCCTGTGATGCCCGCCGACCGGCTGCTGTGGCGGGCGCCTCTCAGCGCCCCGGTTCCGGCCCTGGAGGCCGCCCTGCGGGCGGTGGGCCAGCCCGATGAGCCGGTGGCCGCCGCCGCCCGCCGGCGTTTGAGTGCCGAGTCCGAGGCCTGCGTCCGCCTCTCTGCTGTTGAAGCTTGGGCCGCCGCGCCCCGGGCCCCCATCCGCGACCCGGCCCTCATCGGCGGCATCTACGGGCGGCAGCTGTCCATGACGGCCTCCCGGGTCGAGCGCATCGCGGCCTGCCGGTTTTCCTACTTCATGCAGTACGGCCTGCGGGCGCGGGAGCGCCGTGAGGCCCGCTTCGGTGCGCCCGAAATCGGCTCCTTCGTCCACGGCGTCGTCGAGCAGGCCATCGCCCGCCTGTGCTCACAGCCCGAGGGAGATGTCAGCGCCATCACACAGCGAGCCGCGGCGGAATACCTGGAATCCGAGCTGCGGGGCAAGGCACTGACGGCGCGGCTCGAGGGCATTTTCAAAGGGCTGGGCCCCGGCCTTGAGGCCATTGTGCGCAACGTCTGGGAGGAAATCCGGGCCAGCGATTTCAAGCCACTGTGGTTCGAGCTCAATTTCAGCGCTGAAGGCGACCTTCCGCCCCTCAAGGTCGAAACCCCCAGCGGCCTGACCGCCGTAGTGGGCGGAAAAATAGACCGGGTGGATGGCTGGGTGACGGACGACCGACTCTACCTCAAGGTAGTCGATTACAAGACGGGCCGCAAGGATTTCCGCCTGAGCGACCTCTATTACGGCCTCAACCTGCAAATGTTCCTCTACCTCAGCATGCTCAAGGGAGCCGGGGCCGAGCGCTTAAACGCCAAGGTGGCCGAAATCCTGGGAAAATCGGCCGAGAGCATCGCGCCCGGCGCCGCCCTTTACATCCCGGCCAAGAATCCCTGGGCCGAACTGGATTCGGGGGCAGATGCTGATTCAATCAGGAAGTCAATAGACAAAAAGCTCGAGCGAGTGGGCATTGTCTCCTCTGAGCGTCCAGTGCTGGATGCCCTGGAGCACGCCGAGGGCGACCGCTTCCGCTTTCTGCCGGTGGCCTTCACGTCCAAGGGGATGGACAAGCGCTCCTCCGCCGCCGACGAGGCCCAATTTAATGCCCTGCTCCGCCGCACCGAAAGCACCTTGGCCCGGCTGGCCGGCGCCATCGGCGGCGGTGACATCGAGGCCAACCCCTACCGCCGCGGCTGGGAGGAGACGGCCTGTGCCTGGTGCGAATACCGCCCGGTCTGTCATTTCGACCCCACAACGGCCCGTGACCGCTACCGCCCGCTGCCCAAAATCGACGACAAAGAGGTCTACGACCGACTTGAACGGGAGGAGCGTCAATATGGCCATTGAATACACCGCCAATCAGCGGGCCGCCATCGACAGCCGGGGCCGCCCACTTCTCGTGTCAGCCGCCGCCGGCTCGGGTAAAACTGCCGTGCTGGTTGACCGGGTGGTCGGCCTTTTAGAGGGTGAAAACCGCGCCAGCATCGAGGATTTGCTGGTGGTCACCTTCACCAACGCCGCCGCCGCTGAGATGCGAGGACGCATCGCCGACGCCCTGGCCGCGCGCCTGGCCCAAAACCCGCACAACGACTGGCTGCGCCGCCAACTGGCCCTCCTGGGCGAGGCGCGCATCGCCACCCTTCACGCCTTCTGCCAGGATTTGCTGCGCCGCAACTTCCCCCAGGCTGGGGTGAGCCCCGATTTCACCCTCCTGGATACCCCCGAGGCCAAGCGCCTCAGGGCGCGGGCCATGGAGATGCTGCTGGAGGAGGAATACCGCGCCGACACCCCGGATTTCAACGCCCTGCGAGCCCTTATCTGCGAGGAGCGGGGTGATCGTGAGTTGCAAGGGGCCGTCGAGATGATCTACGAAAAACTGCGCAGTCATCACGCCCCCGAGGCATGGCTCGACTATATCGCCAGCCGTGAGCAGGTGTCGCCTCGGGATATTTTCTGGTGCAAGGACATCCTGGCCCGGGCCGGACGGACGCTCGACTATGTCACCGCCAAAATGAAGGCCACTCGGGAAGAACTCAGAGAAGATGCAGTGTACAATAGTCAGTATGGCGGCGCGTTTGACCATTGTCTAATTTATGCCGGCCAGCTGGACGCCGATTTGAAGGGCAGCTGGGACGCCGCCCACAGACGGCTCTCGGGTTACGAGAGCGTGCGCCTCAAGCCGGTGCGCGGCAGCGACAATGCCGAGTTTGACGAGCGCATGAAGGCGGTGCGAAGGGAGTTTGAGGACGCCGTCAAAAAGTTGCGGGACGGGCCCCTCAGCTTGTCCGAGGCCGACATCATGGCCCAGGAGGCCGCCGCGCGGCCTCACATCGCCGAGCTGTGCCGCCTGGTGGGCCGGTTCACGGCGGTCTACGATGGCCTCAAGGCCGAGGCCGAGGCCCTCGATTTCAGCGACCTTGAGCATCGGACTTTGGCCCTGCTGCGGGAGCCCCAGGCGGCCCACGCCGGCCCGCACCGGGACTGGGAGGCCGACAAAACCGAGCTGGCCTGGGCCCTGACCGGTGAGCTGCGCGAGGTTCTGGTGGACGAATATCAGGACATCAACGGCATTCAGGAGCGCATTTTGAACAGCCTCGTCCGGGAGGACGGCCCGGCCTTTTTCGTAGGGGACATCAAGCAGAGCATCTACCGTTTCCGCCTGGCCGACCCCACCATCTTCCGCGACCGCCTGAGCCGCAGCCGCCCTCTGGAACATAGTGCCGAAGGGTCGGCCCACCTGTCCCTCAGCCGCAATTTCCGTTCGCTGCCCGCTGTCATCGAGGTGTGCAACCACGTGTTCTCCCGGGTTATGAGCGAGGGCCTGGGCGGCATCGACTATGTGGGCGGCCAGCGCCTCGAGGCCGGACGCGACGGTGACGGCGGCCCCTGCGAGTTCATCATTCTGGACACCGAGGGCCTGAGCAGCCAGGACGAGGACAGCGAGGAGCGGGTGACCTATGAGGCCCGCATCGCTGCCGAGCGCATTGCCGATTTCCTGCAAAACGCCGAGGTCATCGAGGGCGACGGCGCCCGCCGCCCGGCCAGGGCGGGGGATTGCGCCATTCTGCTCAGCTCCTTTGCCAAGCGGGCGCCCTATTTCGCCGAGGCCCTGGGCCGGGCCGGCATCCCGGCGCAGAGCGCCGGCGCCGATGATTTCTTCGGGGCCATTGAAATCTCCATCCTCATCTCCCTGCTGCGGGTCATCGACAACCGGCGGCAGGACATCCCGCTCATCGCCGTGCTGCGCTCGGCCCTCTTCGCCTTCGACGCCGACGATTTGGCCCGAGTGCGCCTGTGTGCGCCGGGGCAGGATTTCTGCACCGCCCTCGAGCGCGCCGCCGTCGGCGGCGACCGGAAGAGCGCCGACTTTCTGGCGCGCCTCGACGCCTTTGAGAGCGCATCCCGGGACATGACAGTGGCCGAGCTGCTGCGCCATGTGATGAACGAGACCGGCGCCGCCGGGGTTTTCGCCGCCCTCAAGGACGGCGCCCGGCGCACCGCGCGCTTGGAAACCCTGCTGGCCACGGCCCACGCCTTCGAGAGCAGCGGGGCCCGGGGCCTCTACCGTTTCTTAGTGCATCTCGACGACCGCATGGCCGAGGGCGAGCCGCCGGTCACCCCCTTCGCCGGGGCCGGGGTGCAGCTCATGAGCATCCACAAGGCCAAGGGCCTCGAGTTTCCGCTGGTGGTGGTGCCCGACCTGGGCAAGCGCTTTAACAGCGAGGACACCCGCGGGCGGGTGCTCTTCCACGAGGGCATGGGCCTCGGCCTCACCCTCCGGGAGCCCGCGCGGCGCATCGAATACAAGTCGGCCTCCAAGCAAGCCATCGCCGCCGCCATAAGAGCCGAGGGGCTCGACGAGGAGATGCGCAAGCTCTATGTGGCCCTCACGAGGGCCAAGCAGCGGCTGGNGCTCATCATGAGCGTCCGGGATGCACCAAAGGAGCTGGAAAACTGGGCCCGCGAGGCCCACGGGCCGCTCATGCCCGAGTATCTGGCCTCGCGTCAGAGTGCCGCGTCCTGGCTGGGCGCCGCCCTCATCACCCACCCCGGCGCGGATGCTCTGCGGGCTCTGTGTACGCAGCCGCCGCCGGTGGGGGAGGGGCGTGCGGATTCCCTGACCTGCCGGGTTATCCACTACAGCGATGTGGGGGAGGCACGCTATATCCCGGCTTCCGCCCCATCCGAGGCCGAGGCCGAACCGTCCTTCGACCGCGAGCTGGCCCTGCTCGATTTGCGCTACGTCCACGAGGCCGCCGGGGCGTTGCCCTCCAAGCTGACCCCCACCGGCCTGCGCCGCCTGGTGCCCGACGCCGGGGAGATTGACGGCACAGCGGGCCGAGCCGATGTGCGCATGTACCGCCGGTACGAGGGCCCCTCGGCCCTGACCGCCCTGGGCCGCGGCACCGCCCTGCACAGCTACCTGCTGCACATGGATTACAGTGCCTGCGGGAACGAGAGCGCCGCCAAAGCCGACATCCTGCGAGTGACCATGGCGGGGCACCTGACCGCCGAGGAGGCGGCCGCCGTGCCGCCCGGAAGTGTGACCGCCCTGGCCCGCTCATCCCTGGGAGAGCGGGTGCGGGCCGCCGAGACCGTGCTGCGCGAGTACGAGTTTTCGGCCCTCTTCACCGCCCAAGAGCTGTTGCAAAACGGCCTTTACGATGAGGAAATCCTGCTCAACGGCGCCATCGACCTGTTGCTCTTCGGCCCCGAGGGCATGGAGGTGGTCGACTTCAAGAGCGACGCCATCGCCCCCGGCTTCGAGGCCCGGCAGGCCGAAAAGCACCGCCTGCAGCTCAAACTCTACGGTGCCGCCGCACGCAAGGTCTTCGGTCTGCCGGTCTGGCGCACCACCATCTATTTCCTGGCCACCGGCGGGGAAGCGCAGTTGTAGGGCGTAAGACCTTGGGGCTTTGCCCCAAACCCTACAAGCTTTTTGGAAAAAAGCTTGAGCAAAAACTTACTTAATAAACGCAATGTTGTGCGAAGCACAACTTGACGCTTTTCGCCTTAGGCGAAAAGCAAGCGTGTTACACACGATTTTTAGATTTTTATTTTTCTGAAATTGTGTGATAACACAATTTCTAAAAGCTTTGTGGGCTCTGGTCGCCGGAGGCAATCTCGGGACTACTGGGGTTGCAGAACAAAAAGGAAGCAGCCTTGCGGCTGCTTCCTTCATCTCTCCTATCAATCAAAAGCTCAGATTCATACCCATCTTGTGGGTGGTCATGGTATACTTCTCCACCAGGGCGTCCAGGTCGGCGGTGAAGCGCTCGACCATGATGGTGTTTTGGATGGTGTAGTAGTAGCCCGGCTGGTCGAAGCTGACGAAGTACATGAGGTGGATGCCGTACTCGGTCTCGACCAGGCCGCTGTCACCGCGCTGGCGGCTCTCGTCGAAGCACCAGTCGTTGAAGCTCTGCACCATCTGGCCCTCGCGGAAGTGCTCATAGATACCGCCTTGCTCCGCATTGCCGTCGCGGCTGTGGGTCTTGGCCAGCTCGGCGAACTGCTCCTCGGTGGCAGCGCCCACTATCCACTCGGTGAGCACGGCCTGGGCCGTGCCGCGCAGCATATCAAGCTCGGTGTCACGGATGGCAATCTCGGTCTCGGTGGGCTCGTCGCTCATCTCGGAGGTGATGGGGAAGAGGATGTGGCGCACGGTGGCCGTGCGGGTGGGGTCGATGTAGCGATTCACAAAATTGGCCACGATATAGCTGTTGCCGGTGTCGACGATGTCGCGGTCGCCGGTGACGCGGGTGGGATCCTTCATCCAGGTGATGAGGGCAGCTGTGCCCGAAAGGCCGGCCTTCTCGATGAGGGTGGTGGTGAAGGCATCGGGCTCCTCGCCCTCGACCACAGGAGCCTCTGCCTGCTCGGCATCGAAGATTTCCTTAGACAGGGCATCAAAGTCCTCGCCGGCATTCAGGCGGGCCATGAAGGCGTCGGCCAGGGCCTTGGCTTCGTTCTTGCTGGCCTCGGTCATGGTGGTGGCTTCGGCCTCGCTGGCGGGCTGGCCCTCGGCTACACTCTCGCCCTCGGCGGGGGCGGTATAGGTGTAGTTGGTGTAGGGGAAGACCTGGCTGTGATAATCGGCCTGGTCAAAGGAATCCCGGTTGGCCTGGTAGTAGGTCTCTACCTCGGCGTCGCCGATGCCGTAGCCGTCCTGAATGGAGGTGCCGTAGTTGCTGGCATAGGTGATGATGTCGAAGACGCGGCGGAGGTCGCTCTCCTTGGTGTTGTTGCGGTAGTAGCTGGCGATATAGGCCTCCACGGTGACACCATAGCTGGCAGCAGCCTCAGCGAGGCCGTCAATCTGGGCCTGGCCCAGGTCATCGGCGTCGGCGGGCAGGGTAAAGCCCTTGCTCTTGCCCTCCTGATAGAGAGACAGCAGGCTGTGCATGGTCTCCTGGGCGATGGCGTTGAAGGTATCGCGCCAAGTGCCGCCCTCCTCGTTGGGAAGGGCGTCCAGGGTGTCATCGATGGGATAGCCCGACATCTGCAGCATGTAGTAGTTGGGCACGCCATAGCCGTTGTCGCTGGCGTTGAGCCACGAGGTGCGGCTGTATTTGTAGAGAATGTTGTAGTCGAGGGCCGAGACGCTCATGTCGCCCACCTTGGCAGCGGAGAGGGTGCGCTGAAGCAGGCCGGTGGTGTGCAGCAGGCTGAAGGCCAGCAGCACCAGGAAGGCGATGCCCACCGTCCAACCGACAATTTTAACCCATGTTTTCGTTCCGCCCGAGTTGGCCGCCTTCATGGCTTCCTGGCGGGTTCTGTTACCTTTTCCCATGTCTTTTTCCATCCTTCGTTTCGTTGCTTCGAGTGCCTTGCAAAAGGTACCGAAGTGTATTATAGCATAACCACAGCATCGCTGTGGTGGTTTGCGAAAGCAAAATGCTATAGCCTAACTAACCGTATAATAGCCATATCATGGCTATTATACTACAGAATAATAGCATATTTGTTGCGAACATTTAAATTATCTAGGAACAGCACCAAAAAGTCAACCTTTTTTTGGGCCTTCGGGATGAAATACCGAGTTTTTTTGAAAAAGTTCCGAAAAAGCTGTAAAATTTCCCTTGCAAAAGGGCGCGCGCTGTGGTATCATAAGCGTTGCGAAAAGTAAGTTATGCGAGGTGAAAGAGCAATGAAAGAGGGCATCCATCCCAACTATAAGGTGACAACCGTCAGATGCGCCTGCGGCAACGAATTCGAAACCGGTTCGGTGCGCGATGGCATCCGCGTTGAAATTTGCAGCAATTGCCACCCCTTCTACACCGGCAAGCAGAAGCTTGTGGATACCGGCGGGCGTGTCGATCGTTTCAAGAAGCGCTTCAACATGGATACCAACAAGTAAGCAGCAAACATTTGATGAGCGGCGCCGCCATGCAGCGCCGCTCCTTTTGTGTATTTTCGGCAAAGGGCGAAGGGCATTTGTAAGGGATTTAGGGTAACGGTTATTTAAGTTCTTGGGGGAGTGCCTCTGCCCCCCCAAAAAACCTCCCGATTTTGGCAGGTGCTGAAAGCCTCATAATCATTAAGCAGCAATTGTATGTAATACAATTGCCAAGATTTTTGAAGATTTTCAAGAAACTTTTTGAAAAAAGTTTCTTGAATGGAGTTTGAGGCAACGCCTCAAGGCCTTAATCCGAGTATATGGAGAATATAACTTGATAGAAAAATACGAAACGGCCCGCGGGCGGGCCTTGCTTGTGGGCGTTAGCTGTCCGGGCCTGCGCGGCTTCGAAAGCTCGGACGCCGAGACCATGCTCGAGCTGCGTGAGCTCACCTTGACCGCCGGCGGCGACCCCCTCTTCGAGGCCATGCAAAACCGCCACAGCCCTGACCCCCACACCTTCATTGGCGAGGGCAAGGCCGAGGAGCTGAAGGAAATCATCGAGGCCAACGAACTCGATTTGGTCATCTTCGACAACGAAATCTCGCCCTCCCAGACGCGGGCCCTGGAAACCGAGCTCGAGTGCCGGGTCATCGACCGTAACGCGCTGATTCTCGATATCTTTGCCGACCGGGCCAAGACAGCCGAGGGCAAGCTGCAGGTCGAGCTGGCCCAGTACAAGTATATGCTGCCGCGCCTGACCCGGATGTGGACACATCTGGTGCGCCAGACGGCCAGCGGCGGCTCAAGCCCCATCGGCACACGCGGCCCCGGCGAGACCCAGCTGGAGACCGACCGCCGGCACATCCGCCGCAAGATTCAAAAGCTTGAGCTCGAGATTGCCGAGGTCAAGCGCATCCGCGCCACCCAGCGGCAAAAGCGGCAGAAGAGCCAAATCCCCCTCATCTGCCTGGTGGGCTACACCAACGCCGGCAAGTCGACCCTGCTCAACGCCCTCACCGGCGCCGGCGTCCACGCGCACGACCGGCTGTTCGACACCCTGGACCCCACGACCAAGACCATGAAGACCCAGGATTTGGGCGATGTGCTCATCTCGGACACGGTGGGCTTCATCCGCAAGCTGCCCCATCACCTCATCGACGCCTTCAAGGCGACGTTGGAGGAGCTGACCTACGCCGATGTGCTGGTGCACGTCATCGACGCTTCCAGCGAAACCTGGCGGGAGCAGGCCGACGTGGTCGAGCGCCTCATCGTCCAACTGGGGGCCGAGAAAACGCCCCAGATTCGCGTCTACAACAAGGTCGATTTGCTCAGCGACGACGCCCTGCCCCGGGAGAGCGGCACGGTTTTATGCTCGGCCCTCAAGGGCATCGGGCTGGAAAACCTGGTGGACGCCTTCACAAGCAGCCTGGGCGAGCAGCTTTTGCCCATGAGCTTTGTGCTGCCCTACGCCGATGCCGCGATGCTCGACCGCCTCTATCGCGAGGCCAACGTGCTGCAGGCCGACTATCAGGAGGATGGCATCCATGTGGAGGCCATCTGCGACAGCAAGACCCAGGGATGGCTGGGGGCTTATCTGGGCATCGAGCGCGAGTTGGAGGACTGGGAAAAATGAGCCTGAAAGCCTTCAAGGTGCCCACAGGGAACGCCTCCGCCCAGTTTGTTGAGAAAAAGTCACGCTTCATCGGCAACATCTATAAAATAGAGAGCACTGACGAGGCCGCCGATATCCTCAAATCCATGCAGAAGCAGTTTTGGGACGCCAGCCACAATGTCTACGCCTACGTGCTGGAAAACGGTGTCATGCGCTTCTCCGACGACGGTGAGCCCCAGGGCACGGCGGGTATGCCAACCCTGGATGTGCTCAAGAAGGAGGAGGTTCAAAACGTCCTGTGCGTCACCACCCGGTACTACGGCGGCACGCTGCTGGGGGCCGGCGGGCTGGTGCGGGCCTACTCCCACGCCTGCAAAATCGCCCTGGACGCCGCCGGCATCTCCATCATGACCCCCTACATGGGGGCGCGGCTTGTCTGCCCGTACCCGCTCCTCGAGGTCGTTCGCAAGCAGTATGGCCACTTCGAGGTGGCCGAGTCGGACGCCGCCTATACCGATGTGGTGGCCCTCGACCTCACCCTGCCCGCCGAGAAGCTGGACGGCTTTCGCACCGTGCTCACCGAGGTGACCTCGGGCCAGCTCGAGCTCGAGCTGACCGGCGAGCGGATGTTCCCCAAGCCGCTGCGGGAACCCATCATCGCCGAATAAAAAATCCGCGCCAAAAAAGAGGAAAATCGACTTTTGGGCGTATTTAGTATGTAGAAAGCAAAAAGCATCTGAGAAGCATCTGAGCTTGCCACTCGGATGCTTTTTACAGGCCGCACCATAGGCCGCCTTCGGCGACCAAGGGGTGTTTCGGCAATTGTGTGAAACACAATTGCATAAAGTTTTTGTTCAAACTTTTTCCAAAAAGTTTGTGGGGTGTGGGGTGAAACCCCACGGCCTAAACGAGAGGAGTGCATCCATGTCCGAGACTGCCGGCAACGTGCGCGAGCAAATTGAAGAGTTGGAGCTTTTGAACCTATCGCCCCGTGCGGCCAAGGCCCGGTTTTCTCAGGGCCGCGCGCGGGAGGAGGAGCCCTGTCCGCTGCGCACCTGCTACATGCGCGACCGCGACCGTGTCATCCACTCCAAGGCCTTCCGCCGCCTCAAGCACAAGACCCAGGTCTTTGTCTCGCCCGACAAGGACCACTACCGCACAAGGCTGACGCACACCTTAGAGGTAGCCCAAATCTCCCGGACGGTGGCCCGTGCCCTGCGCCTCAATGAGGACCTGACCGAGGCCATCGCCCTGGCCCACGATTTGGGCCATACCCCCTTCGGCCACGCCGGCGAGCGCGCGCTACGCCAGGCGTCCGAGCTGCCCTTTGCCCACAACGAGCAGAGCGTGCGCATTTTGCGCAGATTGGAGAAGGAGGGGCATGGGCTCAACCTGAGCCACGAGGTACTGGACGGCGTGCTGTGCCACAGCGGCGAGCTGCGGGCGTCCACCCTGGAGGGCCGGGTGGTGGCGGTGTCCGACCGCATCGCCTACATCAATCATGACATCGATGACGCCATCCGCGCCGGGATACTCAGCGAGAGCGACATCCCCAAGGCGGCGTCGAGCATACTCGGCAGCGGCCACGGCGTGCGCATCAACAGCCTGGTGGCCAACATGATTGAGTTTGGTTTAGAGACCGGCGAAATCGGCATGGACGAGGGCCACGCCGCCGCCATGGCCGCCCTGCGGAGCTTTATGTTCGAGACGGTCTATCTGGAATCGGCGGCCAAGAGCGAGGAATACAAAGGTGCCGACATCATCAAGGTGCTCTTCCGCCACTTCGAGGCCAGCCCCGCATTGATGCCGGAGGAGTACCGCAAAATCGCGCTGGAGGACGGCCTCCCCACCGCCGTCTGCGATTATGTGGCCGGGATGACGGATAGGTTCGCGGTGGCGCTGTATAAGGAGATATTTATTCCAAAAGGCTGGGATATTTAGGCGTTTAATCAAAACCTGCGCCAGTCCTTGTCATTCTTCGCTATGCTCAGAATGACAAGGACTGAAAACACACCGAAAGGGGAGACACACCATGGCCATCGACCAACGGTTCTTCGACGAGCTCATTGACCGCTGCGACATTGTCGAGGTGGTGTCCTCCTACCTGCCCCTCAAGCGGGCGGGAGGCAATTACTCGGCCCTGTGCCCCTTCCACAACGAGAAAACGCCCTCCTTCTCGGTGTCGCGAGAGAAGCAGATTTTCAAGTGCTTCGGCTGCGGCGAGGGGGGGAATGTCATCTCCTTCGTCATGAAAATCGAAAACCTGCCCTTTCTGGATGCCGTGCGTATGCTGGCCGAGCGGGTGGGGATGGAAATGCCCGAGAACGAGTGGGACGGCGAGGGCGCCCGCAAGGAGCGCGAGCGCCTGACCGCCCTCAACCGCGAGGCGGCTCGGTACTTTCATGAAACCCTGCTCTCCGACCGCGGCGGCGCCGCCCGGGAATACCTGGCCCGCCGGGGCATCAGCCAGAAGTCCATCAAGATGTTCGGCCTGGGCTACGCTGACGACAGCTGGGACAGCCTCATCAAGGCCATGCAGGCCAAGGGCTTCGACAATTCCGAGCTCGAGCGCTCGCGCCTGGCGGGGAGAGGGAAGTCGGGGGGCCTTTACAACTTTTTCCGCGACCGCATCATGTTCCCCATCTCCGACCTGCGGCGCAATGTGGTCGCCTTCGGCGGCCGCGTCCTCCAAGGGGACGGCGACGGGCGCAAGTACATCAACAGCCCGGACACCCCGGTCTACAACAAAAGCCGGGTGCTCTACGGCATGAACCTGGCCAAATCGTCCAAGGCGAACCAGTTCATTCTGGTGGAGGGCAACCTGGACGTCATCGCCCTGCACCAGGCCGGATTCGACAGTGCCGTGGCCTCCTGCGGCACGGCCTTCACCGCCGACCAGGCCAAGCTGCTGGGGCGCTACACCGCCGAGGTCGTCCTCTGCTTCGATGCCGACGCTGCCGGGCAGAACGCCACCCGCAAGGCCATCGACATCCTCAAGGCCCAAAACCTCGGCGTGCGGGTGCTGCAAATCCCGCCCAAGCGGGATCAAGACGGCCATATCATCCTGGACAGCAAGGGCCAGCCCATGAAGAACGACCCCGACGATTTCATCAAGGAGAACGGCCCGTCGGCCTTCGCGACCCTCCTCGAGCGGCCCGAGACCGACGGCCAGTACCGCCTGAGCCGCATCCGCGCACAATATAACCTCGAGCTGGACGAGCAGCGCATCGCCTTCTCCCGGGAGGCGGCGCGGTACATCGCCACGCTACCCAGCCCGGTGGAGGGCGAGATTCTCGCCCGCTCCGCCGCCAGGGAGGCCAGCATCTCGGAGGAGAGCTTGCTCACCGAAATTGAACGCCTGCGGCGGCAAAATGCCAAGAATCGCCGTAAGAAGGAGCAGCAGCAGGCCACGGCCTCGCCCCAGAACGCCGCTCAGCCGGCGGCACGCACCTTGCGCTATCGTGACCCGGCCTCGGCCAAGGTGGAGGAGCAGCTGCTGGTGGCGCTCCTCTCGGCCCCCGCGCTGGTGGAGCAGGCCATGGCGGCCCTGACACCTGAGGACTTTACCTCGGAGTTCCTGGGCAGCATCTACAGCAAAATCCTCGCCCGGCACGGCAGCGGCCTCGAGGTGACGGCCGCCGCCTGTATGGTCGGCCTCGAGCCCGACGAGAGCGCCCATCTTTCGAGCCTGCTCACCGCACCGGTGGCGGCGGTGGCCGACGCCGAGACGGTGCGCCGGTGCATCGACCGCCTCATCCTGGCCAAAACCAAGCGCGCCGGCGACAGCACCGAGGCGCTGCGATTGGCCTTTGAGGCCAAAAAAGGCGACACGAAGAACAAACCCGCGCCCAAATGAGTCTAATCATTGACCGATAGTTCGCCTCGGTTGGCTTAGGGGTTTTTTGTAAAAAACCCCTAAGAACCCCAAAAACTTTTGGAAATTGTATTTCATACAATTTCTGATAAATAAACCCCATAAATCATGTGTAACATGATTTATAAATAAGTTTTTGCTCAAGCTTTTTCCCAAAAAGCTTGCCGGGTGTGGGGCAGAGCCCCACGGCCCAACAGTCTAGCAATAATAATCAAAATAGATAGATCGAGGGATAGGGAGGAACATCCATGAGTGACAAAAAGCAGGTGCCCGAGAACCAGCCCGTTCAGGCCCAGGTGAGCAAGGCTCAGATGATTAAGGACCTCATCGAGTACGGCAAAAAGCAAGGCCGCATCACCATGAAGGAGCTCAACCGCATTATTGACGACTTGACCCTGGACGCCGAGCAGCAGGACAAGCTCTTTGAGGAAATCGAAAAGTTCAGCATCGACATCGCCGTCGACGACGACGATCTCACCGAGCTGCCCCTCATCGACCCCGATGAGGACATGCTCGAGCTGGAGGAGGCCCGGGAGGAAGAGGTGACCGACCCGGTGGCCCTGGCCGAGGGCTTCGCCATTGACGACCCGGTGCGCATGTACCTCAAGGAAATCGGCAAGGTCGATTTGCTCACGCCCGAGGAGGAGGTCGAGCTGGCCAAGCGCATGCTGGACGGTGACGATCAGGCCAAGCAGCGCCTGGCCGAGGCCAACCTGCGCCTCGTCGTGTCCATCGCCAAGCGCTACGTGGGCCGCGGCATGCTCTTCCTTGACCTCATTCAAGAGGGCAACCTGGGCCTCATCAAGGCGGTCGAGAAGTTCGATTACAACAAGGGCTTCAAATTCTCCACCTACGCCACCTGGTGGATTCGCCAGGCCATCACGAGAGCCATCGCCGACCAGGCCCGCACCATCCGCATCCCGGTACACATGGTCGAGACCATCAACAAGGTCATCCGCGTCTCCCGCCAGCTGCTGCAAGAGCTGGGCCACGACCCCTCCCCCGAGGAAATCGCCGAGGAGATGGGTATGCCGGTGCAAAAGGTGCGCGATATCCTCAAAATTGCCCAGGAGCCGGTATCCCTGGAAACCCCCATCGGCGAGGAAGAGGACAGTCACCTGGGCGACTTCATCCCCGATGACGATGCCCCCGAGCCGGCCGAGGTGGCCAGCTTCACCTTGCTCAAGGAGCAGCTGGTCGAGGTGCTCAAAACCCTCACCCCCCGTGAGGAAAAGGTGCTGCGCCTGCGCTTCGGCATCGAGGATGGTCGCACCCGCACCCTGGAGGAAGTGGGCAAGGAGTTCAACGTCACCCGCGAGCGTATCCGTCAGATTGAGGCCAAAGCCCTGCGGAAGCTGCGGCACCCCAGTCGGAGTAAGAAGCTCAAGGATTTTTTGAATTAGGCAAAATAACCAAATCCGCGCCGGAAACGGCGCGGATTTGGTGTAAAAGAGAGAAGATGCCGGAACGCTCTGAAAGTCCTTGCGCAGAGAAAAGTAACATGATATAGTAACCCCATGACATGTAATAGTGTAAAGGAGAGAAGAATTATGTACTTTTACCAGGCACTGGCCCAGTTCGCCAAACCAAACGCCTCGTCCTTTTACACAGAGGGGTACGAAAAATTGCTGATGGAGGCCAAGGAGCACTTCAACATGCGCAGCCGCCTGGCGGCCAACCCCAAGGAGATTCTCGAGCTGAGCATCCTGGATGCCGAGACCTTCAGGATTGTGTTCAGCAGTGAAAA
>JGI994J12354_10001735_pt1 | contig 21880 bp, 21 predicted proteins | sample IntmicLarv3ML3BL_FD_12354 | JGI IMG/M metagenome (IMG submission 12354) | reverse complement strand
CCAGCCTTCGCCGGCATCGCACATCTTAAACGTCACTTGCGTTCCGGCAGCTTTCAAAACTTTAAGCATCGCATCGACCAATTCCGGTCCGACGCCGTCTCCTTTTATGACGGCCGCTGTTTTTGTCATTTCATATCACCTGTAAATTCGTTGTTTTGTTAAAAATTCAAAATATTTCAATTCTTCAAGTCAATTCTTCAATAAAACGGTTTTTGTGATTCTGCGAATTACTCGTCAAACTCTTTTTTCCAAATGTCAAAAGCTTCGACAACTTCCCACCCTTCCAAAAAAATCATGCCGTTTTGCTCACCGTATTTTTGAGCGTCTTCTTTGGACAGAGCCTTTCCGTTTGCGTCATCCAGCATTTCACAGACAACCATTGCCGGCGTTACGCCTGCCATCAGCGCCAATGCGATTGATAACTCCGTCTGCCCTCTTCGCTCATCCAACAAACCATCGGAAGCGCGAAGTGTCGCCGTATGTCCGGGCGTTCGGAATTCCGATGCAAAATCAACCGGCTTTCCTTCCAACGCGGTTTTCGTCATTTCGCCGAGGCGGCGGATTGTAAAAGACCGGTCATCATCCGGAATTCCCGTTCGATTGTTTCTGTGGTTGACCCACAGCGAAAAAGAAGATTTCTTATCGTATTGAATATCTCCTTCCTTCTCAACAAATGTCCCGATTTCCAACTTCGGATTTATTTTATCATTCGTGGCCGCCGCGGTGACGACGTCCGCCATAAACGGCAATTTCATAATCTTTGACACTTTCGGGCTGACCGCAACGCAAATCAGACCGCCGCCGTCTTTTCGCATTGTTTTGACATCCTGCGGCTGAACGGAAACGGCCGGAATGACAAAATCTGTTTCTCCTTCTCTTTTTTCGGAATCGTACAAAAGGAAAAATTTCCCGTCCCGAATCGTTTGAAGCGATTTTTGAATTTTTTCCGAATATTGACCGTCCGCTTGCTTTTGATTCTCATTTATCATTGTTTCACCTGTTTTTTATTTTATCCGCATTTCTCCAAGCCGCCGACAACAACCGATACCTCGTCGCCGTCTTTCAAATTTAATTCTGTTCTCATCTTAACCGGAGCAATAATTTCCAGCAAATCCTGCCGATAATGTGTCCGCTCGGGAACGATAATATAGCCGGAAACGCTGCCGACGGTAACAGGATAGCAGTCGCTTGCACCGTAAGTCCGTTGCCCGTCGGAAAAGCCGTTTATTTTAATATACGGCAATTCATCCAGTTTTTTTCGTAAATCCAAACAATTCTCTTTTATTTTGATATTTAGTGTTCCCGGATAAGGTTTAAACCCCAATTTCTCTTGAAACTGCGCGGAATAACCGTCAATGGAAACATAATACTGACCTTCGCCGAGACCGGAAACAACTGTTCCGCCAAGTTCGATTTGCTCCTTAATTTGAAAGATTTTTTTGTAATCGGCAAATTCTCTGGAAAGCAATTTCATTCCGGCCGAACTGATTTTTATGCTTTGTCCGAGACTTCCGACCTCGCGCTCAATCAGACCTTTCTCTTCCATAATTTTTAAATTCCGGGCAATCGTTTTGCCGCTGGTTCCCAAATCGGTTTCAATGTCCTTTACTGTAATTTTTATTTTTTGTCGGTCGCAGCCGAGAAGAGCCAACGCCTTTAGATATTGTATTTGATCCATTTTTATCTCTTACAACGATGATTGCATTCAGATTGTGTTTCTCAAAAATAAGATACGTCTCAATAATGAGATTTTCAATCTATTAATACTTTTATTTTTGTTTTTCAAATATACTTATATTCCAGTATTCACTTCTTTTCGGCTATATCTGAAAAAAGTGTATTATTAGATTTATTTTAGTGATTTTTATGTCTGAAGAAGGAAATGAAATTGAAATTAAATGCCCGAACTGCTCTCCCGCCGATGAGATCTGGCATGAGATTATAAAATCGGGCCAAAGTCCCGTTGCGAAATGCATGGACTGCGGGAACGTCCACAGTTATCGGGTCCCCCGCATTAAAATGAAAACGGTAAAAGTAATTGTCAGCCATATGGAGCAATCCCGCGTCATGCAGATGCTTTTAGATGAAACAGACCGTTTTTTCATTGACGATGAACTTGTCGCCGACGATATTTCAACGGGAGATGTTGTCCCGATCATGATTACCGCATTAGAATGCGACGATAAAAGAAAGCCGTCCGCTTCCGTCAAGGATATTGACACAATTTGGGGCAGAGCCATTGATGAAATGACCGTCAAAGTCGCCATTCAGCGCGGCGAAGTAACGGAGCCGGTTGATTTGAAAGTTCCCGGAGATTTCAGATTTGTTGTCGGACAAAATGTCAGAATCGACGGCAAAGATTACCCGATTGTTTCCATAAAAATCCGCGGCGGCAGTTTCAAGTCCAAAGAAAACGACTATGTGCTCGCTAAAAAAGTCAAACGCGTTTATGCCAAAAAACCGTATCAAGGATACCGCGGGAAATATTAACCGCCTATTTTAAAATAAAAACCGAAAAGAAAAAGAGATTAAATAAATCTCTTTTTATTGATTTCAGAAACTGCTTTTTCAACGTTGTTGTTGAGTTTGTCGATTTTATTTTCTAAATCGGCTTCCACCGTCATAATGCTGATGCGGATTGATTTATCGCGGGTTTCCATTTTTTCTTCCATTGCTCGAAGACGGAAATGAACGGAAATGACCATGTAAAAAATGACACCGACGATAATCAAGAGACAAAAAGCGGTCACCCAAACATACGGGTTATAAATGTCTTGGAACCAGGCAAACACCAGCATAAATGCGGCGACTTCAATTAAAATAAAAGCGATGATATCTTTGATTTCCATGTGTTAGCACCTTGAATGAATTGTGTGAAAACAAAACATAATAAATAAAACAGTTTACGAAAGTATATAAATATTAACCAACCATAGATGATAAAAATTCTGCAGATTGATTTCGATTTTAAAAGAGTGAAAACTTTGATTTCAATCTAAAAATAAAAAAACATAAAAAACAAAAAACATAAAAAGAACGAAAAAGAGGTCATTTTTTGAAAGAGACGACGGCACCATTTTCCGAAAAATTAAAAAATTTAGGCCCGTATTTTGTAATGGCCGCTTTTGTTTTAATCGTCCAGGTCGGAGCTTTATGGCTTTCCGCGACGGAATACATCGCGTCGCAGCCGCCTTTGGAGAACCCGGAAAGTGTCAGCTATTCCATTTATTATATCATTGTTCTTTTGGTTTTTTCAGCTTTTTTGATCTTTTTACTCAAAAAAAATAAAACTCTTGTCATCCGCACGATTATTTATTTTTCAATCTTTACGACGCTGTGTTATGTTTTTATCGCAATCACAGACAAAGCCATCGGATACTCACATTATACACTTGCATTTTCACTGATTTGTGCGTTGCTGCTGACGGCTTTAATACACATGCATCCCGAATGGTATGTCATTGACATCTCCGGCCTGATGATTGCAATCGGCGCCTGCGCTCTCGTCGGCGTTTCACTCTCATATATGCCGATTATTGTGATAATGATTGGTTTGCTGATTTATGATTTCATTTCCGTTTACAAAACAAAACATATGCTGACATTGGCGCACGGAATGATGGATTTAAAGCTGCCGATATTGTTTGTCATCCCAAAAAAATGGAACTATTCTTATATCAAAGATAATTTCTCGGAAGAAGAGGAAGAGGCAAAACCCGAAACAGAAAAAGAAGCAAATTCGGAAGGAGAAGAAAAGAAAAGAAAATCCGACGCCCTTTTCATGGGACTCGGAGACGCTGTTATTCCGACACTGCTGGTTGTTTCTTCCAATCACTTTTTAGAACATGACGGGAATCTTTCGATGCCGTCTCTTTTTGCAATGATCGGGACTTTTGTCGGTTTCGCCGCTTTAATGTATATGGTTTCAAAAGGAAAACCGCAAGCGGGACTGCCGCTTTTGAATACGGGAACAATCCTCGGATTTATAATCGGAGTCGTCGTATCGGGAACGGCGATTACCGTCAATTTGATGTGAAGAGGAATGTTTATTATTTTGAAAAGCAGGTATCAATTTAAATCAAAATTATCAAACTGAAAAATTTATCAAATCAGAATTATCAACGAATGAGGCGCTTATTATGAAATTTGATCCGGAACAGGTTCGTCGGGAAAAAAACAACAATTTTGAAAAAACGTGGGCAGAATCCGGGAAATATATTCAACAAAATCCTCTTGAAGAACGGTATCCGCGGCTGACGCCGTCTTTCGGAAAACCGCATCCGGTTTATGAAACAATCCAGAAATTAAGAGAAGCGTACATGCGCATGGGATTTGCGGAATATATGAATCCTTTGATTGTGGAAGAAAGAGACATTTACAAACAATTCGGCGACGAAGCGCCCGCCGTTTTAGACCGCTGTTTTTATTTGGCCGGTCTGCCGCGCCCCAATGTCGGCATCTCGGACGAGCGGATTCAAAAAATAAAAACCATTATTTCAGGAATCGGAGACGACGGTATTGAAATTGTCCGAAAGGTCCTTCACGCTTATAAAAAAGGAACGATTGAGGGAGACGACCTCGTTTCCGAACTGGCGGAACAACTGAATGTTTCCGACATTTTAGTCACCGAACTCATTGACAAGGTTTTCCCCGAATTCAAGGAACTGAAACCGGAAGGGACGACAAAAACACTTCGCAGTCACATGACCAGCGGCTGGTTTATCACGCTTTCCGAACTGATGGAAAGAAACGAGCCGCCGTTTTCGTTATTTTCAATTGACAGATGTTTCCGCCGCGAACAGCAAGAAGATGCGTCCCGCCTCATGACGTATTATTCGGCTTCCTGTGTCATCATGGATGAAAACGTGACCATCGATCACGGGAAAATGATTGCGGAAGGTCTTTTGTCCCAATTCGGCTTTGAAAAATTCATGTTCCGGCCGGATAACAAGCGCAGCAAATACTATGCACCCGACACGCAGATTGAAGTTTACGCTTACCACCCGAAACTGGACGGATCCGATACGAAATACAGCGACGGATGGATTGAAGTTGCCACATTCGGCATATACGCCGCGCCGGCGCTTTCCGAATATAACATCCCGATGCCTGTCATGAATCTCGGCCTCGGTGTCGAGCGATTGGCAATGATTCTGTATGATGCGAAAGACATGCGTTACATGACATATCCTCAATTTTCGCAATACGGCGAATGGGAAATGGAAGATTCGACATTGGCGCGCCAAGTCAGTCTGATTCAAATGCCGAAAACGGATGCCGGTCGCGAAATTGCAAATGCAATTGAGGGCGGATTCAAAAAATATGCAAAAGAGCCCGGACCGTGCGTTTTTGAAGTTTGGAAAGGAGAACTTTGCGGAAAGTCGGTTACTGTCAGCATCGCAGAGCCGGAAGCAGAAACAACTCTGGCGGGGCCGGCTGCGTTTAATGAAGTTTTAGCATTCAAAGGCGATATTCTCGGCGTTCCCGATGACAAAAAATGGAAAAACGCAAGAGAAAACCATTCGGCAAGAACCGGATTTACATTTGTGTCCGCTTTTGCGGCGGCTGCGGCGGCCGAAGCGGAAGAGGCTGCCCTTGCCGGCGCATCGGAACACGAGTCGCGCGCCAGAATGATAAAAATGCTGTCGGAAGTCAATATGAAACTGTCCGACCTCGGGCAGCGTTATGTGACGGGCAACAAAAAGAAAATCGATGTTCGCGGACCGATGTTTACAACTGTTCAATTTAAAATCGAAGAAAAAAAATGAAAACGGATCCACAATTTCAATTTGCGGTAAAATCATAAATTTGAGAAGGCTTCAAAAAGAAGAGAAGTGGAACAAATAATTTATATTGTATTCCCATATATACTCTAAATTAACTTTGCAATTCATCATTTTATGCAATTTCACACATTATTCAAAGGCGAAAAATTATGCGTACCGAACTGACCTCACTTTTTGGACTTGACATTTATACCGTTAACGGAATTTATGTCGGCAAAGTCGTTGATATTACAATTGATGTCGAAAGCCAATCCGTTTCCGGATTAATTGTAAACCATGTCAATACTGATGTTTTTGACGTGGCCGGCGACGGTATCATTATTCCCTACCGCTGGGTCGTTACCGCGGCGGATATTGTTTTAATTCGCGACGTGATTCGCAGATTCCAAAAGAAAAATGATGACTGATTCATCATTTTTTATATCTTTTTTATTTTTTTAATCTTTTTTTGCATCGTTTTTTAACCGAAAAGAGTATTTGATGTTTAAATTAATGTAAATTTTATGAGGCGGTCATATGCATATCAGACAAGCCGATGATACAGATCTGGAAGCCGTCAAAAAAATAACGTGTGAAACAATACAAACGATTTATCCACGTTATTATCCGAAAGGTGCCGTTGACTATTTCCTTTCACACCACAGTGATGAAAACATAGCGGAGGACATTTCTCAAAAAAGAGTCTTTCTTCTGGAAATCGAAAAACTGCCGGTCGGAACTGTGACTGTAAAGGATAGTGAGATTTGCCGTTTGTTCGTGCGTCCTTCATATCAAAGAAAAGGATACGGATCTGCATTATTGGATTTTTCAGAACAGGTCATTCTAAAAAAATCAAAAACAATTCAATTAGATGCCTCTCTTCCGGCTAAAGAAATTTATTTGAAACGCGGTTATCGAGAAATATCATCTCATTCCATTTTAACTGAAAACGGAGATTACCTTTTTTATGAGATGATGGAGAAAAAGGATAAAAGATTTTGAAATATTTTACAAGTATTTAATTTTGAGAGGGAATAAGATGGACACTTCATCCTGCATATACTGGTTTTCCGGCACAGGCAATTCTCTTTACGCCGCCAAGCGACTGTCGGCCGAACTCGAAGAGTTGCCGCTTGTAAAGATGTCAGACGGTGTGCCATACGGTACCGTCGGCGGCAAAAATGTAAAAATCGGTTTTGTTTTTCCGTCGTATTTTGGCAATCTGCCGCGCGCTGTTCGCGCATTTATTGAAAAATTGGAAATTGAACCGGAAACATATCTTTTTGCCGTTGTGACAATGGGCGCCGTTGGGCAAGGAAGCCTTGCTGCGCTGAATTCAGCGCTGAAAGCAAAAGGATGCAAATTGAATTACGGCAGAGGCATACGAATGCCGGCAAACTATGTTATTAAGTATAATCCGGCAGATTCGGACAAAAGCGTATCGAAAATAGATAAAACGGATAAACGCTTGTCCAAATTCGCCGCCGAGATAAAGACAAAAACGCAATCGATCAAGAAACTCCCGATGACTTTCAATACGCTTTACAAAAATATTGAAGCGCTTGACGATGCATTCATTGTGACCGAGAGCTGTACAAGCTGCGGTTTGTGCGAAAAGATCTGCCCCGTAAATAATATTCGTTTGGTAAACGATACGCCTGAATGGCTCCATCACTGCGAACACTGTGTTGCCTGCATCAGCTGGTGTCCGGCGCAGGCAATTGAATATGGCGGCCGCACACAATCAAGAAGACGGTATCGCAACTCACGAATTCAAGTTGCTGAACTGATGCGGCAAAACCAAGAGACACAGACGGAATAAAAATGAACAGCTTTTTTTTGCTCATTCCTTTTATACTGGTTAGATATGGGCTTATAACGGTATTGAGCAAAGATGCGATGAAACGTGCCGCCTATTTCCCGCCACAGCTGAAAACGGAAAAAGCAGCCTATTGGATTTATCAGCTGTCCACTGCCGCGATTTTGGTATACATGCTGTTCCTCAAAATCGAAACGGCTCCGATAGAATTGTTTTATGCCGGCCTGTTCGTCTGTGCTATCGGACTCGTCTTGTGTATTTTAACTGTTATTGATTTTTCAAAGCCATCTCAAACCGGAATAAATGTGAACGGACTCTACCGAGTTTCCAGAAATCCGATGTACATCGCTTTTTTTATCTACTTTATCGGATGCGTGTTGCTCACACAGTCTCTTCTGCTACTCGGATTTGTACTGATTTTCCAAATAACAGAACATTGGATGATTCTCTCCGAAGAAAGATGGTGCGTTCAGGAATTCGGAGAAGAGTATCGGCAGTATATGAAAAAAGTGAGACGGTACATTTAATTCTTCATTTTTAAATTCAAAAATGCGGCGGCAATTTCAATCTTGCCGCATATGGTCCATTATACTTTTGTTGAAATTCGTTTTGCCGCCTCTTTTTGAAATGAACGAACCGGCAATATCACATCTGTTTTACGAATAATTTATATTTTGGAAAAACCTCAACTAAATTCATATTGGACAATATATCCGGCGATAATAAACAGATGCAATTGTAATGAAAAAGTGCTGTTGTCGCCGCTCATAAAAATCAACGGAGTTTTTGGATTGACCCCCGAAGAAAAGATCAAACGAATAAAATCAAATGTGGACGAAGTTGTCACGGAAGAAGAACTGACTGAATTAATTCAAAACAATCCCGCTCCGAAAGTTTATGTCGGGTACGAACCCAGCGGCCGCATTCATATGGGGCATGTGCTGACGGTCAATAAACTGCTGGACTGCCAAAAAGCCGGCTGCCAAGTAACGGTTTTGCTCGCCGATGTTCACGCTTATCTCAATAAAAAAGGAACATTTGAAGAAGTGCGTAAGATTGCGGATTACAACAAACGCTGCTTTATCGCGCTCGGTTTGAGTGAAGAAAATACACGATTCGTATTGGGCTCGGATTATCAGCTCGGTCCCGACTATATGCTCAATGTTTTGAAAATGGCAAAATCCGTGACACTGAATCGTGCCAACCGCAGTATGGATGAAGTCGGCCGCGCGATGGATAATCCGGCGGTTTCTCAAATGATTTACCCGATCATGCAATCGCTTGATATCGCCATGCTTGATGTAGATATTGCAATCGGCGGAACGGATCAGAGAAAAATTCACATGCTGGCTCGTGAACATTTGAAAGAACTCGGTTTTAAGACACCGGTCTGCATTCACACGCCGATTATATCCGGCTTTGACGGCAACAAAATGTCCTCCTCTAACGATAATTTCATTTCCGTTGACGACACCGCAGAAGACGTCGCCGGCAAAATCAAGAAAGCTTACTGCCAACAAGGCGACATCGAGCGAAATCCGATTTTAGAACTCATGAAATATCACATTTTCCCGCGTTATGAATCCATTACCATTGAAAAGCCCGAAAAATTCGGCGGCAATGTCGTTTATGCTTCTTACGCTGAACTGGAAAGCGCGTTTTCGGACGGAAAACTCCATCCGATGGATTTGAAAGCGGCTTGCACAAAATATCTGAATGAAATTTTAGATCCCGTCCGCGCCGTTTTACTCTGATTTTATGAAATGCAAAAGCAGATTGCGGGAACCAAAAAAAGTTGTCGCGGTCTGAAAAATATTTTTTATTTTTTCATATAAAACATAATTACTTATCTTTGAAAGGCATAACAGATAAAATTTACAAAATACAAGGGTGCACATATGATTTATACATATCAGGACGGGACGGAGCTCCAGGTTCAGCGTGATTTCATTCAGGATTTAAAGAATTACGTGGAATGCCTCGAAAAAATCTTACCGCTTGAAAATGAAATAATCGAATTGAAAGACCGTGAAAATGACCAAACATCAATTTATGAGCGAAAAGTGACGGTCTTAAGCTCATTTAAAAATGAACTCGGTCACATTTTGCCGCAAAACAATGAAAGCGAAGAAGCTGTTTTGCTCAAACCGTGCGTAGATGAAATATTTGAAGTCTGCGACAAATTCGTCAAGAAATACCGCGAAGAGTTTGAAATTGAGATGTCGCGGCTTAAAAAAGAAGTCGGCTACCAAATAAAAATTAAAGAAACTGAAATTGTCAAAGAACTGAATCCTTTTCTGATTTCGGGCGTTTACGGTGCCAAGCGCGTTTATGATATATCGTATCACGATCAAATACTGACAGGAACATTGTATTTCCATTTTTCCGGCCTTCAGTACAAATACAAATTGAACTTTTTTGACGAGAGGCTGACCGTCCAAAAACTTCTCGGAGATTTCACGCTGCCGTCGATGGCAACAACGGGATTGTTTTCAAAAGAACAAAAACCGCGTGTCGTGAGCCTTGCCGATAATATTGTTTTATCAATCCAATATGATGACTTGTATAATTTTTCGTTGGATTTGGAAAACAAAAAGAGAATCGTACGCATTGTCCGTAAAAACGGCAACTTTTCGATTTTCGATGAAGGCCGGGATATCACTGCCGATAACGGATTATCTTCTCTTCTCAACGAAGCCGATCTTCAGCAAATTCCGAAGCAGATTATGGAATATCTGCGTAAAAATGTGTCAACCTTTGACTTAAAGGAAATTTTTATCGACGAAGAGGATGCCATCGCCAATAATTCTATTTTTGAATGTATGAAAATCATTGCGGCGCAATACAGTACAATTGTTACCGAATGCATCCGAAGAAGCCCGATTAAAAATGAAATTTCAATTAAGATTCAAACGGAAGACGGCAGCCGCAGTGAAAAGTATATTTCAAAAGAAGAGCTGTATTCTTCTTTGGCAAATATCGGCGGCGACGGGCTGGAAATTGCAAGCATAATCGGCGCGGACAGACGGGACATTAAAAAACCGAGTAATGATCGATATTTCATTGTTTGACGGAATTGTTTTTTGGAATATTTATTCACATTAATTCGGCGATTATTTTTATTTGGGTTAAAAAAATGGAAAACAGCGAAACATTCGGAAATGAGAAAAAAAGAACAGCATTCCCGAGTCCCGAAGAAGAAAGAAGCCGATTTCATTATTCCCCCGAAAACATAACGATTGATGAATTAATGGCGCGGCAGGGCTATGCCAAAGCCGGCGCGCACTCCGCTGTTAAAACCTGTGCCTGGCTCAAAAATTCAATGAACGGAACCGGCGTTTGCTATAAATCCTCTTTTTACGGCGTCACATCGCACCGCTGTCTTCAAATGACGCCGACTTTGATGTGTAATCAGGAATGTATTTTTTGTTGGCGTCCGATTGAAACGGCCGCGGAAGTTCCCGATAAATGGGATCCGCCCGAAATAATCGTTGCGGAAAGCATTAAAGCGCAGAGAAAATTGATTACCGGATTCGGCGGGTCTCCGAATGCCGCCGCCGGACATTATGAAGAGGCAAAAAATCCGTCCAATGTCGCCATTTCTCTTTCCGGCGAACCGACTTTTTATCCTTATTTGCCCGAACTCATTTCAGAATTTGAAAAAAACGGCATGACGGTTTTTGTTGTCACCAACGGAACCCGTCCGAATATGCTGAGGAAAATTAAGCCGACGCAGCTTTATATGAGTCTGGACGCGACAACGCCCGAAATGTACGAAGAAGTCTGCCGCCCGAAAAATAAAAATCTTTGGGAAAAAGTGACGGAATCCTTGACAGTTCTCAAAGAAAAAAAGAATGAAGGCGTCCGAACAGCAATTCGAATCACCGCCGTTAAAAATTTGAACATGACAAACGAAAGCGGATTTGCCGAACTGATACGCCTGGCAGAGCCTGATTTTGTTGAAATCAAATCCTATATGCACGTCGGATTTTCCAGATTGAGACTGACGCGCGAAAATATGGCGGAACAGGACGAAATAAGAGTGTTTGCCGATAAAATTGCAGAGGCGGCCGGCTATCAATATGCCGGAGAGTCGGAACCGAGCCGGGTTGTTGTTTTGTCAAAAAATGGAAAGCTGACAAACGTTTAATTGATTACGTTTTTATTTTTTATTTCATTTCTTTTTGAATTTTTCTAATTTTTTTCATTTCTTTTTGTATTTTTCTAATTTTTTTCATTTCTTTTTGTATTTTTCTAATTTTTTTCATTTCTTTTTTACATTTTTCATTTCTTTAGATTTGTATGTTTAAAGTTCTGTAAAAAAAATGAAAGGATACTGAACTGTCTAAATAGAAGAGGGCGCACATCAACCGATTCAAAAATTCGTGCGTCGCCGAATTTGTACCTGGTCTGTATCCAAGTAGTGTACCAAACTTATACACCGGAAGGGCGACGGATGCAGGCGGTGTTTGTATCCAAACCCCCGATGGTTCCAGATATCGATTTTTTCTTTGAATACAAAGCTGATTTTAAAAACCTTATTAAACCGAAAAATGATTATTAAAGTTTTACCAAACCTTCTGACTTAAAATTCGTCGGACAATATTGAAATTGAACATTTGCTTACGTTTGCAATTGATTTTAATGAAAATTATTTTAGATACAGGGTGAAAATTTGTCAAAAATCATTATCTATACAACGGATGTCTGTCCGAAATGTAAGATCCTGAAAGGATATTTGCAATCCAAAGAGATCGCATATGAAGAAATGAATATGGGAACGCCGGACGCTCTTACAGAGTTGGCCATGAACAATATTTTTACAAATGTCGCGCCGGTTCTTCAAATTGATGAGACGTTCCTGACCCATAAAGAAATCTTTTCGGGAACGGCGATTAATGAAAATCAAATCATGCCGCTGATTGTTTAAAAAGGAGAAATAAATTATGTCAACTAACCTTGGAAAAAATCCGGAGAGAAATCAAGTTCAGCAGACACTTGACGGTGGATCCGTTCCGACGATGCCGAAAGTCAGAACAACCAACGGCTACATGATGGATTGGAACCGAAATGAAATCGTCCGCCAGCTGATGAAGGAAACTCCGCTTGCCGAACGTTTTTACGGTGTTTCCGGAATCACAAAAGAAGAAGCGACAGATATTGCAAAAGACGCCGAATCCCGCATTCGCAAAATGAATCTGGAATTCTTATCGGGACCGCTGGTTCGTGAAATTGTGAATTGTATATTATTAGAACGCGGACACTCCGAATGGCGTAATATTATGACAAGAGTCGGCGCCTCCGTTTACGATGCTTGCGAAATTGACTCCGGCCTCGGATTCGAATCCCACGACAACGCCAACCAATTGGATAATGCCGAAACTTCTCACAAAAAGAAAGCGGACAAAATGTCAAAAGAACAAAACCTTCTTTTGATGCCCGGAAACTTAGCCGACCTTCACTTAAACGGCGATTTCCACATTCATGATTTGGAATATTTCGGAACCCGCCCGTTCTGCCAGGACTGGGATCTGCGGTATTTCTTCTACTACGGTTTAATGCCCGACGGCGTCGGTGTCCAGTCAAGCGTTGCGGGCCCGGCCATGAATGCGGAAGTGGCGATTCTTCATGCCGTTAAAGTCATGGGATCCGCGCAGACAAACTTTGCCGGCGGTCAGGGTTTCTACAATTTCCTGGCATTCCTCGCGCCTTATTTTGTGGATAAAACCGATAAAGAATTAGAACAGCTCATGCAGATGTTCGTTTATGAAATGATGCAGATGATGTGTGCCCGCGGCGGTCAGACAGTCTTTTCGTCCGTTCAGCTGTCACCGGGCATTCCGAAACTTTGGAAAGATAAACCGGTCATTGCAATGGGAAAAGTTTGGGACGGCACCAACGGCAACAAACTTTGGACCTACGGCGAACTTGAAAAAGAAGTCCGAAAGGGTTTCCGCGCTTTAATGGTTGTTATGTTAAAAGGCGACGACTGGGGAAAACCGTTCAGTTTCCCGAAACCGGAAATTTCAATCGAGCCGGATTTCATGGAAGAAGACGAAGCGTTCAACGCCGCCAATCCCGATGTTTTGTCCTACAAAGCACTTTACCGCCTCACCTTTGAATTGGCCGCCAAATTCGGAACGCCTTACTTCGATAACCAAATTCCGGAATACCGCGGCGCCGGCGAAGGTATCAGCTGTTACCAATGCTGTGCGTATCAGTTCTCGGCAAACCCCGAGGATGACGCTCAATTCGACGATAAACTCTACTTTAAAGACGGCAAGCACTTCTCCATGGGCTCATGGATGGTTATGTCGCTTAACTGCCCGCGCGCCGCCTACAAAGCGGAACACGACGATCAGAAGTTGATTGACGAGCTGAAATATCTCATGAACAAATCCGTGGAAGTTTTCCGCGTGAAAAAGAAATGGATGGACCATCTGTTGAACTGCAACAGAATTCCGTTCGCGGCCATGACGCCCAAAGACCCGAACACGGGAGAAAAAGGTGCGGTTGCCGTTGACTTTGACGCGCTTGTTTATACAATCGGCGTAATCGGCATTAACGAAATGGTGCAGTATCACACCAGCAAATCCATATACGAATCCAAAGATTCGTTTAAGTTTGCCGTTCGCATCATGTATGAAATGAAAATGCATGCTCAGAAACTGTCGGCTGAAAACAACATTGAAATCGCTTTGGCAAGAACGCCGGCCGAGACGACCGCGCAGAGATTTGCAGTTTCCGATCTGCTTCATCCCGAATACGCTCAAAAAGCTGAAAAGAACATGAACGGCGATGTCGAACATACAAAAAAGGAACTCGGGACAACAAAAGATCTGCCGGTTTACTACACGAACGGAACGCACATTCCGCCGGGCGCAGACATTTCAATTATCGAACGAATCAATTACGAGCAAACCTTCTTCCCGATTGTGGACGGCGGAAATATCCTCCACATTTGGCTCGGGGAAGGAACGCCGGATCCCGACGGATTGCAGGAAATGGCGATGCATATCGCTAAAAACACACACACCGGTTATTTCGCATTCACACGCGACATGACGGTCTGTAAGGACGAAGGATACGTTGCTTCCGGAATTAAAGAAACTTGTCCGAAGTGCGGCTCCCGCAACATTGACCATTTGTCCCGCATAACGGGATATCTGCAATCCGTCGACGGCTGGAACGCCGGTAAAAAGCAGGAATTGATTGACAGGACGCGAACCGATCCGAAAATGAAAATTTGATTCGGCGTATAAGCCGAATTAAATTTTTTAATTCACTCTAATTAAGTTTGAAACTTTTTTCGGTTTTGAACTTAGTTATCAAAAACGAAGCCACATATTTCTCAATTTCACTTCTTCCAATTTTTTATTTTTTTACAAAATCCGAACATCCAGACAGATGTTGTACTGATGCGGCGCATACGAGCGAACATTTCTTTTTTCAACGACTTCAATATCCCGATTTTGCTTTTCGGCGGCTTTTTTTATTAAGTCAACGGACCCGTCAAATAAATCGTCTTCGGAGGTCATGGCGTAATAGTGAATGACGCCGCCGGGCTTGCAAATGGCAACGGCCGTGTCCAAAAAGTCAAAAGCATTGTGCGGCAGATTCATAATGATATGATCACCGGTTTTCGGATATTTTTCGGAGAGGAAAAGAGCGTCTTCGTTCAGAGCCGTAACGTTGACCGCTTTGTTTAAAGCAATATTTTCCAGAAGGAGAGAAACGGCTTCCGTGTTTTTGTCGTTGGCGATGACGCATTTCGGAGAAGCGTTTTTTGCAATCATAATGCTGTACGGGCCGACGCCGGCAAACATATCAATGACGACTTCGTCTTTTTTAATTTGAGACAGAAGGCGATGGCGTTCGGTGGACAGGCGCGGCGTGAAATAGGCGCGCTGAAGGTCGACTTTGTATTTGCAGCCGTATTCTTTGTGAACGGTGTCCGTTTTGTTGACACCGGCAATAAATTCAAGCGGCCGGGTTCTGAATTCGCCGGAAATCGGACCGGCTGAAAGCAAAACGGTTTTAACGGACGGGTGGGCTGTCAGAATCGCGTCGGCCATTTTTGAAATATTTGGGATGTCCGATTCGGCGGAATCGTTCTCATCCTCTTCAATTTTATCATCAATGACGGCAATGTCGCCGACAATTTCATAAGCAATTGAAAAGCCCAGAATTTCGGAAACCGTCAATGATTTTTTTTGAACCTGAAAAGAAATATCTTTCAGATAAGGCATCAGAAAAACCGGTCTGTTTCGAGGAGCGGAAATTTTGTTTCCAAGGCATCCGCCGATTTTCAAACGCTCTTCTTTATCGGGATATTTTAAAAGAGGAAGATACAAAAAGAAATCTTCTGCGAAGGGTTTACAAGAATGGTCTAAAAGACCGAGTTCATCCAATATGCGTCGGCAAGGCTCACCGTTAGTTTTTCCAATTCGAAAAGCCGTGCGGAAAACGCAATTTTCAGAATCGCCGTATACATCTGTTTTTGATGAAGCGGGGAGAGATGTCATTTTTTAATTATTTCCGTTTTTCATTTATTTTATAATATCGATTTGAAACCACATCATTTTTAGAAATGTCTTTGCAATGATAGCGTGTTCTGTTTTTTGTAACAGGAGTCCAATTGATTGCTTTTTTGGGGCACCAATTGATGCAAGAGAAACACATTTCGCATTCGTGAAGAAAAACAGGTTTTGTTGTTGTGATTTTGATATTTCGGACGGGGCAGACATCCCGACAGGTTCCGCAATTATTGCACTTATCGTTAACAGAAAAGCGTTTGTCGAGAACCGGAATTCTGCGATAGATTGGATTGTAGATTAGAGAAACCGGAACGGAAATAAGACCCGATGTTTCTTTGTCGAATTGAGAAATTTGATTTTTTGTATTTTCCGCAATGGTCTGCGTTTTTATTTCCGCCTTTTGGAACGTTTTTTCGATTGCTTTATCCGATTTTATTTTGGGAAAGAAAATGAAATTGGAGACCAATGGGATGACATACCCTGCAGAAAGCGTGTTTTCAGCCTTACGAAGCTGATTGCTAACGGTTGTCAAAACTTTTCCGGGCATCATTCCGCATGTTGCAACGGCGTAAATGTATTTTGCTTTCGGCATTTTTTGAATGAAATCAAGAACGAGCTGCGGCGGCTTAAACATATAAACCGGAAAAACAAGTCCGACAGATTCGAGATTTTGCATCGTTTCGGCGTTTTCCGCCGACTCGGTCGGTAAATCTTTCGTAATCGGAATTAATTCCGCATCGAGTAGATTTTCGCAAATTTTATCGGCAACCCACAAAGAGTTTCCGGTTCCTGAAAAATAATAGATTCTGTGCATAATACCCGCATCCTTTCGTTTCGTTTCTAAAAGCAAAGAACATAATTAGAAATGATTTTTTGCTTTTATTTGTTTGCTTTGAAATTTTGAATAACCGGAAATGAAAAACAATGGGGAATTTTTAATATAAGACGCGTCGTAAATAAGAGCAGAATAAAATAGAAGTTCCGGCTGAGCCGGACAGCAGACGGATATTATGGCGATAAAAATTTCAGTTTTGGTTTCAGGCAGAGGAACAAATTTGCAGTCGATCATTGACGCAATCGAGAGTGGAGAGATTAAAAATGCAGAAATTGCATGCGTTATCAGTGACAAGGAAGATGCTTATGCCCTCAAGCGCGCGGAAAAGCACGGCATTGAAGGAATTTATGTCAATCCGAAAACGTATGACCGCCAAGCCTATGACGACGCCGTGTTGAAAATATTAAAAGGAAAGGAAACCGATTTGGTTTTACTGGCCGGCTATCTTCGAATCATCAGTGATTCTCTTGTGAATGCGTACAAAAACAAAATCATTAACATTCATCCGTCGCTGTTGCCGTCATTCAAAGGGCTGCACGCGCAAAAGCAAGCACTGGATTACGGCGTCAAATTTACAGGCTGTACGGTTCACTTCGTGGAACCGGATTTGGATGCGGGGCCGATTATTCTGCAAAAAATCATAGCAATCGAAGACGGCGACACCGATGAAACGCTGTCGGAAAGGCTGTTGGTTGAAGAAAACAAGGCTTATCGCGAAGTTGTGAAACTGTTTGTTGAAAATAAGCTGGAAGTGAACGGCAGATTTGTGAAAATTAAAAAATGAATTTATTTTTTCTTTTTATTCTTTAATTTCATCTTTTTTTCAATAATTTTCCGATAAAATACCCGGGTGTCGCTTCAACAATTTGGACGTCGGCGTAATCGCCGGGTTTTAAGCCGGGTTCGTTCAGTACGACGGGTTTATAATCGGCCGTTCTTGCCAAAACACCGCTTTCCTTGCCGTATTTAGAAATGAAAACTTCTTCAATGCCGCCGAGCCTTTGGTTTTTGGTGTCCTGCTTAATTTGTGTTGTGATTTCCGTCAGCGTTTTGGACCTTGCGGTTAAAATGCGGGAATCCAAATTCCGAAGTGGAAACGCTTTTGTTCCGGGACGGGGGGAATATTTGGAAATGTTGATTTTGTCGGGTTTATATTTTTGAATCCAGGCGACCGTTTCATCGAAATCGGCATCCGTTTCGGAGAAGAAGCCGACAATAATGTCGGTAAAAAGCGTCAGATTCGGGAAACGGCTTTTGAATTGCGAAATAATTTCACCCACTTCCGACATTTTATAATGGCGGTTCATGGTTTTTAAAACGTCTTCCGATGCGGACTGAATGGGAAGATGAAGGAATTTATAAATTTTCGGCCGGTCAAAAGCATCAATCAATTCCGGCAGAATCGGCAGAAGTGAAAACGGATTCATCATGCCGACGCGAATTTTAAAGTCGCCGGGAATTTCGGTAATTCGATTCAATAAATCCGGCAGACGGATGCCGAAATATTCGGAAGTCTTGGGGAAATCCATGCCATACTGGCTGTCGTCCTGAGAAGTCAGCCAAATTTCAGAACAGCCTTCGGCAACCGCAGTTTGAATATCGGAAATAATGTCATCGGGAGAAAAAGAAATCAGATCTCCGCGCGCCAAGCGGACAATGCAGTAGGAGCAGCCGAAAAGACAGCCCGTTGAAATCTGGCAGATGTGAATATTATCATGGTAACGCACTTTCGGAAGATTCAAAAAACCGTCGGGAACTTTAGAAGAAAAGCGGACGGGAACGTAAGATTCGGCGGTACTGTTTGAAATTTCATCCGAATCGGCGGCGATCTTGAGTTTTGCCGTTTCTTGTTTTTGATTTAAGTTTTCCAAAAGACCGCGCAGGCTGCCGACGGAACGAACGCCGAGAATGCGGGCTTCGGGATTGGCGTTTAAAATCAAATCCAACTGAACTTCGGGCATACAGCCGCAGACGATAACATCCTTTCCTTGTTCGCCGAAAGTTCTGATTTTGTGAAGAATCTTCTGTTCGGTGGTGTATTTAACAGTGCAGCTGTTGCAGATATAAACGTCGGCATCGGCTTCGCTGACCAATTCAAATCCGGCGGAACGGATAATTCCAAGCATTGTTTCGGCCGATGCCTGATTGGCAGAGCAGCCGAACGTTTCAAAATAAATTTTAATCATAAAACGGGCAACGAATTAGTGATTTAAAGAGAAAACGGTTTTTGCTCTTTGTCTTTGACATATCGGCTTTGGATAATTCGAACGGTTCCGGAACTGCCGACCAAAATGCTGGTCATGCAAGCATCGCCGTCGCCGAGAAGCTGCGTTCCGCCCATGAACGGACAGTCTGTGACAGCCGTTGCCGAAAAAATGACATCTTTTCCGGGAACCAAATCATTGGTACCGCGAAGTTTTCCGATTTCGTTTTGAGGAATTCCCATTTTTTCAAGACGCGGCAACTTTTCAGCAAGCTCTTTTGAAATGTCGTCTTTGGATTTCCCGTTCGCGGCAGCCGGTAAAACGAGCTTTCCGACAATCTTTCCGCCGAGTCCTTTCAAAGCGCTTGCCGTCAAAACGGCTTCGCCGGAACCGCCGGAACCCATAACGACATCGACGCCGGAATGATCAAAGCAAGTCATAACGCCGGGAAGCAGGTCACCGTCGGGAATGAGACGAACGCGGGCGCCGGCGGCGCGGATGTCTTTGACAAGGGTTTTGTGTCTTTCGCGATCCAAAACAACGACGGTTAAGTCTTCGATTTTTTTGCCGAGCGCTTTTGAAACGACGGTCAGATTTTGAGAAACGGGCGCATTGAAATCAATTTTGTCGCCGTTTTTGTTTGTCTTTTCATACAAAACGACTTTGGGGCCGACAACAATTTTATCGAAATAAATGTCGGGACCGTAGAAAATACCGCCTTTTTCCGCCATCGACATGACCGCAATGGAGCCGTTTGTGTCTTCCGCCGCCAGATTTGTGCCTTCCAGCGGGTCAACGGCAATTTCGACTTCGGGACCGTGGCCTGTTCCGACCGCTTCGCCGATATAAAGCATCGGCGCCTCATCCCGCTCGCCTTCTCCGATCTTAATCGTTCCTTTAATATCGATATGATTTAAAACGCGTCTCATGGCTTCAACGGCAACATGGTCGGCAAATTTGCGGTCGCCGCGACCGACTTGATAAGCGGATGCAACTGCGGCTGCTTCCGTAATCTGAAGCAAAGAGAGGGATAAGTTTTTTTCAATCGGGCCAACATCGGCCATCATTTTTTCGGCAGTTTTCGGATGGGGCATAAATATCACTTCTTGATTTCTGAAATGATTTTTAAAAAGGGCTGTTCCTATTAAAAGTTTTCAAACGAAAAAAAGAGAATCACCGAATGAGATCGACAAGAGCGACCCGCTCCATGATCAAATCTTTTAATTTATGTTCGCCGACCGCTTTTAATTCGACTTCCGAAATACCGAATTGTTTCATCAAAAACGGCTTTTTCTCGTCCAAAGAAATCGGGACAGATTCATTCGGGTCAAAAACGCTCTTAAACGCATTTTGAGCCGCGGTCAGATTTTCCATTGATTCTCCGAAAAAAACAAAATGATACGCGTTTTTTCCTTCAAACAGACCCATTGAAAAAGATTTGTCGATTTGTTTCTGACCGGATGAAAACCGCATCACTTCTAAGCCGATGTCTTTGGCCTCATTCGCGCCGGAGGAAAACGCTTCCCGCGCACGGTGAATTGAGAAAAACAAATGGTCTTCGTCAACAATTTTTCGAGCATCGAAGCCTTGAATTTTGACATTGTGCGTTATTGAAAAATCATTTAACGCTTTTAAAAAAGCCGGCAGATTTTCGATAAAAACGGAGCCGGAAACGATTTGAGTGTGTTTAAAATTCATAGAGGACCACGCATCGACAAAATCATCTCTTTGATTTATGAAACCAAAAAAAAGAAAATGAAATGCGAGAGATGGGATTCGAACCCACGAACTCCTACGAGACTAGGCCCTCAACCTAGCGCCTTTGACCGGCTGGGCAACCCTCGCACATGAATAAATGTTCGAAAACGAACAAGCCAAAAATACGATTTATCGTATATAAATGTGTTGTTACGGCGGTTTTTGAATTTGAAATCGGAAAAATCATTCAAAAACAAAAATGAAATAAAGATAAAGTGAAAAATGAAAAATTGAAAAAGGATATCTTCAATTTTTACAAATCTTTCAAAATATCATAAAACTCTTCGGCGCGTCCTTTAATGACATCCGCCGCTTTTAAAACGAGTTCGGAAGCGGAATAAGACCCGTCGGACTCGGTTGAAAAGATGAAACTGTGGGAATCATAAGATATTTTTAAAGACGGATTGGTCAAATCAAAAATGTGTCTGACAAAACCGCACTTGGTACATTTCAATTCGGCCTTTTCTGTGATGTTTTCCAGATTGCTTGCCATTAAAACAGCATCGTCGGGAACATCAACAATGACATTGCCGCATTCGGGACAGGGTTCCGCTTCAACGGTTGAAATGTGTTTATAACCGCAAGCAACGCCTGCCTGCCAGCGGACATGATCGCGGCCGTAGCCGACATGAGCAATCGCTTCAAGCATAACGCGCTGACCGTCTTTAAGCTCGACAATCGGGATTTTTTCATCCGCGGGACGAACTTTGGGGTCGGCCGAGATGAAATCGCCGGAATAAACCATTCCCGGTCCTTCAACGTCAAGACGTAAAGAAATTTCACAATTCGGACAGCCGACTTTATTGCAGCTGCATTCGGATTGGGGCACATAATCGGAATCCGTTGTTAACGGAACGAGCGCCAAACGAAGACCGAGCTGTTCGTCATAAAGAACAGACGTGTTGTCGTATAAATTTACATATTCAATTGCAAGCGTCGGAACATCTGCAATCATTGCGCGC
>JGI994J12354_10001734_pt1 | contig 21889 bp, 25 predicted proteins | sample IntmicLarv3ML3BL_FD_12354 | JGI IMG/M metagenome (IMG submission 12354) | reverse complement strand
GTCCCGCGCCTACCACAACGGGCGCATGTCGAAATCGTTGCCGAAACAACGGCAGCTTTTCTTTTTTAGGTGCCAAAACAGCCGTGTCCCTCTTCAGGCGCTTTAAAAGCTTTTCCTCGTCAGGCACGGCCACATCAAGGGTGTAGACCATTAAAAGCGCAGCTTTGTCCCTTGCGTCCAAGCTCTTTTTAACAATAACCAGTTCCGTTATCCACTTTTCATCTATGCCCAAACGCTTGGCGCATAGGGCTCTCAATGCCTCTTCATTATCCTCCGGCGCGGCCTTCACATTGTTTATGCGCAGCATTCCTCTGCCCCCTTTTTCTCGCTCCTATCCATTTTAGCACGATTTCGCTCAAGAGAAAAGCCATCCCCCATACAGGCAGCATGAAACGCGTGTTCGAAACGCCGATTGCCGCCGCTTCCAATGCCCTGCTCGAAAACGGCGGTGTCAATCCATATGCGATAAAGAACGCCAGCGCGGCATGCAGCCCTTTCAAAAAAAGATAAGGCATCATGGGCAGCGCCCCTTTTTTGTAAAAAGAAAAGTTCTGCATCTGCAAAGAAACGCCGCCGAAGGAAGTAAGCGCCGCTGTCCAGGCCATCAGGATGCGCCTGTCTTCAAAGGGAATGCCGCTTAAATCTTTTACCCCCTTCGTCACCTCCGTCAGCCCTTGAATCAGCGCCTTCAGCAAGGCATTTTCAAAAGGCAAATATCTGCTTATCATAAACCTCAAGCAACTGCCTATGGCCATGCAGCCGCAAACGGTCAGCATGGTTTGCGCGGCGCGGTTCACCGCCTCCGAAAGGGACAACCGGCCATTTTCCGTTTCTGAAAAACCAACGTCGTTAGCGGGCAGCGCCATCGAAAGACCTGCCGTCACCAAGGCGCCCAGCCATGAAGCCAAAAAGACAGGCATGCCGTCACCCTTCAACCATAACGGTACTGTGCCCAGCAGAAACATGGGGCTCATGACCCCGGTTAAGAGCGCAAAGGCGCGGTATCCTTTCGGCGTAAAACGACCAAAGGCCGAAAGTCGTGCCCCCGCCGGAGAGCCTGCCAGCATGCCCATCAACGCCATAGGAAAAAAACCCGCCTCTTTTTTCAGCCTTGAGGTTACAAGCAGCATCACCGTCAAAAAAGGGAACAGCCCCGGCAAAACATCCCTGGCGAACAGTGCGCAGGCTTCCCTGGTGCAAAAAATAATCTCCGACGGATGAATAAGCATAAAAAGCGCGCACAATAAAAGCAAAGGCATTCAACCACCCCGCTCATGCCTATGCTCACCACGATTGCTTTATGCGCTTTCGTGCTTTATAATGGTTACGTATTTGAAGGAAAAGGAATGAAAATCATGCATTTGAATTGGAATAATTTGGCTGTCGCCCCTGCGGAAATTCTATTGCCGAAAAAGGATATCGACCACACCGCCTACGCTGTAGTCGCCTGCGACCAGTATACCTCTGAACCCGAATACTGGGAAAAGGCGGAGAAGCTCGTGGGATCAAAACCGTCCACCCTGCGCATGATTCTGCCCGAAATATATCTCGAGGAGTCTGCTGCCCGTGTGCCCGCGATTCATCAGGCCATGCAGGGTTATTTGCAGGAAGGCATATTAATGCCCGCGGTGGAGAACGGCTTTGTTTTAACCCTTCGGAAAACTGAAAGCGGCAACCGCGCAGGTCTTGTTCTAAAGCTGGATTTGGAACAATACAGCTTCGATAAAGGCGCGAAAAGCCTTGTCCGCGCCACGGAGGGCACCATTTTATCCCGCATCCCGCCGCGCATGGCCGTTCGCCAAAACGCACCCGTTGAATTCCCGCATGTGCTGGTTTTAATGGACGATGCCGACAGAACCGTTATCGAGCCACTGTGCGCCATCAAGGAAAGCCTTGTGACGCTTTACGATTTTCCGCTGATGCTCGGCGGCGGCCACATTAAAGGTTATGCTGTAACAGAGGATGCCCATCTGCAAGCCGTCCACAACGCGCTGGCCGCACTGAAAGAAAAGGCGGCGTTCCTGTTTGCCGTGGGCGATGGCAACCATTCCCTCGCCACGGCGAAGGCCGTATGGAACGAGCTGAAGGAAACCCTGTCCGATGCGGAAAAAGCCTCCCATCCCGCCCGATTCGCCCTTGTGGAAATTGAAAACATCCACTGCGAAGCGTTGCAATTTGAGCCTATCCACCGCCTTTTATTGAACGTGGATGTCGATCTGCTTTTGAAAGAAATGGTTGCCCCCACGGAAGGGAAGGATGCCTTCGCCGTCATTACGGAAAAAGGCGTTCAAACCCTGTCCGTTCCCAATGACAACGCGGCGCTGCCCGTAGGGACGCTTCAGCATTTTCTGGACGCGTTTTTAAAGAAGCACGAAAATGTGCAAATAGACTACATCCACGGCGAACACGCCCTTGAAACCCTGGCCAAAAAGAAATCAAGCGCAGGCTTTCTCGTGCCCACGCTCAACAAAAGCGCACTGTTTACCGCCGTGCAAAAGGATGGCGCTTTGCCCCGCAAAACCTTTTCCATGGGCGAAGCTCATGAAAAGCGCTACTATCTGGAAGGCCGCAGAATCAAATAGTCAGCCGCTATTTCTCCCCCTCCGTCGCTAAGAACGCTTCACGAAGCGCAGGCATCCCATATGTACACATGCTTACGCATGAGCACATCAATCACTTCAACCCCCACCGCGCCAGATACCATCGGCACGCGCAGGGTTGTTTCCAAATCCGGTGTCTGCTTGGTGCGTGCGCTCCATTCCGCTTTTTTAAATACGCCATCCTTCACGATGCCCACCGCCCACTGATCCACCAAGTCCAGCGGATGAATTTCGCACGGAGCGTCTATATCGAATGTAAAATCAGCTAATGTAATCTCATATAGCCCCAACCCGGGGCTGATTTGCGCGTCCAAACGGCAATCCGTCATATCGCAGTCCCGTGTGAGGCTGTACGCCTTGCCTAAAAGACGCTTTTGCGCGGTAGCCAGCGCAGGGGCGGATAAATCCATGCCCAGAAAGCGCCTTTCCTCCTCCGCGGCGCAAACAAGAGCCGTGCCTGAACCAAAGCATAAATCCGCGACCCAGTCCCCCTTTTTCGAGGAGGAACGGATGATTCTTTCCATCAGTTTCATGGGCTTTTGCGTATCATAGCCTGTGCGCTGCGGATCCTTTTGCTGCAGGTGGCTCACATCCGCCCACACATCAGAAGGGTAGACGGGCTCATCCTCGTGATAAGTATAGGTTTTGCCGTTCGTATTGATAGAATAGCTGATTCGTCCCGTTTCATCCATCTGCTTCTTCATGTGGTTATGGCGGTTGTCCTTGCGGGGGATGGATACCTGCGCGATATCAAAATAAGCCTTCGGGCTTTTTCTGTAGTATAAAATCACATCATGCTTGCGGCTGAAATGGCGCGTGGACCGCCCGCCTGTTTCATACACCCAGATAATTTCATTGGTGAAGGCTTCCCTGCCGAACACCTCATCCAGCATGATTTTGGCATAGGCTCCCGCGCGGTAATCCAAATGCAGATACAGGCTGCCATCTTCTTTCAGCAGCTGATATGCCGTTTCGCATAAGCCTTTCAGAAACACCATATAGCTTTCCATGCTGTCGAACTTGTCCGTATACGCAGGTAAAACCATTTCGGGCTTGCCCTTCAAATAGCCCTGCCTGCCGATTTTCACACGGCAATGAAAATCCTCTCCCGTCAAATAGGGCGGATCCATGTATACAAGGGCTGCCTTGCCGAAAAACGGATCAAGCGCCCCTTCTTTCGTAGCATCGCCCTGAAATACCGCGCCCGCGCTGCCGTCCAAGGTCACACAAAGCGGAATATTCTTTTTCACCCACATCCTTCCGCCCTCCTTAAATCAGCTTCTTCAGCGCCTCGTATTCCCGAATTTCCGCTGTGGTTTTCTCAATAAAGGCTTTTTGCTCTTCATCCTCGCACAGCAAGTCTGCCGCCTGCTGTACTTTTTCTGCAAAATCCTGCCGCAAGCCTTTTTTCCCGCTGTGCATCAAGGGACACACGGGCCAGGCGCGGATATCCAATTTAGTCTTTGCGCCGCTCAAAATGACCAGCGGAAAGATGCGGCACCCGAGGGGTCTTAAATCCCTGTCGCAACGTCCATCGCAAATCAATTTACCTTCAATAATGGTAAAATCGGGATTCCCTTGATAATACCGCTCCTCGCCGGGGAAAAGCAACATACCGTTTTCGCCTGTTTCATCCGCCCGGCAGCAGGCATGCCCGCAAAGGCTGCCGCAATCCTTGTTCAGCGGCGTGCAGTCCTTCAATAACTGTCGGGCCTTCTCCAGCACATCCATGTTAAATACCCGCGCTCAAATGCTCAATCAGGATTTTAAGCCCAATCAGCATAAGAATCACGCCGCCTGCCATGGCTGCATAGTTTTTAAGGATTTTCCGCAGCTGCTTGCCTAAAAGCACGCCTATCACGCAAATCACAAAGGTTACAAGGCCTATCACGCTAATGCTCATAACCAGGTTCGCGTCCGTCATCGCCAAGGAGATACCCACAGCCAGCGCATCGATGGAGGTGGCGATCGCCAGGGGCAAGAGCACGCTTGTCGCCACGGGATCCTCCGCCTCCACCTTGTCCTCGCCGCCTTTAATCGCATCGTAGAGCATCTTCGCGCCGATAATAAAGAGCATGAAAAAAGCCGCCCAATGGTCCAAGGACATAATCAGATGGTGAATGCTCCTGCCCAGTAAAAACCCGACAGCCGGCATCAGCGCCTGAAACCCTCCAAAGAACAGCCCCACCTTCATCGCTTTTCCAACGCTCAATTCGTTTTTAAGCGCGATTCCCGTGGTAATGGATACCGCCAGCGCGTCCATGGATAAAGCGACAGCCGTCAACAGTAAGTCCCCAAATGTCATTTGCATTCCTCAAATCACTTTTATTTAGGCCTTTTTTTTGCCCCGAACAAATCCCCCGCCCAGCTCTTCACTCTGTTCAAGGGCTGTTGGCTCTTTTTAAGCGCTAGCGCGGCATCCAGTGCGCCCTGACGAAACTGCAGGTTGCCGGGCTCCAATTTGACGGCCTCGCGGTAGCTCTGGTGCGCCGTATCATACTGGCGCATGGCCATCAGGATTTGTCCCTGTAAATAGTAGAAATACCCATCCTTTGAATCGGCGCGGTTCAGCTGGCGAAGGGCGCTTTCAAGATTGCCCTGCTCCATCAGCCTAATGGCGAAATGCTTCGCCTCCGCCTGGGAAATCAGGTTGAACCCCACCTTCTTTTGGGAAGCGGTCTTCAGCGCTTCTTCGTAGGCGAGGTTCAACTGCACGAGGCGTTCCTGCGCCTCCCGCTGCTCGGCCACTTCCATAAACTGATCGGGATGGCAGGATTTCACCTGCGCGCGGTAAGCGGCGCGCACCTGCTGCGCGTCTGCGTCGGATGGTATGCCTAAAATCTCAAAAGCCGTGGACACGCGCTCACCTCCCTCTTGAACAGCTTAATATATTAAATCCGTTCTCTGAAAATGTTAGCCCCAAGGGAGCGAAGCTTTTTCTCGATATGCTCATAGCCTCTGTCGATATAATTCGGCTCGTAAATCTCTGTCACGCCCTGGGCCATGAGTCCTGCCACCACCAATGCCGCGCCCGCGCGCAAATCCGTGCAGATAACAGGCGCGCCCTGCAGTTGCGTCACGCCGTCAATCAGCGCGGTTCTGCCCACAATGCGGATATTCGCACCCATGCGGCGAATTTCTTCCAGGTTTTTAAAGCGGTTTTCAAATATGGTTTCGGTTACCGAGCTTGTCCCCTTTGCCGTGGTTAAAAGCGCGGCGAAGGGCTGCTGCAAATCGGTGGGAAACCCGGGATACACCTGGGTCTTGATGTTCACCGCCCGATGGGCGCCTAAGGATCTCACACGAATTGAATCATCGGAGTCCGTCACGCGGATTCCCATTTCCAGCAGCTTTGCGCTGAGCGCCTCCATATGCGTTGGAATGCAGCCATGAATCGTCACATCGCCGCGGGTCGCTGCCGCGGCGATCATCAGCGTGCCTGTTTCAATTTGGTCGGGAATCACCGTATACGTACAGCTGCGCAAATTCTGCACGCCGCGGATACGAATCACATCCGTGCCCGCGCCCTTGATTTTCGCGCCCATAGAGTTTAAAAAGTTCGCCAAATCCACAATGTGCGGTTCCTTCGCGGCATTGTAGATCACCGTCGAACCCTTGGCCTTGGCCGCTGCCAGCATCACATTAATCGTTGCGCCGACAGTCACCACATCAAAAAACACATCGCCTGCAAGCAACTCGTTTGTTTTTCCGTAGACAAAGCCGCCCTTGTCCTCCAGCTCCACATTCAGCGCCGTAAAGCCCTTCAGGTGCTGGTCTATGGGCCTTGAGCCGATTTCACAGCCGCCCGGGTATGCCACCGTAAACTTGTTCAGGCGCCCAAGCAGCGCGCCCATGAAATAATAGCTGGCACGCAAACGCTGGGCATCGTGAAAGCCTACATACGTTTCACTAACGCCCCTCGGGTCCACTGTCATAAATTTGCCCGGCTCATAAGTCACAGTCGCACCCAAATGGCGCAGAATATTTATCAACGCGTGCACGTCATCAATATCGGGAAGGTTTTCAACCGTGCACGGCTCATCGCACAGAAGCATCGCGGGGATCACCGCGACAGATGTGTTCTTACCCCCGCTGACGCGCACTTCGCCCTCCAAAGGGGTTCCGCCCACAATCATCATTTTTTCGGCATCAGGCATTGAAGAGCGGATCACCTCCCATCATTTCTTAGCTTTTCATTATACATGATTTGGATATGAATGACAAGCCCAGCGCCTCTATGCACACCACGGCAAAGGCAAGCAATAAAAGCGAAAGAATATACGCCGCCTGTCCCCTTTTAAAAAGCCATTCCAGAGGTGTCCCGAAGGGAGGAAAAGCCAAAAACAGGTAGTTTGTGTGAAAGAAACAGTTAAATCCAAATACAAAAAAAGCAAAAGCAACGCCCAACCCATAGCTAAGGAACGCGTCCCGCGGGCTCAGGCGCGGTTTCTTAAATATAGCGATGACACCGCAAACCACAATCAGCCCGTGCAGGGTATAGAAGGCAGCGTTCATAAGCCCCTGCTGTTCGCTTTGCATCACAGCCGGAAAAATCAGCGCCATCAGCGCGCCGGGCATGCCGATGAAGCCGTAAAAAGCGCGCAGCGGCTTTAAATTTGTGTACAGCACAGGCGCAGTCAGAATCCCTGCCATGCCGCAGATATGCAGCGGAAGCGCCGTGTTCAGCAAGGGATACCCTGCCTCAATCACCAGATAAATTTGCGTACCCATGGCCAAATATACCAATATACATAGGAAGAACATGCCATCACCTCTCCATTAGCATGCCGCAAAACACATGAAACCATTGCAAGAAAATAAGTGGTTGACAAACCGTCAACTATTATATATAATCTAATAGTAGCTAACAACAAGTATTAGATAAGAGGTGTCGCCACATGAATCCGCAGTATAAAAAAGGGGTGCTGGAGCTTTGTGTCCTGGCCCTGCTCAACCGGCAGGACAGCTATGGCTATGATGTCGCTGACAAGCTGGCCCGCCAAATCGATATCGCAGACGGCACGGTCTATCCCATTTTGCGCAAGCTGAAAACCGATGGGCTTGTGACCACCTACCTTTGCGAAGAAAGCGGCGGCCCGCCGCGCAAGTACTACCGTCTGACGGATTTAGGCCGCGATGCCTTCAATAAGGAGCGCGCCGCCTATCTTTCCTTCGCAGAAGCCATCACCCATATTTTAACCGAAAGGAATGAAGACGAATGACTATGAACGCCTATTTGGAAAAGCTTGCGGCGGCGCTTACAAAGCACCGCATCAGCGATGCCGATGATATTATTGAAGAATACCGCCAACACTTTTTATTCAAACTCAGCGATGGCTTCAGCGAGGAAGAAATCGCCGCCAAACTGGGGGATCCCGCCGCCCTTGCCGCCCAATTCGTTGCGTCCCAAAGCAGTGCTGCCCCAAAAGTCGCCGTCATCAGCGGGCTTGTTTTCATCGATCTTTTCGCGGGCATGTTCTTCCTTCTTCTTTTCGCTTGGGTCATCGTGATGGGGGTGTTCGCCATTGCCTGCGCCGTTCTCGCCTTTTTGCTGATCGCGAATTTGAATCTTTACAATCTCATCCCGCCCATGCCCTATGCCGTCAAGGGATTGCTCGGCCTGTCCCTTATCCAATTGGCCGTTCTCACCTGCGCGGGAATCCTTTATTTCATCATGCTCATCAAACAAATCCTTCGCGCCTACGGCCATTTCCGTAAAAGGGCGCTTGGCAAACCGGGGATACCGCCCCGCCCTGTTCGCATGCATGGCAAGGCCGCCCGCCTCCATCGGCAAACCGCCGTCATTTCTCTTTGCTCCTTCACCGTGCTCATCCTCGTCAGCTATATTGTCGCCTGCCTCCTCAGTTCATCCTTCGAATTTTGGCATGTTTGGCATTGGTTCGCCTAAAAAAAGGCCGCCGAAAAAATTCCGGCGGCCTTTTTGCTGCTTGATTCCTATCGCTTCCTCGCGCACCTGCGCACGAAGCATCGGCAGCAAAATCATTTTCAGGTTTATTCCTCCGCGTATACGATATCCGAGGCTTCCATCCACTCCGTCATCTTGGCCATGAAAGCTTCTTCCTGCTTCACGTAAAGCAGCTCGGATAATCTTGCGGCAACCTCTTCCTCCGTCAATTCCGGCGCGCCCTCGGGGATGTCCGTCGCGTAGAAGAGAATATGTACGCCGCTCTGTCCTACAACAGGGTTGGAAATGTCGCCGATTTTTTCCAGCTGATCGAAAGCGGCGGCCTTAAATGCCGGGTCAAACATTTGGGAATCCAGATGCAGGCGATAGCCTTCGGACATCTGCGGTTCCTGCTGCATGCCGGGATCGGTGCCGTATTCCTTCACCAAATCATCAAAGGATGTGCCCGCGTTGAACTTGGCGATGATTTCATCCACCGTGGGCTGAACCGAGGCAAGAATCTCCGCTTCGATGGCGGCAATATCCTTCACGCCTTCGTTGGAAGGCTCCTTTGTTTCAACCGCCTCCGCGCCTTCCGTGGCTTCGCCTTCATCCAAGGCTTCTTCCAAAGCGGCCTGAGCATCCATGTACGCCGCCTTCAATTCCTCCGAAACGGGCAGCAGAATATGCTTGATGCCGCGCATGCCGGCAGGCACATAAACAGGCGCTTCCATGCCAAACATCTCGCCATAATTCAAAATCATTTCATAGGAGGCAAAATCATTGGCATAGGTTTCCTTCTCCTTGGCGACAGTGCTCGCGTAATCGCTGCGCACATCTTCCTCCGTTGCGGTCACATCTTTCACCACAGCATCGTAAACTTTGCCGATCAGGGTGTTGTCCTGCAAATATTCAACCGTAAAGCCCTGCTCCGCCGCCACAGCCAGCGTATCTTCACGGGCTTTTTGCTTGTCTTCATCCGTGGGGTTTTCAATGCCTGAAAGCAGGCTGCTTTCATAATCCGCCACAGCCGCGTCAAACTCCGCCTGCGCCTGCGCCTTTTCCTCTTCCGTCAGCGTCACGCCCAGCGACTCCGCGTTTTGGCGCATCAATTCAGATTGCACCGCGTTTTCCATCGCGTAAGAATACAGTTCCTGCTGCATCGATTCATCGGTCACATCATAGCCGACAGAAGCATAGAAATTCATCATATTGGCAAAAACCGCGGAAATTTCCCGCCTTGTAACCGCCACACCGTTGATGGTCACAAAGGCGGCATCCAAATCGGCTTCGCCCTCCGCCATCGCAGCCGTTAGGCCACCCAACAGCATCGTCAGGGCAACCAGCAGCGCCATAAGCGCGTTCAGCGTTTTTTTGTTCATCATTAAAATCCTTTCTTGGCCGCAAAACTGCGGTTTCACTCTTTTTATTATGGCATATGAACCGCTTGGATGCAAGGGTTCTGCAAAAAGTTACACTCTGTTCATGATTGTCTGAAAGCCTCAATAAGGGCTTCCATGTTTTTCAGCATCGTTTCCTCGTAGTAGGTGAGCGCCGCATTCCCTAACGGCCCCGTTACAATCGGATCCAGCGTATAGACCTTCGCGCCCGTTTCTGTGGCCAGTGTCCGCGCCGCCAAGTCAGGGTACTGGGGTTCGATAAACAGCGGCGGGTTATCCAAGCTTCTGATGGTCTCCACCAGCTCTTTTAATTCCCTTGGGTTCAGTGCCTCACCCGGTTCCCGTTCAATCACCGCCGCTATTTGCAAGCCATAAGTCTCGGCAAAGTAGGGAAACGCCTCATGAAAAGTCACAATGGCCTTGCCGTAAAGGGGCTCGAGCCCTGCCTGAAGGGTCGCGTCCAGCGTTTCAATCCGCTTTAGATAACCCTTCAGGTTTTCTTCAATCGCCTTTTCGTTTTCAGGCAGCGCCGCCGTTAGCCCCGCCGCGATGGTGGTCGCCATGGCTGCCGCGCCTTTGGCGGATAGCCACGCATGGGCATTGCCTTCTTGTAAAAGCGTCATTCCTTCCGTGGCGGTAATCAGCCTCAAATCTTTGAACTGCGCCGCCACATCGCTTAAAAAGCTTTCCATACCCGCGCCGTTTACAATAAAGGCATCCGCGCCCGCCAGCGCCTTCATATCCGCCGTGGTCAATTGGTAATCATGCAGGCAGCCGATTTCGGGCGCCGCCAGGTTTTGGATTTTAACCCCGGGCACGTTTTCAAGCAGATTCGCCGTGATGATATATACAGGGTAAAAGGATGTCAAAACCGTCTTTTCATCGGAGGCGTTCCCTCCCACGGGCCAAATCAAACATAAAGCGATCAACACCGCCGCAAGCTTTCGTTTCATCAAAAATCCCTCCTTCGCGCCCTGCTATTATGCCATGAGAAAATAATTAAAGCAAGCTGTGGATTCATGGCAATCTGTGCTATAATAAATTGTTTTTAAGGCGTAAGGAGCGATTTTCATGCAGTACGATCTGGTCGTGATTGGCGCGGGCCATGCGGGGTGCGAGGCGGCATTGGCCGCCGCCCGTTTGAACATCAATACGCTTTTACTCACGCTGAACATGGATTCAGTGGCGCTTATGGCGTGCAATCCCGTTATCGGCGGCACGGCCAAAGGGCATCTCGTGCGCGAGCTGGACGCCCTGGGCGGCGAAATGGGCAGAGCCATCGATGATACGTTCTTGCAATCCCGCATGCTCAACCGCGGCAAGGGGCCTGCCGTGTACAGCCTGCGCGCTCAGGCGGATAAGAAAAAATATCAGCAGCGCATGCTGGCCGCGCTGTTCGCCCAAGAAAATCTCACCATCCGTCAGGGCGAGGTCACGGATATCACCGTCGAAAAAGGGGCGGTCACCTCCGTTACCACCTTCACGGACGAAACCATTTGCTGCAAGGCCGCCATTGTCTGCGCGGGGGTATATTTGAAAAGCCGCATCATCATCGGGGATGCGGCGTGGGATGGCGGCCCGCAAGGGCTTTTGCCCGCCAATAAACTTTCCGCAAGGCTTGCCGCTTTGGGCTTTGAACTCCGCCGCTTCAAAACAGGCACACCTGCCCGCGTGGATGTCCGCACCATCGATTTTTCGAAGATGGAACCTCAGCCGGGGGATGAACCCGTGGTTCCCTTCTCTTTTTTAACCCATCAGCCCCTTTATAACACAGCCATGTGCTACCTCACCTGGACAAACGAAGAAACCCACCGTATCATCCGCGAGAATCTGCACCGCGCGCCTATGTACCGCGGGGATATCAAGGGCACGGGAGCGCGCTACTGCCCCAGCATCGAGGATAAGATCAACCGTTTCTCAGATAAGGACAGGCATCAGATTTTTCTGGAGCCCGAGGGGATTGACAGCCCTGAGTGGTATGTGCAGGGCATGAGCTCCTCCATGCCCGAGGATGTGCAGATTGCCATGTACCGTACCATCCCCGGCCTTGAAAACGCGGTATTAACGCGGCTGGCCTACGCCATCGAATACGATTGCATCGATTCAAGGGCGCTGAAGCAAACCTTTGAAGCCCTTCATATCCGCGGCCTGTATTTCGCGGGGCAGGTGAACGGCACCTCCGGCTACGAGGAAGCCGCCGCCCAAGGGCTGTACGCGGGCATCAACGCGGCGCTCAAAATCAAGAACGAGCCGCCCTTCATCCTCACGCGGGATATGGCGTATATCGGCGTCCTGATTGATGATCTTACAACAAAAGGCACAGATGAGCCCTACCGCATGATGACAAGCCGCGCCGAGCATCGCCTGGCGCTTCGGCAGGATAACGCGGATTTGCGGCTTACCGATCTTTCCTATCATATCGGTCTGGCGGATGAAACCCGCAGGTCACAAACAGAAAAAAAGCGTATCGATACGGACTCCCTCTGTCTTTTGCTTTCGCAAATTCGCCTGAATCCCACGGAAAAGCTGCAGGAAACGCTGATGGCTTTGGGCGAGCCGCCGCTAAGCGCCCCGCTCACCGCCAAAGAACTGCTCCTGCGCCCCCTGGTCACTTTAAGCGCGTTGGAGGCGTTTCTGCCCGAGCTGGCGGATTTCTCCCCTGCCGCGAGGGAACAGGCGGAAATTCTGATTAAGTATGCTGGCTATTTAAAAAAGCAGGCGGCGCAATTGCAAAAGGCCGTCGCCATGGAAACCCGTCTTTTGCCCGAGGATATTGATTACAGTAGCCTGACGGCCCTGCGCATTGAAGCGCGGCAGAAGCTCGCAAAGCAGCGTCCCCGCTCCTTAGGGCAGGCGGCGCGCATCCCCGGCGTCTCCCCGGCGGATACGGCAGTACTCATGGTTTGGCTGGATAAACGGCAAAAGGAGCAAGGCGATGCGCAAAAATAAAGCCCTTGTATTTGTCCTCATCGGCGTCGTCATGGTCTCCTATTCAGGCCCCCTCGTCAAAGCCGCGCTCATGGAGGGCGCCACGCCCATCACCGTGGCCTTTTTACGCATGGTGCTCTCCGCCCTGTTTATGCTGCCCGTGGCGCTCAAAAAAGCTGAAGGCAAAAGCCCCCTTGCGGAACTAAAAACCACCTCCGCAAAAACCCGCATCGCCATTGCGCTTTCGGCGCTGTGCCTGGCGCTGCATTACTTCACATGGATGACGAGCCTGAATGAAACCTCCACCTTCGCTTCCGTGGCGCTGGTGTGCACCCAGCCGCTGTTTGTAGCGGCGCTTTCCTACCTGCTGTTCAAAGAAAAAATCAAAAAAGCCGCGCTGCCGGGTGCCGCCATCGCCGTCATCGGCGCGGTACTCATCGGCTTAAGCGGGCTGACCGATGCCTTCGGCTCAAGCTTTGGGGATTTTCTGGCGCTTCTGGGCGCACTCATGATGGCGGGGCACTGGCTCTTTGGCCGAAGCCTCCGCAAACAATTAAACGCCCCCTGCTACACCTTGTCCATTTATGTCTTAACCGCCCTTTTCCTGCTTGTTCTCATGCCCTTTTCGGGCGGATTCTCCATGCCCGGCAAAAGCATTTTGTACATCCTGGGGCTGGCCGTAGGCTGTACCCTGCTCGGTCACGCGCTTTTCACCTATGCCTTGGGCGCGGTCTCGGCCAACGTGGTTTCCTTCGCCCTTCTGTTTGAGCCCGTGGGCGCGATGGTCTGGGCGATTCTATTCTTCGGCGAAATCCCGACACCCCTTCTTTTGCTGGGCGGCGGCTGCATCTTGGTCGGTCTCGCGCTGTACCTCTACGGCGATATGAAAAAAAACGGGGCATAAACCAATGCCTGCAAAACCGTCCTTGACAGTGCCTCTTCAAACACCTATAATCATTTTAAATCTTTTATTTTGAAAGGAGCGATGTTTATGTTCGAATTAATGGTGAGGTATCTCAAAGCCGAATAACAAACATCCTTCCTGAATCCTGCCTGTTTTTTCGCCTGCCGCAAAGCAGCAGCTTCAATGCGCTTTCACCAACGCGCAGAAGGTTGTTTGCTTCGCGGTATTTTTCTGCCCAAAATGAAAGATAAACAGGAGGAACAAAATTGACAGATTCACCCAATCACACCATCGCGCGAGTCACGGCGGTGCATAAGGAACGCTATGAAATCATGAGCGACCATGGCTTGACCCATGCCCGTTTGAAAGCGGCCGTTTACTTCAACTCAAACGAAGAGGATTTTCCCACCGTCGGCGATTTGGTTCATATCCAATTCAATAAGGACGGCGACAGCCTCATCACAAAAACCCTGCCCCGCAAAACCTTCTTTTCCCGCCGCGATCCGGATAAAGGTCGGGGAGAGCAGGCTGTGGCGGCCAATTTCGATTATGTGTTCATCCTGCAATCGCTGAACCACGATTTCAACGTAAAGCGGCTTGAACGCTATGTGAGCATCGCCTGGCAAAGCGGCGCTGTCCCCGTCATTCTCTTAACCAAGGCGGATTTAGCAGAGGATCATCGCGCCCAAATCCACGCGGCGGCGCAAATTGCCCCCGGCGTCGGTATTCTTGCCATCAGCGCCCATACAAGGGAAGGGCTCGATCAGCTCGTGCCTTATCTCGCTCCCGGCAAATCCGTTGTTCTGCTGGGCTCATCAGGGGTCGGAAAATCCAGTCTCGTCAACGCCCTTTACGGCGAAGGCTTGATGGCCGTCAGCAACATCCGCGAGGATGACAGCCGCGGTCGCCATACCACCACCCATCGTCAGATGATTATGCTCAAGGGCGGCGCGATGCTCATTGATACCCCGGGCATGCGTGAACTCGGCATGTGGGATGTAACCACAGGGCTCGATGAAACCTTCGCCGATATCGAAGCGTACTTAGGCCAATGCCGCTTTTCCGATTGCGCCCACGAATCCGAACCGGGCTGCGCTATCAGGGCAGCCGTTGAGTCCGGCCATATCTCTCGGGAGCGCTTCAAGCGCTACCAGCGGTTGAAAACAGAATCGCAGTATGCCCAAAACAAAGCGGCGGCTATGCGCCTGAAGCAAGCGCGCAACAAAGCAATCGCCCAATGGTCCAAGCAGGAAAAAAAGAACCGCAAATAGCAAAAAAGCCTTGAAAGCAAACGCTTTCAAGGCTTTTTATCGGATGGCTTATTTCTTTGCGATGAGGCCCTTCACAGCGGATACGATGCCCATCAGTGCGCCGCCGCCTACGCCGCCGCCCAAAACGCTCGTCAAAATGCTGCCGATGTCCAGCGCGCCGCCGGCCGCGGGAGCGCCAATGCCCAACAGGTTCAGGATCTGGCCGCCCAAGCCGCCGCCAACGATGCCCGCGATGATGTTGCCGATGTTGCCAAGAGAAAGCTTAGGCATCACTTTGCCCGCGCCAACGCCGCCCGCAGCGCCCGAAACCAGCTGAATCAGGATGTTTACGATGTTCATAGATAAGTCCTCCTCCATATTAACCTGCACTAAAATGCAAATTTGCCATTATTTATTCGCCATTTCTCCCCTTTTTCCTTTTTTAAAGCCGACAGCACTTTTGCTGTCGGCCTTTTGGCGGTTATTGCGTGTGCGGTTATTGCATGCTTTGAAATTTGGTTTTCACCTGCGAAATGCTCTGCGGCGGCGCTTGTGTGCTCGGATACCAACCCTTTTCCGCCATTTTTAAGTAAATATCGCTTTGCATACACAGGCTCTCGTTCAGCGCGTTATCAAAGGCCTGGTGCACATTGGGCGTAGCGGATTCCACCGTCCCGTGCAGATACAAATCGCAAACCCCTTTTGTTGAAACCAGCAGGCTCTGCATGATGTCTTGATCGTTCAAACGGCCTTCCTCCTTCCCTTAAATCGTTTGATACAGCGATTGAAACAGTTGCTGGTGCTTGTTCATCATCTGCTGTACATAGCCGCGCAGCTCCGGATCCTGCAAGCTGTTCATGGCCTCAAGGCATTGGGTTTTTAAAAACCGCTCGTGGTTTAGGGCATCCTCCAGATACAGTAATTCCTTCGGACTCATTTTCGATCACCTCCGGTTAAAGGATACCCCAAAGCAAATAACACTATACAACCCATTTACAAATTTTAAAAACAAAGGTAAAATAAGTGAAACGAACTAAATTCGAAAGGATGAAACCACCATGGCTGAAAAACAAATGACGCTTCGGGACATCGATACAAAAATCAAAGCGCTGGATGTTAAAATTGAAAAAGCGCAGGAAAGCCTCACCAAGCTGAAAGCCGATAAAAAGGCGCTGGAAAAGGAACAGGCATCAAGGCGCAAAGCCAATGCTGCGCCCAAGAAAGCGCCTGCGGCAAAAAAGCCTGCGGCAGCCAAAAAGACGACGGCCGTCGCCAAGAAAAAGCCCGTCGCCGCTAAAAAACCCGCGGCCAAAAAGCCGGCTGCCAAGAAAGCCGCCGCGCAGGATAACGGCATCCTGGGCGATATCATTGGCGAATTGGCGAAAAACAAAGATATTGCCAATGCCCTCGGCGATATTCTGGGCGGGAAAAAATAAAAAGCAAACGTTCAAGAAAGCGGTGATGATCATCACCGCTTCCCTTTTTTTCTTCAAGTCTTTGCCTCTATCCGCGCGCCCAGGGCGCAGAGCTTTTGCGGTAAATTCTCATATCCCCTTGCAATCGTCCCTTCGGGGTCTAAAACCGTCGTGCTCCCCTCGGCAATCAGCCCTGCCAACATCAGCGCTGCTCCGGCCCGCAAATCCGTCGCCGTCACAAAAGCGCCCTGTAAGGCTTTGCCGCCCCTTACCACCGCCACCCGATCCTCCAGCTGAATATTTGCGCCCATGCGTCTCAGCTCCTGGGCGTGCATGTAACGGTTTTCAAACACCGTTTCCAATAGCACGCTGGTGCCGTTCGCCATCAGCGTCACCACCATCATCAGCGCCTGCATATCCGTCGGAAATCCCGGGTAACTTAATGTACGAAGCTGAATCGGATTCACGGCCTGCCCCGTCAGGCGAATCCCGCTTTGGCTCTCACGCACATTCACGCCGCACTCCCGAAGCTTAAACAGCACAGAGCGCATATGGTCCGCCCTTGCGCCCCGCACCAGCACGCTGCCGTGGGTCAACGCGGCAGCGCAGCATAGTGTTCCCGCTTCGATTCTATCCGGAATCGGGCGGTAGGAAGTGCCATGCAGCGCGGAAACGCCCTCAATGGCAATGCTGCCCGTGCCCGCGCCTTTAATCTTCGCGCCCATGGCATTCAGGCATTCCGCCAGATCGATAATTTCAGGCTCCTTGGCGGCGTTTTCAATGGTCGTCTCTCCCTTGGCAAGGCTTGCCGCCATCATAATGTTTTCCGTCGCGCCGACGGAGGGCAAATCCAAATACACATTCCCGCCCTTTAATTTCCCCGGCAGCGTGACGGAGCCATGGGTATCCTGCACATTGGCGCCCAGCGCTTCCATGCCTTTTAAATGCAAATCAATGGGTCTTTGTCCAATGGCACAGCCGCCGGGCAGCGCCACCTTCACACAGCCTGTCCTTGCCAGAATCGGCCCCATAACGAGCACCGAAGCGCGCATCATGCGCATGGCCTCCTCATTCCCGGGCGAACGCGCTTCCTCGGCGCACAGCGTCAAATCCCGCCCTTTTTTTGAAATGTCCGCCCCGCAGGAGCCTAAAATCCCCATCAGCGTTTCCACGTCTGTTAAATCGGGCGTTTCCTCAACGGTAAAGGGTTCCTTCGTTAAAAGCCCCGCGGCCATAATCGGCAAAACCGCGTTTTTGCTCGTGTTCACTAATACCTCTCCGCTCAGCCGCGGACTTTGAAAAATGGTATATTCCGCCACATGAACCGCCCCCTTGAAAAAAGCGATGCGCCTTGATTTTCCCGCATCAAAAATCCCTCCTGACGCAATCATTTTGGCTCGTGCGGCGGCAAATATTCTGTTTCCATAAGGCTTCCACGCCTATTGACAGCCGAAATTTTCCATCATAACGCAACTCGTTTGCCTTCCTTCGTCCTCCTCATTCCAGCATTTTGTCGAAATCCGCTTTACCCAAAAAAACCCTTTTCAACCGTCCCTTCTTATGGTAGAATAAAGGAACGGATATTCGCATTTTTTGAAAAGGAGCCGCCGCCATGTTCAAGCTTCAATCCCCCTACAAGCCCAAGGGCGATCAGCCCGAAGCCATCGCCGCGCTGTCGGAAGGCATATTAGAGGGCAGGCATCATCAGGTGCTGCTTGGCGTCACAGGCTCCGGCAAAACATATACCATGGCTTCCATCATCGAAAAGGTGCAGCGGCCTACGCTGGTTATCGCCCATAATAAAACCCTGGCGGCACAGCTCTGTTCCGAGTTCAAAAGCTTTTTTCCCGACAGCAGCGTCGATTATTTTGTCAGCTATTACGATTATTATCAGCCGGAAGCCTACATCGCCTCTTCCGATACCTACATCGAAAAGGATGCCTCCATCAACGAGGAAATCGATCGCCTTCGCCACAGCGCCACAGCCGCCCTTCGTGAACGGCGGGATGTGATTATTGTGGCATCCGTCAGCTGCATCTATTCCATGGGCGATCCTTCCGAATACGAAGGGCTCATGATATCCCTGCGTCCGGGCATGCAAATCAGCCGCGACGCGCTCCTGAGAAAGCTGGTGGATATCCAGTTCTTAAGAAACGATCTGGATTTTTCCCGCGGCACCTTCCGTGTCCGCGGCGATGTGGTGGAAATCATCCCCGCCGGCGCTTTCGATCACGCTCTGCGCATCGAGTTTTTCGGCGATGAAATCGAGCGAATCAGCGAAATCGATGTCACCACAGGGCATAATCTCACCACCCTCCACCACGCTTCCGTCTTCCCCGCCACCCACTATGCCACGGATAAGGATGCCATGGAACAGGGGATCGAGCAGATCGAGACGGATTTACAGCTGCGTTTGGATGAATTTAAGGCGGAAAATAAATTGCTGGAAGCCCAGCGCTTGGGGCAGCGCACGAATTACGATGTGGAGCTCATGCGGGAGTTGGGCTACTGCACGGGCATCGAAAACTACAGCCGCTATTTCGATGGCCGCAAGCCCGGCGATACGCCCTATACCCTCTTGGATTACTTCCCCGAGGATTTTATCGTCTTTGTGGATGAAAGCCATGTGACCGTTCCGCAGATCCGCGCCATGTACCGTGGGGATAGGGCGCGCAAAGAAGCGCTGGTGGAATACGGCTTCCGCCTGCCCTCCGCCTTCGATAACCGCCCGCTCCTGTTTGAGGAGTTCGAAAAAAAGACGCATCAGTTGGTCTATGTCAGCGCCACGCCGGGTCCCTATGAATACGAGCATTCAGAAGCCGTCGCCGAACAGATCATCCGCCCCACAGGGCTGATTGATCCCGCCATTATCGTCCGCCCCGCCACGGGGCAGGTGGACGATCTGGTGGGCGAAATTCACGCCGTGGTAGGCAAAGGGCAGCGCGTTCTCGTCACAACGCTCACCAAGCGCATGGCGGAGAACCTCACCGCCTATCTGAAGGGGCTGGATATCCGCGTAAGGTACCTGCATTCCGATATTCAAACCATGGAGCGCATGGCCCTCATACGCGATTTGCGTCTGGGCGAATACGATGTGTTGGTGGGCATCAACCTTCTGCGTGAAGGGCTGGATCTGCCCGAAGTGGCGCTGGTCGCTATTTTGGATGCCGATAAGGAAGGCTTTTTGCGCAGCGAAACCTCCCTGGTGCAAACCATCGGCCGCGCCGCCAGAAACGTGGATGGCCGCGTCATTATGTATGCCGATAAATTAACGGACAGCATGATGAAGGCCATTTCCGAAACCAACCGCCGCAGGGCTTTGCAGCAGGCATACAACGAAAAGCACAACATCACGCCCCAGTCAGTGCAGACAGCTGTGCGGGCGCTGTTGGAAATTACCAAAAAGGTGGAAGACGCATCGGATCAGGTGCTGTCGCCTGAAGAGAAGGAAGCGCTTTTGTCAAAATTGGAAGATCAAATGCTTACCGCGGCCCAGGCCTTGGATTTCGAAAAGGCCGCCAAACTGCGTGATCAGATTTTCGATATCAAAGGGGATAAGCCCGCCGTGCAAAAGGAGCAGGGGCACAGGCGCAAACGCAGAAAGTAAAAAAAGGCCACGGAAGCATGTGCTTCCGTGGCCTTTTTAATTGTACCTTACTTAAACAATTCCTTCTGGGCGGTCAAAACATGCTTTTGATCTTCCAACAGCTGCGTGAATCTGTCCCTGTAATCCTTCGCCGCGTTCTTCAAGATTTCAATCTCGTTTTGCAAACGAATATGTTCATCCTCCAGGTTCCCCAGCTTTTTATCGGCATCCGTCTGCGCTTTTTCCACAATCGCGTCCGCCCGCTCGTGGGCTTCCTTCACCGTTTGATCGGCCACCTTCTGGGCATTGAGTAAAATGGCCTTCAGGCTTTCCGTATCATCGTCGGAGAAGGTCTTTTCCTTTTGAACCGGCTTAGGTTCTTCAGCGTAAGCCACCTCCGGCCTCGCCGCGGGCGCAGTCGGCTTTTGTGCCAACTGCTGGTGCAGCTCGTCAATCTCATCCTGAAGCGCAATCATCTCATCACAGATGTCGTCCAGGAAGGCATCTACTTCCTCGGGATCGTAGCCACGAACCTTTTGTTTGAACTCCTTTTGCTCAATCAATTCAATGGTAATCCGTTCATTTGCCATAAGCTGAATCGCTCCTTTCATTTGCAACCGTTATTATAACATTCTTTTCAGAAAATTGCCAGTGTAATGGGAATCCTGCCTTTTTTAGTCGGGGGCGACACGGCTTGAAGCTTCATACGTCCCGCGCCGCGCACAGATAGCATATCTCCCTGCTTCACCGCTTTGTCAGGCCTTTCGCATAAATCATGGTTCACATATACCCTGCCGGCCTCAATCAAAGCTGTTGCTTTGGTACGGCCTGTCCGAAGCCCCGCCGCCAGCACATTATCCAAGCGAAGCGAGGCCACCGTGTCCGTCAACGTCCTGCCCTCATCCTTTTTGACTTCGGGCATATCCTCGGCCAAAGCGCACGAAACGGGGGTGTTTCCCGCGCTCAAAAGGCTGTCCGCAATGAGCCTCGCCATCTCCGGCGTCGCCGCGATCACCGCGCTGCCTTCAACAAAGGCGATGTCGCCTACATAGCTTCTGTCCATGCCCAAAGCCAGCACGCTGCCCAGCAGATCCCTGTGCCCGGGCGCTTTGGCTCTATCGGCCCATTTCACATGCACAAGTCCGATGGGAAAGCGCGGGTCAACGCCGCTTTCGTAGTAGCAGCAAAGGCAGCGTTCCGCCCCTTCGAACCCACCGAAGAGCATGGCTTCCGCGCCTGCCTTTTTCCCAACGCCAAGGGCAAATTGCCCTTCCTCCGGGCTTAAAAAGCGCGTTGTCACCGCAATCCCGCGGTTTTGCGCCCGCTTCGCCAGCTCCAAAAGCCTTTCACGCAGCTGTTGATCCGCAAAAACCGCCATGAATCAGAAAATCCATTTTAAAATCACAAACACGAGCATGACTGCCACATACGACCAGTCCATAATCAGGTACTTGGCGGGCAAATACTTGCCGATCAGCCCGCGGAAAAAAGCCAGCACCGGCGCGAACACCTTGTCCAAATAGCCATAGATGCCGCTGGTCTTAAAGGGCGCGTAAAACAGCGGCACGAGCCAGTAAGCAACAAAGGCGATTTCAGCAACTGTAATCAAAAAATTTATTATTGTAAGCATTTGTAATCCCTCCCGTTACATCGCGGCAGATTGGTATGTCGGCCTTCCGTAGCCCTCGCTGCGCTGCGGTTGGTAGGGCTGCTGAGGTTCGTACACTTCCTGGTATTCATTTTCAGGCTGCTGGTATTCCTCATATTCGGCATAGTTTTCCTGAGCGGGCTGCTGCTGGCGGGAAGCCGACCCGCTGCGGCGCGCCGCGCGGCGCATGGGCGTTCCATCGGCGTTGCGGCCATTCAAACGGTGGGAGGCTTCATCGCACATCACCATCACG